>OQVL01002013.1_pt1 | contig 12362 bp, 12 predicted proteins | sample 1691501 | NCBI WGS metagenome assembly OQVL01 (sample SAMN03418253, study PRJEB22391) | human gut metagenome | biome: human-gut; feature: organic feature; material: feces | host: Homo sapiens | place: Tanzania | collected 2013-01
CAACATCATAAAGCCTTTTTAGATAAGCTGAACGGGCAGAACCGAGCTTGCTTGAGGTCTGGCAAGGCGAGAAAGGAAACATGAAAAGGAGCCTTTTTAGATAAGCTGAATGGGCAGAAACGAAATTGCTTGAGATCTGACATGGCAAGAGAAGGGACCATGAGGTGTCGTTATACGGCCCTCAAAAAAAACAACAGAAAAGAAATATCAACGAAAAAGAAAACAATAAAGTAAAAAAAAAAACGAATCTATGGGAATAATTAAAGACGACTTTCTGAAAGAAGAGAAAGCAAAGGCAGAAGCCAAGCAGAAAAGCAAGTATGAGGAAGCTCTGAGCAAGTATAACACCGACATCGACGACAAGGCCGTGCAGGAGGCTGTGCGCAAGATCATCACCGAGAAGGTGCCTCAGAACGACACCATGGAGGTGAAGAAATTCCTCATGGGAAGCATTGAGCTCACCACCCTCAAGACCACCGACTGCGACACCAGCGTCATGGCCTTCACAGACCGTGTCAACGCCTTCGACGAGCAGTATCCTGACCTGCCCCATGTGGCAACGATCTGCGTCTATCCTTGCTTTGCAAGCATCGTAGCCGACACATTGGAGGTAGAGGGAGTGGAGATTGCTTGCGTTTCAGGCAGTTTTCCGAGCTCTCAGGCCCTTATCGAGGTTAAGGTGGCCGAGACTGCGCTGGCCATAAAAGACGGCGCCACAGAGATAGACATCGTGATGCCCGTGGGCAAGTTCCTGTGTGGCGACTATGAGGGTTGCTGCGAGGAGATTTCTGAGCTTAAGGCAACATGTGGCGACAAGGCCATGAAGGTCATCCTTGAGACAGGCGACCTGGTGACAGCTTCAAACATCAAGAAGGCTTCGATCCTGTCGATGTATGCAGGTGCCGACTACATCAAGACCTCAACAGGCAAGGAGAAGATCTCTGCCACCCCCGAGGCTGCTTATGTTATGTGTCAGGCCATCAAGGAATATTATGATGAGACCGGCATACAGATCGGTTTCAAGCCCGCTGGCGGCATTAACAGCGTCATGGACGCCATCACCTACTACACCATCGTCAAGGAGGTTCTTGGCGAGCAATGGCTCACCAACAAGTGGTTCCGTCTCGGCACCAGCCGTCTGGCTAACCAGCTGCTGAGCGAGATCGAAGGCGAAGACGTCAAGTTCTTCTAAGAAATGAAGGATGGGAACAAGGCTTAGGAGCACTAAGAGATAGCTTATAATAAGCTTTCAAAAGCTTATAAGCTTATAAAACCCTTAAAGCCCCATAAGCCTCAACCCTTAAAGACCGAAAGCCTTATAAAATCCGGAAAAAACTATAAGGTATATAACAAAAAAAAGGGCTTTGACGCCCTTTTTTTGTTTTCTTATTTTTCTCTGTTCTTATTATTCTTTTTTTCTATTTTCCTCTTTTCTTATTATTCTCTTTTTGTTTTCTTATTTTTCTCTTTTTATAACAAAATCAAGATAAGCCATAAGAGCAGCCTTAACAGCAAAAGCTCCACAAGAACCATCTGAACCTCCGTCAAGAGCTTTTGCGCTTGAAATGCTGTCAAGCAGAGCCACGGCTTCAGCGTGAAGCTGCTCCATGCGTTGCTCGGCATACTCTATACCTCCACGCTCCTTGGCAAAAGCCACGAGACGCGCAATCTCATCTTGCGAGGCGGTATGGTCTTTCACCTTAAAGGCGAGAGCCGTCATCTCGGGATCGTTCGCCGAGTTTACAGCATAGATAACAGGCAGCGTGAGCTTGCCCTCAGCCATGTCGTTGCCTGTGGGCTTGCCTATCTGCGGCGAGTCATAATAGTCGAAAATATCATCGCGGATTTGGAATATCACGCCCAGGTTTTGACCAAACTGCTTCGCCTTGGCAATGTCTTCGTCGCTGGCACCGGCCGAGAGGGCACCGATGCCGCAGCACGCCTCAAACAGCGCCGCCGTCTTTTGCTTTATAACATCATAGTAGACCTCCTCCGAGATGTCACGCCGTCCGATGTTTGAGAGCTGCAAGATCTCTCCGTCAGAGAGCGTGCGTCCCAGTTCGGCGAGATAGGTAACAATGCGTTCCGACCCTGTGCGTGCCACATGGAGCAGAGCCGTGGACAAGATATAATCGCCCACCAGCACCGCCACCTTGTTGTCGTAAGTGGCATTGACCGATGCCTGTCCTCTTCTCTCGCTGCTCTCGTCCACCACATCGTCGTGCACAAGCGAAGCCGTGTGAAGCAGTTCCAAGCCCACAGCCGAGTTTTGCGTCACCTTGCTTACCTCGCCAAAGTTCTTCGCCATAAGCAAGATGAGCATTGGTCGCATGCGCTTGCCCGCACGCTTTCTTATGTGTTCGAGCGCGCTACCAAGCAGTCCGTCTTCATGAGAGAGCGACTGGTTAAAGAGTGTCACAAAATCGTTGAGTTCAGCCTCAATCGGATGTTTAATAATTGAAAGATAATCCATTACTCGCTACTGTATGCTACAAAATTTTGCACAAAATTACTACATTTATCGGGATAAATCATATATTTTTAGTAATTTTACATCATCCTAAGATAAAAAAGGACAAAAGCCTGATAAAAACAAAAATGGCGAAAGCCGAACAGAAACAAAAAAGGCTTGCTCCATAACAAGACAAGAGGGCTTAAGCCTGAGACAAACAAGAAGGGCAAGGCCCCTAACAAAGACCAGAAGGTCGCAGACCATAACGTTTAACCAAGCACCCCACCCCACAGCAGACAATGAACAAATTATTTCTTCTCGATGCCTACGCGCTCATCTACCGTTCCTACTATGCGTTCATCAAGAACCCGCGCATCAACTCGAAGGGCATGAACACATCAGCCGTCATGGGCTTTGTCAACACCCTTAACGAGATCATGCAGAAGGAGCAGCCCACCCACATAGGCGTAGCGTTTGACCACGGCAAGACCTTCCGCGACGAGGCCTTCCCGCAATATAAGGCGCAGCGCGAGGCCACGCCCGAAGACATCCGTGCCTCCGTGCCCGTGATCAAGAACATCCTTACAGCCATGCACATACCCGTGCTTCAGGCCGACGGCTTCGAAGCCGACGACGTGATAGGCACCCTCGCCACCAAGGCAGGTGCCCAGGGCATAGAGACCTACATGCTCACCCCCGACAAAGACTATGGCCAGCTCGTCGCTCCCAACGTCTTCATCTTCCGTCCGCGCCACGGCGGAGGCTACGAGAAGATGGGCCCTGAAGAGGTGGCAGCAAAATATGGCATCAACACCCCGGCACAGGTCATCGACCTCTTGGCGCTGATGGGCGACTCTGCCGACAACTTCCCCGGCTGTCCCGGCGTGGGCGAGAAAACCGCCGCCAAGCTCATCGCTCAGTTTGGAAGCATCGACAACATGCTCAACCGCACAGCCGAGATCAAGGGCAAGTTGCGCGAGAAGGTCGAGGGAGCTGTCGACGACATACGCATGTCACAGTTTCTCGCGACCATACGCCGCGACGTGCCGATAGACCTCGACCTCGACGCTTTGGCCGTCACCACACCCGACGGTGCAGAACTGCGAAAAATTTTCGACGAACTGGAGTTTAAGAGTCTCGCTGACAAGATTCTTAACAAATCTGAAAATAAACCAAAACAGGTTAATCAGCAGCTCGATTTATTTGCCGAAAATGCGCCCGAGAGCCAAGATCTTTTCGAAAACACGTCAAAAAAAAGCGTTAACACCGAAAAACATTCTTATCAACTCGTTGAGGATGAGGAAGAAATAAAGAAACTTTGTGACTTTTTCTTGACATCTTCGCTCGTCAGTGTAGACACAGAGACCACATCAACCTCTGCCATCGACGCCGAACTGGTGGGATTGAGCTTCGCCATCGAGCCTCACAAGGCATTTTATGTGCCTGTTCCTGCCGAACGTGAAAAGGCGCAAACAATTGTTAATATTTTCAAACCGCTCTATGAGAGCACAAAAATATTGAAAATCGGGCAGAACATGAAATACGACATGGAGGTGCTCATGCGCTACGGCGTTGTCATGGCAGCCCCCATGTTCGACACCATGCTCGCCCACTATGTGCTCCACCCCGAACAGAAGCACGGCATGGACTATCTGGCCGAGGTGCTCCTCAACTACCAGACCATCACCATCGACACGCTCATCGGTCCGAAGGGCAAAAACCAGAAATCGATGCGCGACGTGCCGCCCGCCGACGTGTGCCCCTACGCCGCCGAAGATGCCGACATCACCCTTCAGCTCTACAACGTGCTTGAGCCGCAGCTCCGCGAAGTAGGAGCATGGGAGCTGTTCAGCGAGATAGAGATGCCGCTCGTGCCCGTGCTCGCCGACATGGAGACCACGGGCGTGCGCATAGACACACAGGCACTCTCAGACGTGTCGCAGACGCTCACCGCGCGCATGAACGACCTTGAGAAGCGCATCTATGAGGAGGCGGGCGAAGAGTTTAACATCGCCTCGCCCAAGCAGGTGGGAGAGATCTTGTTTGGCAAGATGAAGATCGTGGACAAGCCCAAGAAGACCAAAACAGGACAGTATGTCACCTCCGAAGAGGTGTTGGTGCAACTCTCACACAAGAGTCCGATCGTAGCCGACATCCTCGCCCACCGCGCCCTGAAGAAGCTCCTCGGCACCTATGTCGACGCCCTGCCCAAGCTCATAAACCCGCGCACAGGCCACATTCACACCTCCTTCAACCAGGCGGTCACAGCCACAGGCCGTCTGTCATCCTCTGACCCCAACCTCCAGAACATACCCGTGCGCGGAGAAGACGGCAAGGAGATACGCCGTTGCTTCGTGCCTGAGCCGGGACAGCTCTTCTTCTCTGCCGACTATTCACAGATCGAGCTGCGCGTCATGGCACACCTCAGCGGCGACGACAACATGATAGAGGCGTTCCGCGAAGGCTACGACATTCACGCCGCCACGGCAGCAAAGATATATAAGGAGACCATTGACAGCGTCACACGCGACCAGCGCACAAAGGCCAAACGTGCCAACTTCGGCATAATCTACGGCATAACGGTGTTCGGTCTGGCTGAGCGACTGGAGATCACGCGTGACGAGGCTAAGCAGCTCATCGACGGCTATTTCCAGACCTTCCCCAAGGTGAAGCTCTACATGGAGGCGGCCAAGGAGACAGCACGACAGAAGGGTTACGCCGAGACCTTCTTCCACCGCCGACGCTACCTGCCCGACATCAACTCGGGCAACGCCACCGTGCGCAACTTTGCTGAGCGCAACGCCATAAACGCCCCAATACAAGGCTCGGCTGCCGACATCATAAAAATTGCCATGATCCGCATTCATGAGCAGTTCCACATGAAACGTCTGCGCTCAAAGATGATCCTTCAGGTACACGACGAACTCAACTTCTCCGTTGTGCCTGAAGAGCGCGACATCGTGGAGCAGATTGTCCTCACCGAGATGCAGAACGCCTACCGCCTAAAGGTTCCACTCGTTGCCGACTCGGGATGGGGAGAAAACTGGCTGGAAGCACACTGATTAAAGGTAAAAAAGTAAAAAAGTAAAAAGGTAAAAAGGTAAAAAACTAAAGATTATGACATTCACCTCTGCCATAAAACAATGCTACCACAAAGCTTTCACGCTCAGGGGCAGAGCATCACGCTCCGAGTATTGGTTTTTCTGCTTATACTTACTCATCCTTTGCTTTGTTTTGGTTACCATCATGGTTTTTATGGACAGCAATCTACAAGACGACGATAGCGGCTTGGTACCCAACCTCATGGGTTTAAGCATACTGCTGTCGGGCATCGCGCTGTTCATTCACATCGTACCTTTGTTCAGCGTAACCTTGCGCCGTCTGCACGACGGCAATATGCCTGGATGGCTTCTATTGCTTAGCATCATACCCGTTGGCAACCTCATATTGTTCATCTTCATGCTTCTGCCCTCTACACCAGGCGACAACCCCTATGGACCCAACCCTCATGACGAAGAACAGAAAGAATATAAATGGGAGGAACCGTAACAGAAAAGCGACGACCGAAGACATACTTTTTTATGTAAAATGTTTTTATAACAACGATATAAACCACAGAACAAACAAGATGAATACAAGAAAACTGATCGTTGCCACCCTGTTGGCAGCAATGTCATGCACCCCAGTGTTAGCACAGAACGACAAGGCAGAACCCTACTTCACCTCCGAGGAGATGCCCAACATGCTAAAGACACCCCTCACGCCGCCAGACAGCCTGTCGGCGGCCTTCTCTTACGACCTCTCGCGCTTCCTCTGGGGCAAGAGCGTGCGTGCCACCGAACGTGGCGATATGGCAAAGGCCGATGCCGAGTATGGCCTGCAGGTGGTGTGCCGCGAGTTTGCCGAGCCTTTCGGCATGGAGATCTCCAAGGAGAAGACTCCCGAGATCTACCGCTTGCTCCTCGACGCCCTGCCCACCTGCGACGAGATAAGCTGGAACCCCAAGAACCATTTCATGCGCCGCCGCCCGTTCATGGTCTTCCATGAGCCGTCGCTGCAGCCCAAAGACGATGCCGCCCTGTCAAAGAACGGATCGTTCCCCTCGGGCCACACCATCCTCGGCTGGAGCGCCGCCCTGCTGCTCAGCGAGATCAATCCCGACCGCGCCGAGGCCATCGTGAACCGTGGCTACCTCTACGGCGAGAGTCGCGTTATCGTGGGTGCCCACTGGCAGAGCGACGTCAACGCCGGCTATCTCTACGCTTCTGTGGCATACGCCAAGCTCCACACCTCCGACCGCTTCCTCAAGCAGATGGAGAAGGCTCGCAAGGAGTTTAAGAAGCTTAGCGGAAAGAAATAGTGGAGAGACCTGCGACTGTCGCAAAAACATCTGAATTTTTACATCGCGCTTCGCGCTCGTTTTTAAAAAAACATCAATCTCCATTAATTGAACATTAATGAACATCAATATTTCGCGCGAGGCGCGTATTACTTAAGTAGGTGTTCAAAATTAATTTAAATGATTCTATGCTCTATTTTGGTCTGGATGTTCAGCTCCGAAGAGGGAGTGTAGCGGGCTACACGACCGATGAGAGCTGGGCATACGGACCAAAAGAGGGCGTAGAGGCATTTGAAAGCATAACCTTTTTTATTAGATTCATATATGCGATTAATTTTGAACACCTACTTATAAATTAATGAACCATGAATTTCCGCGCAAAGCGCGTTTTGATGATAATTAATGTTCAATTAATGGAAATTAGTGTTTAAAAAAACGCGCGGAGCGCGAAAAATTGATGTTAATATTCCGCGAGATTATTGGCACCCGCGGAGCGCAAGAACGTTTTAAGAAAGAAGCTTACAACCAATAAAAAAACATGTTTATAGTCATACTTTTCATCTTCCTCGGCATAGGCATAGGCTACGCCGTGCGCACAAGGACAACCTCAGCACCTCTCGTCAGCGCCGTAAACAAATGGTCTGGCAAGGCCACCACATGGCTCATCTGGCTACTGCTGTTCATGCTCGGTCTGGAGGTGGGCAGCGACAGGCACATCATAGCCTCTCTGCCCACGCTCGGCGTTGAAGCCCTGCTGCTGTCGGTGTGTGCCACCGTGGGCAGCTGCGTGCTGGCATGGGCGTTGTGGAAAACAGCAAAGAAAGGAGGAGCGGAGCAATGAAAGGCAGCCTTATAGTGGTAGCGTTCTTCGTTCTCGGCCTCTTCGTGGGCCACAGCGGCTGCTTGCCGTCATGGTTTATGAGTAGCCAGACCAGCTTCGTGGCGCTCTGCGCCCTACTGCTGTTTGTTGGCATGGGCATAGGCCTCAACCCTAACATGATGCGCGACATCAAGAGTCTGTCGCCGCGTCTCGCCCTCCTGCCCCTCGTCACCATACTCGGCTCGTGGATGGGTGCCGTGGTGGCTTATATCGTCATGAGCAGCGACCTGTGCATGCTCTTTCAGCAGCGTAGCCTGACGTCGTGTCTTGCCATAGACAGCGGCTTCGCCTACTACTCGCTGTCGAGCATCTTCATAACCGAATATCGCGGCGCCGAACTGGGCACCATCGCCCTTCTTGCCAACATCGTGCGCGAGATGATAACCCTTCTGCTCGCCCCCATGCTTGCCAAACTGTTCGGGCCGTTGGCTCCCATCACGGCTGGCGGCGCCACGACCATGGACACCACGCTGCCCATCATAGCGCAGGCTTCGGGCCAGAAATATGTGGCGCTGAGCATCTACCACGGCTTCGTGACCGACTTCTCCGTGCCGTTCCTCGTTACAATGTGGTGCACCATCGGGGCATAAAACAAAGGCTAATAATGAGCAATAAGGTTATGATTCAAGGGCTTTTATGGCTTTAAGAGCATAAAAATCACTATTTGTAGGTATTGCGCACATGGCAAAAACAGCGTAACTTTGCAATCGTAAAACAAAGACATCGTTTTTTGTTACAGAAACAAGATTACAAGACGCATAAAAGATAGTTGAAATTTATAGCCATAAAGAAAGAAATAAAAAATATTCATAATGTTATTGTATAATAGGTTAAGGCTGGCTGTGAAGTCAGCCTTTTTCATTTTCTCCTTACTCTGGCTGTAAAGACAATATTTTTTTTATTCGCTAACGAAAGTTTTAGAATCAGATGTTTCGCGGGTGGTGTTCAAGGATAGCCTTTCGGAGCTGTTCGTTGCTTATGTGCGTGTAGACGAGCGTGGTGTCTATCTTCTCGTGCCCGAGCATAGCCTGAATGGAACGCAGGTCGGCGCCCCCCTGAAGCAGAGCCGTGGCAAAAGAGTGGCGGAAGGTGTGGGGCGAGATTGTCTTCTTTATGCCCGCCTCCTCAGCCTGCCGTTTAACCATTATGAGAATCATCGTGCGCGTTAGGTGCGCCCCGCGTCGGTTAAGGAACACATAATCGTCCTCGCCCGGTTTAATCTTCATCAGGTTACGGTCGAAGAACCAACGCTTAAGGTCGGCGATAGCCTTGGAGCTCACAGGCACAAGCCGCTCCTTGTTGCCCTTGCCGCGAACGAGCAGCACCCGGTCCTCCAGATACAGGTCGCTGAGCTTCATGTTCACCAGTTCGCTAACGCGCAGACCGCAAGAAAACAGCACCTCAATGATGGCGCGGTTGCGTGCTCCCTCAGCCTTGGAGAGGTCAATGGAGTCTTCAATGCGGTCAATCTCCTCAAGGGTGAGCACCACCGGCAGATGTTCTGGCAGCGAGGGCCACTCCAGCAGTTCCGTAGGGTCGCTCTCCACCACCCCATCGAGCACGAGGAACCTGAAGAACGAGCGCACGCCACTGAGCACGCGAGCCTGTGAGCGTGGCGTGATGCCATACTCGTGCAGCGAGGCAGCGAACGTATGGAGCTGTTCGAGCGTCACATTCTCAAGTTTCAGGTTGTTGCGCATCATGAACGCCTCAAGGTGTGCCAGGTCGTTGCGATAGGCCTCAATGGTGTTAGGCGACAGGTTACGCTCCAGACGAAGGTAGCGCACATAGAGCTTAATCGTCGGAAGAAGAGGCGAGTTGTCATGTTGTGAAGCTGATTCTGCCATAACGGTTCTTTAAAAGATGAAACAAATAAAGGTTATCTATAAAAGAAAACCATGAAGGTTATCTATAAGATAAAACCATGAAGGTTATCTAAAGATAAAACCAACAATGATTTCTTATAATGTTTTTTTGCAAGATATCCACATCATTGTGGATAAGTGACGCAAATTTACGACATTTTTTTAACTCTCCCTCATTTTTGTTCGCCCATCTCGCCAAAGATGTTTAATTTTGCAGAAAAGCTTTTATATGAAAATACAAATAATCAATGGTCCGAACCTCAACATGTTGGGGGTTCGTGAGCCGGGTATCTACGGCTCGACAGGTTTTGATGCGTATCTTAAGGAGCTTCAGGCGCAATATGCGGGTAAGGTGGAGCTGCTTTATTATCAGAGCAACATCGAAGGCTGCCTCATCGACAAGATGCAGGAGGTAGGCTACGGTGCTGTCGACGGCATTGTGCTCAACGCCGGCGCCTACACCCACACGTCCATTGCCCTGCAAGACTGCATCCGTTCCCTTCGTTGTCCCGTGATAGAGGTTCACATCAGCAACGTTCACAAGCGTGAGGAGTTTCGCCACAAGTCGATGATCTCTTGTGCCTGCCTCGGCGTAATCGCCGGCTTCGGCCTCGACAGCTACCGACTGGCGGGGGGGCTTGATAATCTCCATGCAGCATCTATTGAAAGGTACGGATCATAACCGATTACTTTCATGCCGAGGTGTCTTGCTGCGTTTGCGACAAGTATACCTATAGCTCCCAGACCTATTACTCCCAAGGTTTTGCCCTGAATTTCACAGCCTGCAAAATTTGATTTACCCTTTTCTATCTGCTTTGCCACATCATCGCCCGTAAGACCGGCAGCCCATTTTATTCCGCCGACAATATTTCTTGAGGACAAGAGCAAGCCTGCAAGCACAAGCTCACACACGGCATTTGCGTTTGCACCGGGGGTGTTAAATACCACAACGCCGTTTTGTGTGCATTTATCTATCGGAATATTGTTTGTTCCGGCTCCGGCTCTTGCAACTGCCTTAAGATTTTTCGGCAGCTCCATATCGTGCATTGCAAAGCTTCTCAAAATTATTCCGTCAACGTCATTTGCCGCAGCGTCATCGGTGATAGAATATTTTTTTTCGTCAAGCTGTTCAAGACCGCATGCGGCGATTTTATTCAAGGTTAAAATATTATACATTTTTATTACCGTCCTTTTCGCTTTATTGTTTCATAAAATTTTATATATGAAACCGTCCGCATTTCAGCGGACAATTTCGTTTATTATTGATTATTTGTTTTCGGCTTCAAATTTCTTCATAAATTCAACAAGCGCCTTTACGCCGTCCAAAGACATCGCATTGTAAATTGAAGCGCGCATTCCGCCTACAAGACGATGACCTTTCAAGTTCACAAGACCTGCGGCGGCGGCCTCCTTTACAAACTTGTCGTTAATTTCCTTTTCTTTTGCAAGGCTCGCCTCGTCTGTTGCTCCAGTGGAATATTTTGTAAGGAACGGAACATTCATCAAAGAACGGCTTCCTTTTTCCGCCGTCGCATGATAAAAATCACTTGAATCAAGGAAATTGTACAAATAATCAGCTTTTTCCCTGTTTCTCTTCAACATTCCTTCCGCGCCGCCATTTTTTTCAATCCAGTGCAGAACTTTTCCCAAAACATAGATCGTGTAGCACGGCGGAGTATTGTACATTGAATCCGCGTCCGCATGAGTTTTGTAGCACAACATCGTAGGAGTTCCAGCGCGCGGTGAATCAGTAATCAAATCCTCGCGAATAACAACAAGAGTAACTCCAGCCGGCGCAAGATTTTTCTGCGCGCCCGCAAAAACCATCCCAAATCTGGAAACGTCCAGCGGCTCAGAAAGAACGCAAGAAGAAATATCAGCAACCAGCGGAATATCACCGGTTTCAGGCAGATACTCGTAGTGCGTTCCCATAATCGTATTGTTCAGGCAAATATAAACGTAATCGTAATCACCCTCGACTTTTTCCACGCGCGGAATGTACGAATACCCCTTGTCCTTGGAAGAAGCGATAACATCAACATCAACGCCCAGCTTCTTAGCCTCAGCCGCAGCCTTTTTCGCCCACACACCGGTTTCAATGTAAGCCGCCTTTCCTGAACGGATTCCAAGATTCTGCGCGACCATCGCAAACTGGGTCGAACCGCCGCCCTGAAGGAACAAAACCTTGTAATTTTCAGGAACATTCATCAATTTTCTAACCATCGCCTCGGCATCCTGAATAATCGGCTCATACGCCTTTGAACGATGGCTCATCTCCATAACCGACTGGCCTGTTCCCTTATAATCAAGCATCTCAGCCGCGCACTCATTCAAAACCTCTTCCGGCAAGCAAGAAGGTCCGGCGCTAAAATTGTAAACCCTAGACATATACGCTCCTAAAAAAATGAAAAAATATTTTTATTCTGGAAGTTCCCGCCTGCGGCGGTCGGGCTTTCCGCGGCTTCCGCTTCGCTCCGGTATTTTTGCAAGCAAAAACACACGCTCCGCGTCCGCTGCAATCCCTAACTCTGCAAGCTCGCAGGCAGGCACATAAAAGAAAATTGCCAAAAGCAACATATTCATTCTAATTCCAAGGAACAATTTTACCAACCGCATTTAAACAAAAACAGGCTGATTCCAACAGAATTCCGCCAGAATCAGCCTTTTTTTTGTTTTATTGTTAGTTTTTTCACAATATTTTTCTTTCCGCCCATCCTCTTCCTGGATTCAACATAAAACGCGGTATCCGGACTAATTAGCTTGAATGTCGCGTTTGTTGTAAAAAGAATAAAAGCGCAGGCAGATTTGCAATTTGTGAAGATTTTT
>OQVL01002014.1_pt1 | contig 12362 bp, 12 predicted proteins | sample 1691501 | NCBI WGS metagenome assembly OQVL01 (sample SAMN03418253, study PRJEB22391) | human gut metagenome | biome: human-gut; feature: organic feature; material: feces | host: Homo sapiens | place: Tanzania | collected 2013-01
TGCCACGGCGGCAAAGTATCTGGATAACGCGCTCCATCTCCTTTTTTCTGCCTATGACAGGGTCAAGAAGTCCTGCATCGGCCATGTCCGTCAAATCCCTGGAGTATTGATCCAGTGTAGGAGTTGATGAATTATATGAATTATTATTTCTGCGTATGAGCTCTCTGTATCTGGCCGGGTCCTCTCCCATTGCAGTCAGAATCTCGATAAACATTTTCTGTGAATTAACGCCCATCGTATTCAGTAATCGTGCTGCTGCACAATCCCCCTGTGACAAAATAGCAATAAGCAGATGCTCTGTTCCTATCTCTTCACACTCGAACTTTTCCGCTTCATCCGATGCAGACTCCATTACTCTTTGTGCCCTTGGTGAATAGCCGTCCCTGTCACACACCTCTACATCCTGTGCGGACGAAATCAGCTCCTCTATCATATTAATAAGCTTATCGTACTCAACGTTAAACGCTGTCAGAATTTCCGCAGCGACACCGGTTCCCTCTTTGAGAAGACCGGCGAGCACATGCTCGGTTCCAACATAATTACAGCCCATTTTTTTAGATATACGTACAGCCAAATCTATTGCTTTTTTAGCCTTATCTGTATATTTTTTCAAGTTATGTCCTCCAGTCATAATTTTAAACTTACTTTAAATCAATAAATGTCAAATCATCGCTATCATCTTTAATCTCTACAGTTCTTCTGACAATCTCTTTTTCTTCTGTCACTTTTGAATCATCCGACATATTTATTTCAATGTCATTGTTTTCAACCGTCTCTGTGCTATCTGATTCTGTTTCTTCTGTTTCCATGCCGGTTGTTTCTGTTTCAGCCGTATCAGTACAATCTGCACCGTCTGATTCTGTACTATCTGTAACATCTTCTTCTGATTCTGTACCATCCGCATCCACTTCATCCAATTCTGATTCTGTGCCGTCTGTATTCATTTCATCTGTTTCTGATTGTGAACCATCATAAATCGTATTTTCTGCGCCCCGGTCATCTGTATCTGAAGCATCTGATTCGCTGTAAACCTCTGTCACATCATCTTCTGATAATAATGGTGCAAAGTCCTCATCGTCAGCTTCCTCCGATAATGCCTTGTACTTTCTATTTTTTGCAGCACATAACACCAGAAGCAGTATCAATATTATTATAACAACCACAAGTATCGCCGCTAATACAAGATACTTATTGGCAATCCCTGAAACAACCTCATGCTCTGAATCATTATTTATCTCCTGTGAAACAGTTGGTGTGGTCACATTTGTCCTGATATATGTTCCCTCAGCACTGTCATAGGTATAAAATCCACTCTCTCCTCTGTCATTCATGGCATATACAAGATAAAAATCCCTTGTCATTTCATCAGATTGGTCATCCTTTTTCTGATAGGCTGTCGCTACGCCCTTTCCTTCTATAGAAAGTGATACCTCATTATATCCATCCGGCACATCATCCACCTTAGGAAGCAGCAGAACTATAAAATGAGACTCAGAATTGATGCGGACATACTGATATGCTGCGTTTTGAGCTTTGGAAATACTATTCTTTTACCTTACCAAAACGGCGGTCGCGCGTCTGATAATCCTCGATCGCCTTGTCAAGATCTGCCTCACTGAATTCGGGCCAATGCACAAGCGGGAAGTAAAATTCGGAATACGCCGCTTGCCACAGCAAGAAGTTGCTTAAGCGTTGCTCACCACTTGTTCTGATGATAAAGTCAGGGTCTGGCAAACCCGCGGTATCGAGGTACGAGCCAATCAGCTCTTCCGTCACATCTTGCGGCGAGATTTTACCCGCAAGAGCATCCGCTATCATCTTTTGCACAGCGCGGCGCATTTCATCTCGTCCCGAATAGCTCAAGCAGATTGTTAAATAATAATGCCCCGTTCCTTTCGATAATTCTTCTAACTTTGCCATACGCTCTTGAATATCAGGCGTGAAACGGCTACGGTCACCGATAAAGCGGAACTCGATATCGTTTTCGGGCTTAAATTGTTTGATAGCCTCGCTTAAATACTGACGAAACAAAGCCATTAAAACACGGACTTCAGGAGCAGGTCTGCGCCAGTTTTCGGTCGAAAATGCGTAAAGCGTCATATAATGAATGCCACGCTTTTTAGCGTATTCCAATACGCGGCGCAAGTTTTTTGCACCCTCTTTGTGTCCTTCGGATCTGGAGAGCCCGCGCGCTTTCGCCCAACGCCCGTTGCCGTCCATAATAAAGGCAATATGATTCAATGGCTTGTCTGTCATAGATGTTTAAACCTGTTTAATTTCGACTTCTTTTGCTTTCAACACTTCGTCCATTTCTTTGGTCGCAGCGTCTGTCATTTTTTGGACTTCCTCTTCATAGCGCTTTTGGTCGTCTTCCGAGATTTCATTGTCATTTTTCATTTTTTTTATTTTATCCAAAGTGTCGCGGCGAATGTTGCGAACAGCAACCTTGCCTTCTTCAGTATAGCGCCCAGCAATTTTAGTCAACTCAATACGGCGCTCTTCGCTCAAAGGCGGCAAAGGAATGCGCAAGCCTACACCGTCATTGACAGGATTCAATCCCAAAGACGACTCGCGGATCGCTTTTTCCACGTGCTTAAGCAAGTTTTTGTCCCATACGTTCACGGACAACATACGCGCATCAACAACGTTGACGTTACCGACTTGGTTAATTGGCACAATCGAGCCATACGCATCAACCATAATGTTGTCTAAAAGTGCTGTTGAAGCACGGCCTGTGCGCAAGCCAGAAAACTCCTTTTTCAAGCTTTCGATTGATTTAGCAATGCGTGTTTGCATGTCTGATTTCAATTCATTAAAACTCATTTTTTATCCTTTCGTGTAAATCTATAATCGTTTAGAGCCTATCACATTTTCACAAAAAATCAACTTAATTATTTCATAATTGTAAAAGTGCCACGCGAGAAAATCACATCCGTAAAGGCGTTCGGCTTTGCTTGGTTGAACACGACAATCGGCAGCATCGCATTTTGCGCCATTGCAATCGCGGTTAAGTCCATAACGGCCAGCTTCTTTTCCAAAGCTTCGGCATAGGAAACTTGCTGATACAGCTTGGCATTGGGGTTTTTCTTTGGATCGCTGTCATAAACGCCGTCTACTTGAGTGGATTTAAAGCACGCATCGCAATTCATTTCGGTTGCGCGCAACACGGCGCACGTGTCGGTCGTAAAATAAGGGCTGCCAGTCCCTGCCGCAAAAATCACAACACGGCCTTTTTCCAAATGACGCAACGCTTTGCGGCGGATATAAGGCTCTGCCACGGCGGTAATTGGCAAAGCAGATTGGACGCGGGTTGGCACGCCTTGCTTTTCCAAAGCTTCTTGCAGTGCCAGTGCATTCATCACAGTTGCCAGCATTCCGATGTAATCGGCCGTTGCTCTGTCCATACCGCGACTAGCGCCTGCAACTCCGCGAAAGATGTTGCCGCCGCCAACCACAAGGCATACTTCAAGGCCCAAATCGTGGACTTGTTTAATTTGCGTGGCAAGGCGCGCCAGCGTTTCAGGTGATATAGCGTGCGTGCTGTCGGCCAAGCCTTCCCCTGAAAGCTTGAACAGGACGCGGTGATATGATGGATGTTCCATTTTTTGCTCCCTCTTTTACTTTACGGATAGCATATCCTATAATGACTTGCGACATTTTGCAACAAAATAATCAAAAAAAGATTTGGCTTTGACCTAACTATTTGGGCATAGTTTAAAAAAGCTCTTGCCATTTGTGCAAAAGCTGGTAGAATAAAAATCAAGGCGGCGTGGTGACCGTCCCGAAGGTGTCGAAGCCTTCTTATACGTCGTCCGAGTGGACGTTAAACAACTTCCAGTTTCTTGACTGGAAGGCGGTAAAATAAGCCTTTTTGGCAAATATACCCACTATTACGTATAAATAGCTTCGAACTTCCAGTCACCTTTTCACCAAAGGTGTTTTTTTATAAAATGAAAGGAAGTTTATAGATGAAGAAAATACTGTTTGCAAGTGTGATGAGCTTACTGCCAATCGTAGCTAGCGCTGCGCAAGTGCGTCCCGTTATCGGCTTGGATTACGTGCGTTCTTATGCTGATTTAAAAGTTGATTATGAAGAGGCAGTACAAGATAAATATGATTCTTTGGCGGCGGCTTTTGGCTTTAAAATAGGCAATAATTTTGGGGCAGAAGCTTTTTACCAGCGTTCAAAAAAAGAGGATACAAAATTTTTGAACACAATTCAAACAAGCTTTGATGCTGTTGGAGCGGATGCCGTTTTTTATCTGCCGCTAGAAAAGCCTTTTGAGCTTGTACCGTCTTTGGGTTTAGGTTGGTACACCGTCAAAGGTGAAATCAAAATCGATGGGGGTAATTTAGAAAAGACAGAAGACGGACTGGGTGCACGCGCAGGCCTTGCGTTGCAGATCAACTTTAATGATTATGTTGCGACCCGTATTGGCGGACGAGCCGTCAAAATGTTTGACTTTGATACAGTCAACTATTTAGCCGAGTTTAATGTCGGTATGCGCTTTACATTCTGAGTTTATATGACAAATGTGAAAAGTGGAAATGTACATCATTTCCACTTTTTCGTTGCGTTTGAAGACGTTTTTTTGTACAATAGCCTTATGACAAAACAATTTACAAAAGTTGATGAAGATTTTATTTGCGAAATGTGTGGTGCGCACGTGCATGGGAATGGCTATACAAACCATTGTCCCGAGTGTCTGACGAGCAAGCATGTCGATATTATGCCAGGCGATCGCGCGTGTGAGTGCGCAGGCTTGATGCCCGCAGTCGGGCTGGAGACGAAAAACGGTGAGTTTGTCTTGGTGCAAAAGTGCCAAAAGTGTGGCCATATGCGGCGCAATAAAATCTGGGAAAATGACAACCGCAAAGCCTTGCGCGCTTTATCTGCTGGCAACCTTACAAGCTATATCAAATCAATCAAAAAATAAGCAATACTCCCTCCAATTTAAGCCAGCTCATTATAATAATGCGTGTTTTATTGTCAATCAATTTTGTTCAAGCAAAAAAGTCTCTTTTTGGAGCTGATGTTGCGGGGACGGGATTTGTAAAATGGCTAACGCACATTTTATCGTTTGGTTTGCTCCAACGCAAATCCGCGCGAGTGTTTTTGCTGCGCGCAAAACAACGTCTTTCGAGATGGGTAATTTCATCGCCCTTGCTCACGAACGGTAGTTCATTTACCGCATCCAGCAAACCAATACAAAAAGCGCCCCAATGGGACGCCTTTTGTATTATATTGGTTGCGGGGACGGGATTTGAACCACGTGACCTTCAGGTTATGAGCCTGACGAGCTACCAGACTGCTCCACCCCGCGATAAAACGAGTTCTTTATTTAAAAGATAGTTGCATTATACGCAGATTTTGACACTTGTCAAGTACTTTTTTTATAAATATTTGCATACATAATGAAAAAATGTTGACAAAACACTCGGTTTGACATATAATGTGAGCATAGTTAGTTATAAACGCGATAAACTTTAGGAGTTTACTTTCAATGAAAACAAATGTACGCACTCTTTCTCAATACCTTAGATATGTGGACGAAGATATCCCTGCAATATTCGAAAAGGCTGAAGCGTTCAACAAACAAAACAATCACCCGTTCAACCGTATAATCGCCGAAAAAATCTTCACAGATTATACGCCGCAATCAATGGAGGGCGAGGACAGGTACGAGCTTGATGTTTTGCGTTTTCATTGTGCGGTGGCATACTGCTATAAAGATTTTTTTGCGGACAAAAAGTATGCGTCCTATTGGCAAGATGAAGATATGGCAAGCGTCAGAAAATATATGATTAAGCAAGAGTTAAGAAAGGCTTTTAATGCCGAAAATTGCACGCGTCCTGACGTGGATAAAAAGCTGATGTCCATTACAAACTTGATCGATGAATACCAAGCGGGGAAGAATAAAGACTCCGAACTGGCAAAAGCAATCGCCACCGTGACGCCGAAAGTCAGTTCAAAAAATATGCTGTTTTTTTTGCAACGCTCTCTTGAGAGAAGCTCTTAACAAATGAAAAGCTGGACTTTCATAGCCCAGCTTTTTTATTACTCAAACAAATAAATGCATAAGGCGATTACAAAAATCAATACAAACGGCGCGATCGTCAGCCCCACCCAAGTCAACAAACGGCGTTTGATGCACGCTTTGTCAATTTTGTGGCGTGCGTATTGAATAAACGATACCACAGGCGGTGCAAACCATAAAATAAAAGAAAGTATCGGTGCATATGAGTAAATCAGAGAATATTGCTCGAGCCAATCTTGAAAAGAAAGAAATAATAATGCTAAAACAGTCGCGGCAAATAAGATCCACCGCCACGAAATTCTTTTAAATAAAGCCAAAAGGGTCGCGACTACAAGAGCTAAAACAACCAAAATAAATCCCGCTCTGCGGCTGTATGAATAGGACTCTGCAACTGGGCTGAGTGGCGTGTTCCATGCACTTTTCCCCTCTTGCGCAAAGGCCGAGGAAAACATTGCTAAAATCGTCACGAAAATGGCTAAGAGGGCGGGTTTGGACTTTGTCCATGCAAACACTTTTTCCGTCCACGTTTGTTTCGGGTGCACCAACACTTGATTTCATCAACAGATTTTTGGGTTAACTTTGCCACTATATTGCTCCTTTTTTATAAAGCCTGAGCCTATCATCTTCGTCATAAGGTGAGTCCAAGTAGATGACAGGCGCTTGGGGTGTATTGCTCACTTTGACGCTTCCAAAATCCGATCGATAAATGCATTTGGAACGTTTAAATTGCCGCGCCCTGTGCCGAGCTCGACATCTGGATGTGCTTTGGCGCCGTGATAGTCCGAACCGCCACTTTTCAAAAGCCCCAACGTATCGGCCATTTCATTGTACTCGCGTATTTGATCGGAGGTCATATCCGAATGCATGACCTCGATCCCCTGCAAGCCCCACGATTGCAATCGCTTGACTTCATTGAATAAATCAAGCCCTTTGAGGCGGATCAAACACGGGTGCGCCAAAACAGCAACTGCGCCCGTTTGACGAATAAAATCAATCGTTTGGCGCGTATCGGGATCGTGCTTTTTTGTATAAGCAGGGCAACCTTTGGCTAAATATTTTGAATAAACATCATCTTTCGAGGAGACATAACCTTTCTTAAACATTGCCTCGGCAATGTGCGGTTTACCAACCAATTTGCGAGGCACGCCATTTTCATCAAAAGCGACATCCTGCCACGAGATTGCAAACCCGCATTGGTTCAGCTTTGCGATGCGCTCGCGATTAGCATTGTTGCGAATTTCTATCAGCTGACGTTGGCGATCTTGATAAGGCGCTAAATCTCTGATATTCAGCGCGATAATTTCCATGCCAGCTGGGTGGTCTACACCAAGCTCAGAGCCCATAATCACCATTACATCATTAAACTTTTTTCCCGCCAAAAGCAATTCGGGACATCCTTCCACAACATCATGATCTGTCAGCGCCAATGCATAAAGCCCCATATTGTGCGCTTTTTGGACAAGTTGCTCAGGACTGTCCGAGCCGTCCGAAAAATAAGAATGAGTATGTAAATCTATCATAAACAAAGCCTAGCACACCCGAACTTTTGTGTCAATAACAAGTTGTCCCTGCTGCGTGTAAGACGCATTTGAAAGCTTTAAGAGGGATAAAGATGAACTAAAGTTAACTTTTAATTTGGATAAATGCGCACTATATGGCTCTTGCAAGGGGAATGATGACAACCACTAACAAAGGAGTTAAAAATGAAAAAATCATATTTATTATTGTTGGCAGCAGCCGTAATGGCAACATCTGCTTGCTGTATGCATAAAGATAAACCATGCTGCTATAACTTGCAACACAGCTACACATCGACTGTGTACTTCGATTTCGACAGCGCCGAGTTGTCGCAACAAGACATGGAAAAGTTAAACGAGATTCCACAAATGCTCAAGAACTGTCCAAACTTGAAAGTCACTGTGACGGGTTATGCGGATAACGTTGGCAAAGATGCATACAACATTAAGTTGGGCTTAAAACGTGCAGAAGCTGTCCAACAATATTTGATGAGCAAAGGCATCAAATATTGCAGCATTAAAGATGGCTCTATGGGCGCATTCGATCCTGCCGACAGCAACAAGACGGCAGAAGGTCGTGCCTTGAACCGCCGCGCAGTTGTTCAATTTCAATAATAATTTGATGCACTTTTGTGCTATCATTTAATGATTGAGCTCGGGCAAGCCTTGATGGATTTTCGTTTGTAATTCCGCTAGCAGCTTTTCAGACGAATCTTCCTTCAGGCTTGCCGCATGCGTCCATTGAAAGCGCGCTTCACGGAAACGACCCAATCGCCAATAAAGATCCCCTAAATGACTGTTTACAACCGCACTGCCTGCGACCAAATTAGTCGCCTTTTCCATAATGGGCAGCGCTTTTTCATACTCACCTTGTAAGTAATACGCAAAGCCTAAAGAATCCAAAAAACTTCCCTCATTCGGGCGTGCGGCAACCGCTTTTTGAATCAGCGCAAGCGCTTCAGGCACGTTTTTGTTTTGCTCTAACCATAAATACCCCAAGTAATTATAATAAAGCGGATTGTTGGGATTTAAGTCAATCGCTTTCTCCAACGCCTCTTGCGCCGCATCGTACTGTGTCAAATCTGCATAGCATGCACCAATGGAAAAATAGACGGGCGCTAATTGGGACTTGTTCGCACTGACCAGCTCGATTGTTTTTTGATAAGCACTCAGTGCATTCGTGCAATCGTTTTGGCTGCGGTAAATGTCGCCCAGCGTCATATAAAACAGCGCGACTGCGGGATGATCAGCAATCAATTTTTGAAGCAATTCAACGGCCTTGTCCATTTGCCCCATTTTAACCCAATTTAAAATCAAGCGCATTTGAACGGACAAATAGATGTTTTGTTCGGGCTTGACGGTGGCGTACACGGCATTGGCGCGTTCGGGCAAATCCAGCATTTCCAATATTTCGCCCAAATACAGTTCAGTGACGGAAGAGTTCGGATTCAGCTCGTTTGCAAGCTCGGCAAAAAACAGAGCGACATCCGAGTTTGCCATTTGTGCAAAAGCGCTTGAAGTGTCGAAAAACACCCACGAGATGCCTTGCGCTGATGAGGTAATGCGCTCGATGTGTTCGGTTTTCGTCATCATTTCTTTGGATATAAAGCTTTCCTCTTCCAAGCGGCGATAGGCGTCCACAAGATATTGCTTATCTTTAATCGCATTTGTACGCTCTTCAAAGTTTCTCAGTTGCAAGAACACTCGCACGTTTTGAGCGCCTTGATTTTTCATCAGCGCTTCATACGCTTCTGCGGCTTTGCTGGTGCGGCCAAAATAATCCAAAATCAGCGCTCTGTGGAGCAAGTACGCGGCCTTGAAGTCATCGGTTTGGCTTAAAGACTCAAGGCTTTGTAGCGCCTCTTTTTCCTTATTCAAACCAACATAAACCCAGCTGGTGAGCAGAGGGCGTAAAAATCCCGTAAAATTATTTTTAACAAGCGATAAGTTTTGAAGCGCGTCATCATACTTTTTGGCTTTGATTTGCTCGGTCAGCACAATCATACGTGCCATAGTGTTATCGGGCTTTTGTGCAAGAACTTGCTCGGCATAAGGCAGCGCTTTATCCACCTTGCCTGCCAGTGTGAAGTACAAAAATAGGTTGTCTTGAATTTCTTTATTCTCTTTATCCGACTTTAAAACTTTTTCATATGAAGTTGCAATTTTTAAAAAGTCGCGATTTGTTTTGGCAAAGCTGCCGACTAAATAGGCCGAAACATCCGCATCTTTTGGCACATCGCGTACAGGGCGGGAAGCAAAAAAAGCATCGACCATTTCTTCCAAGGTTGCGGCAGCCTCTTCATCCGAAAGCTCGATCGCTTCAGCGTCAGATGTGGGAGCTTGTTTTGTAGCACTTTGCTCACGGTTAAAGGGCATTGAACAATAAACGCAAGCGCATGTTGTCAACACTAAGCCCAAAGCACACCACAATAAAATCGCTCTTTTTTTCATTCTATCTCTCTTTTTTTTTGTTTTTAGACTCGCATTTTTTTCAAAGTCGTGTATAGTATATAGAAATTAAAAAATAAAAAAAGTATTTTTGACAATGAATTTACAAAAAGAAATTTTACAATGGTATTTAATGGCTGGGGTTGATGAAACGGTCGCGCTGACCCCAATCAACCGTTTGTGCCCGCCCGAACAAAGAGTTTTACTCAAATCTACGCCTCTGCCAGCGGTCCCAGCTTTAGCGCCTGTGCCCGATATCAATGCGATGCCCGAGCAAAACTTATTGCAATCGGCCGTGATGACGGCGGCAAAAGCTTCGACATTAGAAGAGTTAAAAGCCGCACTGGAAGCCTTTGATGGTTGTGCTTTGAAAAAGACCGCCAAAAATACAGTCTTTGGACAAGGTAATCCCAATGCCGATGTTATGTTTATTGGTGAAGCCCCTGGTGCGGATGAAGACAGACTCGGCTTGCCTTTTGTGGGCGCAAGTGGCCAACTTTTGGATAAAATGATGTTGGCTGTCGGGCTGTCGCGCCAAACAAACGCGTATATTTCAAACATTATAAACTGGCGACCCCCTGGAAACCGCAATCCGTCTCAAGTCGAAATATCTTTATCAATGCCGTTTATCGAACGCCATATCGAGCTTGTCGCACCCAAAATCATTGTGACATTGGGCGGTACAGCGTTTAATGCGTTAATGGGGCAAGCAGGTTCTATCAGCAAAGCTCGAGGCAACTGGCATCAATATCAAAGCGAAAAGTTGGTTGCGCCTGTGTTGGTTATGCCAACTTATCACCCCGCGTTTTTGCTCAGAACGCCTGCGCAAAAGAAAAACGCGTGGCACGATTTTTTAACGGTGCGTCAAAAAATGGACGAATTAAAAATCGGATAAAAAATAACTTGACTTTTATTAAAAAAACAAACATTCTGTCATAATGGAAAACGAGAATATGACTGCATCCAAAAAACACGCGAAAGACTCCTTTGTGCACAAAGTGGCTCACAGAGTGCGTTTATGGTTTTTACCCTCCTATCGCCGTCATCGTACGACTTTTCAAAAACAATTTGACTTGAAAATCCAATATATGTTTTTGGGCTGCTTTTTGGGCATTTTAATTGTGTTTGCTTGCTTGGTTTTTATACAACACCACAAGCGTGCATTAGAAGGGCAAGCCGACATTTTTGATGATTACGCCCAGCAAAGTGATATTGCTTTGAAGGTGCCCGAGCAAGAAACACTGCAAAAGCCAGAGATTCAAACGCCTGAAGCGGACTTTCAAATCAATGCCACAGACAAGAAAATTACATCAAGTGAGCTTGTACTGAAGAAAAAAGAAACACTGTCAGGCTTGTTAAAGCGCGCCGATGTATCGATGGCAGAAACGATAGCTTTGGCGAATGCTTTAGACATCGTGTTTGATGTACGCCGCTTGCGCGCAGGTCAAAGCTTTACGCTGTATTTTGTAGAAGATGAAGCGACCTTTCAAGGCCTTTCTTTTGAAACAAACAAAGGCGAGACTATTTCCGTTTTTAAAAATGTGGAGGGTACGTTTGTACCCAAAGCGCAAGAAGGCGTGATTGAAGACAAACATTTTGTCTTTAACGGCGTAATTGAAAGCACGTTTTCCGAGGCTGCACAAAAAGTCGGTATTCCCAACAATATTGTACATCAAGTCGTCTTAGCGCTGGACGGGCTGATTAACTTTAATAAAGACTTAAAAACAGGCGAAAAGTTTTATGTGATTTACGAGCAAAAAATGACACAAACGGGTAAGTCTGTTGGCAAAAGTCAGTTGCTTTATTTTTCGCTGACAACGCGCCATGCGACCTATCAGAGGTATTTTTTCACAGATACAATGGGCTACAGCGGATTTTATGACGAAAACGGCAAAAGTACCGAGCAAAAGATTTTGCAACGTCCTTTGGGACGCGGGCGCATTTCCTCGGGCTTTGGCAAACGCAAGCACCCGATTTTAGGCTATCAAATCCAACACAAAGGCGTCGATTTTCCTGCACCATTAGGAACACCTGTGCCAGCGGGTGCAGACGGCAAAATCGAACGTATCGGGCGCAATGGAGGCTACGGTAAGTACATCAAAATCAAACATAATAATACGTATTCAACCGCCTATGGTCATCTGAACGATTACCAGAAAGATTTAAAGGTCGGCTCGTATGTGAAAAAAGGCGAGATTATAGGCTATGTAGGCAATACAGGGCGTTCGACAGGACCGCATTTGCATTATGAAGTAATTAAAAACAAGGTGCAAGTGACGCCTCTAAAAACATATACAATTCCTCAACGCGAGCTGAAGAATCAAACTTTAGCGCAATTTAAAAAGAAAAAAGAAAAGAT
>OQVL01002016.1_pt1 | contig 12359 bp, 9 predicted proteins | sample 1691501 | NCBI WGS metagenome assembly OQVL01 (sample SAMN03418253, study PRJEB22391) | human gut metagenome | biome: human-gut; feature: organic feature; material: feces | host: Homo sapiens | place: Tanzania | collected 2013-01
AACATCCTCTTTATTAGTTATCCTATCTGTACTGGAACCCTGCGGCAAAGTGCTTAAATGCGCGGCTGTGGGGTTCCTTTTTACACGTACGTTATACAGGTCTAACAAATTTTTATCCTGCCCTTTTACGCGTTCCGTAGCCAATTCCACTAAGAAAGGCTCTTTCCCAATTTTTACCAAGGCTTGGAAATACACATATTCTTCTACATTAGCCTTATGGGCCAATGTTTTTTTACTGGTATTATGGGCCGTGTCCACCTCACCCTTTCTATCTGTTTTTTGGGCCACATTAACAATTTTTTCCAATGTGGTCAGGGCGGTTTGGTGGCGTTTTAATTGTCCTTTTTTTAGTTTTACGTTAGAGTTTTTAATATGGACCTTGTTATCTTCCGTAATTTGTATTTGCAAGGGCGGGGTTGCCGTATCCATTGCATGGCCGATAAGGGCGTTCAAGGCAAATTCCACTTTTTCGGCGCGCTGGTCTGCCGGCAATTTGGCAATGTCAGCAAACGGGTCCGTTAAATCTACCACATTTTTATTTATGCTTTCCTGCAACAAAAAATCCTTTTCTGTTAGCCCCGATTCCGCCAGTTTGCGGTCAAATTCCGCGTCGGCGGCCGCCTTTGCTTGCGCTTTGCGGGCTTGCTGTTCCTCGTATTCGCGCTTCCATTGTTCGCGCTGGGCGGCCACGGCATCCTGTACGGCTTGGGTATTATCTTGCACGGGGGCGTTTTCAAAATCCACTTCCGTCATTTCAAACTCACTCGGTTTCAGCCCCGCCACGTTTAGCACGCTGTTGGCGCGGCTTTGTTCCAAGTTGCCAAACAGTGCCGCGCTATCCGTATTGTAGCCGGCGGCCAAGGCTTTTTGCTCCGTGCGCTCCGCCACCTCATACATTTTGCGGGTGGTTTCCCTGTCCGGGTTGCGCGCTTTATCAACGGACTCCTTAAACGCCTGCGCCCCTTGTTCCACATCCCCATGAGGGTAAACAAGCGGGCTGGTGGCGTTGGATAAAATCTTATGCACTTCTGCGTTATTTTCAGGCGTGGCCGTTTCTTTGGCCATATTCAGGGCCATTTTATCCGCCGTTTCTTTTTTAATGCCTTTGTCTTGCAGTTTTTTGCTTGCACGGTTCACCAACGTAGCCACAGGTACCGCCGTTAAAGAGCCAATAACAAACGAATACCCAATGCCCAGAAAGGTGTCGGCCAATTCCTGCTGGCGGCCGCCAAAGTTTTGCATAATAATTTCTTCGGCGGTCTGTTGGGCGGATTCTTCACTGCCCTGACTCAAAGCCGCGGCGGCAATACGCCCCAATACGCCCGTTTTGGTTAAACTCTTAAACAGCATTTCCATACCCAGTAGTTCAATGCCGCCCTCAAATGCGCCGCCGGCAAGGCCGGCGCGTAATGCCCGCTCCGGAGCAACCCCATTTTGCAAGGCTTCTTCATAGTCCTGCTGTCCGGCCGTGGTGCCAAAGGCAATAGCGGCCGCCGCGGGGCTACCCGTCAGCACCGTAAGGCCAATAGCCGCCATAAGGCTACCGCCCGCGCCAAACAAGTCGTAAATAAATCCGTCCCTTTCGTCCTTTGCAATACCGGCCAGTTCGCGGAATTTGGCGTGGTTTTGGCTCATTACCAGTAAGGCATCCCGCCCCAATTTGCGGTTATGCTCATAATCTTGACGGATTTGGTTAAATTCCTGCTCTGCTTGTGCCGATAAAGCCTCCTTCCGGCTTTCCAAGTCTGGGGCTTGTTCATTTAACTGTTGGTATAATTCCCTGTATTTTTTGCGGGCCGCGCTGTCTTGCTTCATATATTCGTATTCGTCTAATATGGCGCCGATGCCGCCCGCCATAAGGCGCTCGCCCGACTGCCACATAGACACACCCGCATTGGCTACCGCCCGGTAAGGCGTTTTCCAAAGGCGGTAGGTGGTATCGGGGATGCTTTCGTCCAAACGTTTGAACGCAAAAAAATTATCTTTTGCCTTTTTGTAAAGCTCCGTTTGCAAGGCGTAGTTTACTTCTTCCGCCCGTTGCAACGTGGTATTTACGATTAACTGTTCTTCGGGCAAATAGATGCTTCTGCGCTCCGGCTCCAAAGCGGCAAACGGTGCGGGGGTGGTGAAAGGGGTTTTAGCGGTTTGTTCTTGTTCGTTCATAAAAGTTGCCTGTGTAATACATTGTTGTTCTTATCGCGTTTTACTAAATACGCGGTGTCGTTTATTTCTTCATAGCGGTAGCCGGTTATATTGTTTTGCAGGGCTATTCCCAAATTAGGGTTTGGTTTAATACCGTAGGACTTAAATGTATTTTCTCCCACCTGTACGTCCATTACGTCATTACGGTTTATGGTATATCGGTTATCCATATATTGTTTGGCTACCTCCTGTACGGCTTGTTTGGCTAAATTTAGGGTGTCAGGGTCTTCGGCAAGTAAATTGATGTTTTTTCTTTGCAAAGCCCAAACGGTTTGCTCAATAATAAAACTTTTTTCTTCGGGCAAGAAAAACCCGCCTATGTTGTAGTCTTCATAGTTCTTTACTTCGCGTTCTTTTAGTAAAGAAATCCCCTCTACTTCCATGGGGGCCAAACGGCTGGTTGAACCCGCTTCCCCGCGCACTTTGCCGCCATTAGAAAGCAAATTAGCCTGCCGGACGACCTCGCCATAAACCGTATCGTTTGGTTTGGCTTGCATAGTGCCCAGCGCTTGGCGCAGTTGGGCCAAATGTTGCTTGGCGGTTTGCGTATCGTTCGTGTTAAAGGCATGGTGCTTAATGGCTCCGTCCAAAGCGGCAATGGTAGCCAACACGGTTTGCGGGTTGTTCATATCCTTATTGCCTATTTTGGGCGCCTTACCGCTTTTTATTTCCCATTCATACGCGGCAAATTCGCGCTCCACATTTTGCCAGTTCAAGCGTTTGATTTGTCCGGCACGGGTGTCTGGGCTGTCTAACAAATTATTTTGCACCCATTTGGCATATTCCAAAAGCCCCTTGGCATCCAACGGGCCAAAGTTTTGGCTGTATTGGGTAAGCGCACTGGCGGGGTTGCGCATCAGCCCGACAATTTCTTCTTGCAATTTTTCCGGCTCTTTTTGTGCCATAGCCAAAGCACGCTCATAAAGCGGGGCAACCTGTGCGTGGGTAGCCCCTTGCACTTTGGTTTGTTCGGCCTTGTTAATAAGGTTATTTAAGCGGTTGTAATCGTCCGGCAGTAAGTCTTTCTTTACGCCGTCAAGCACCTGCCTAGCCGCGCGCACATTGGCGTTTATAATGGCCCCGTTTACCGCGGCCGATACGTTGTCGCTCGCCTGCATATAACGCGCCAGTTGTAATTCCTCGGCGGATAGCCCGCGGCCTTGGCCGTTTTCGTCCGCAATTTTATAGACACTATCCAAATGTGCGCGCATATCCTGCGGGGTGGAAATCCCACCGGCCATACCGGCCGCGCTCTTATAAAATGCCTGCGCGGCCCTATCGGCACTTTGGCGTTCCTCGTTTAGTTGGTGTACTATCGTGCGGTTATAACTATCCTCAAAACTGCGGGCCAAGGTTTGGCGCACAAAAGCGGCTTCCTCGGGCGTTTTGGCCATAGCGGTATATTTACTTACCAGTTGGCCGCCTTGGGTATAATAATCGCGGGCGGTGCCCTCGGCATCTTTTAATTTGCGCCCCAAAAAACCGGCGCTTACCGTTTTTCCGTTTTCGTCTAATTTTCCGTTTAACAGCTCATTGTTTTCCCGTTCAAACCCCAATAAAATTTCACTTTGGCGCGCCACACTTTCACGCTTTTGGCGGCGTTGTTCGGCTAAGGCTAATTGTTCGTGCAAGGTTTTTTCCCCATGGGCCCACGGGTCACCTGCCTGCGCCAGTTGTGCGCCTATACGGGCCACATTTTGCGCTCCGTTGTCAAATAGTTCCGGCTCCGCCGCACGCACCGTATGGCCGGCCGCGCGGGTGGCGTGTAATACGGCTTGGTTTTTATAAACGGGTACTTGCATAACTAATCCCCCAAGCGGCTCTTTTTCCCGCTGGCAGCCGCGCCCAACAACAAGTTGCTGTTTTTGCTGCTTAATGTGGAAATATAGCCCCTGCGTTTTTTATTTTTTTCGTCCGTAGAAAGGCTCTCCGCCGCGTTGTCGGCCACCTGTTCCCCGCCTTGTGCGGCGGCTATGGCCCGCGCTTCTTCGTTTGCGCGTTGTTGTTCGGCTTCTGCTCTCTGGGCTGATTGTTGGCCCTTGTATGCGTTTTCACCCTGCACACCTGTTCCGGCGGCAACCGCCCCCCCTAGCGCTAGTGCGGCGGGTAATGTAGCACCGCCCGTAAACGCGGCCAGTCCGGCCAAAGCGCCCGCACCAATATAGCCGCCAAAGCGGCCCAACGGTTTTTTTACTTTTTTGCTCCACCAACTCATCTTTTCCCTCCTGTTAAAAAGCCTTTTAAGCTGTTTGGTTGCGTTTCTTTTCGTCTTGCAAATTATCAAAAATCAACCCGCCTGTTTGCACCGCACCCGTTAAAAGGGTGCCCAACATCTTAAACTTGGCATTGTAGCGCGCCTGTCTGGCGGCAATATCAGCCAATTTGGCTTGGCTTCTTAAACTGGCCGATTCCAACGCGCCCTGCTTATTTTGCTCAAAGGCTTGGGTTTCCGCTTGATAGCGCAATAAATTTTCGTCTTCTTTTAGGGCACGCTCACTACTGGAAAGCACCGCCTGCGCACTGGCGCTGGATAAATCCATGCCACTTGCCGCCATAGCGGCCTTGGCAGAACCTTCCGTTGCCTCACCCTGTTGGCGCAACTGGTGTATTTGGTTGGCGGCGCTTTCGTTAATATAAGCCGTCTGGCGTGCGGTTTGTATGTCGTTTATAGCGGCATTGGCAAGGTTGGTTTCTTTAAGCGCTTTGTAATAGGCGCGCTTTTGTTTTCCTGCCAAATACTGGCTTGCCACGCCGGAAAACGTATCCATTGTCTGTTGCATTACTTTTATTGTTGGGAACGCCATGTGTACTCTCCTGTTTTTATTTTTTGCGCGTTTATTGCAATTCTTTTTCTTCCGTGCAGTCTGGCTGCCAAAGGTGCTTTTCTTGCGCACCGGACGGCTTACTTTTAACTTCTTCGTTCCATTCCCGCCGCATTTGCACAAACGCATCTGGGCTTGCGGCCATAATCAAATCAAACAAATACAAACCCATGGAACGCTGCCCCGCGTGAAAACTGGTTGCGTGCGGGTCGTTTGGCACAAACCCATGGCTAAAGGTTTGGCACGTTTGCATGAAATCAAACAGAAAGAGGCGCATTTCTCTGTTTTTTAATAAATCTCTTACCCGTCTAATTAATTTTTTGTTCATAATCTCCTTGAAAACCTCCTCTTTTTGAGTTAAAATTTGTATATGGAAAATAAATCCAATAAAGAGTTAGAAAAACAAATTGACCAAATTTTGGAAAAACATAAAAAACTATTCAAAGCCCTATCAAAATTAGACTAATATCCCCCTGAACATACCCCCATAATAGGAGCGTACGCCGTTTTAATACCCCCCTCTAAAATCAAGTCCGGCAGTCTGTTTGTCGGCGGCGGCCAATTTTTGGCTTATATCTGCCGCGCTTTGGGCCTGCGCAATTTCGGCGGCTGTTTGTTGGGCCTGCGCCCGCTCCTGCCGGACGGCGGATACTTTATCTTCGTCCAACATCATTTCTGTAAGCGAAAGTTTTTCCGCCACCAACCGGCCCAGCTTGTCCGTATCTAACAAGTCCAAAATTTCGGGTTTAATTTGGGCATACTGGCCAAAACTTCCCACCAACATATCCATAGAACGCGTGCCGGAAGCCTTTTGCGCCTCATGGAAAATGGAATTAAACGTAATTTTTAATTCTTCCCCCTGCAAACTTTCGGGCGGTATTAAATCGTCATAAAGGCCCTGTTCGGCATTATAGGCATCGGCCAATTCAATTAAGGGTTTGTGGCATTCCTCTACCAACCGTTCCAATACAGGCCCCATAATGGCAAGGCGTTCCTGCACCTTTTCGGCCACTTCGGTAGCGGTTTGGTTGGTTTTGGGGTCGGAAAGCATGGTGGCCATCACATCAACAAAGAACTGGCTTTTTAGGGTCTGTTTTACTTTGCTGACTAACAGCTCGGCCTTGCCCAAATCCATCTGCGCCTGAAAAAGCGGCTTGAGTCCGTCCGTCACACTTTGGCTTTGCCACAGCACCGCACCGGGGCGCAAGTTAATTTCGCTCTTAAATGCGCCGGCGGTGGCCAGTAGCGGCGGTTTAATACCCATTTCTACGGCCAGATATTCGTCCGCCGTCACGCGTTGCAGGCTTTTTACCGCGCCCAAGGCCACCCAACCGGGGCCCATACCCCAAACGGCGTTGTGGTGTTTCAAATCCCACCGCGGGCAAATTACAGGGAAGCGGTCATACCCGCTTTCCCGCAAATATTCATTTACTCCGCTGGTCCAATACACAGAGCGGAAGGCTTTGTTCTTATCGTCCAAGGCATCCAGTTTTCTGTTTCTATTCGGCTCAATCAGTTGATACACGGCAATGCGCTCATTGGACGCGCCGTCTTTTTCGGCACGGTCGCGTATATGTTGGGGTACACGCGGGCCAAACGCGCTTACCATTTCACGCGGGGTAAGCCAATGGGTACAGCCAAAAGTATCTATTTTGCCCGTTTCGCCCACCCCCAAATAAGTTTCCCCAATGGTAAAAGCAATCGTACGCATCACATTTACGGGGTCTTTTTCTACCAAAAAAACATAAGTCCCCACCGTAGGCAGTTCCATATACATTTTGAAAAGGGTTAAATATACGCCGCTTCTGTGCAGGGTATTTTCAATGCGGGAGCGCCGCTTTTTTAAGTATTCTGCTTCCTCGGGTGTTTCCCCCCACACGCCCTTATCCGTACCTAACGAAAACCACTCTCTGGACGGGTTGGTCATGCCGCTCATCATACCGGCCGCCAACCACACAATATAAGTGTTCGGGTCCGCATCCAACAATTTCATATAATCCAGTGTAATTTTATCACTCGGTTTTTGGTTAAAACTGCCGCAAGTGGGCAAAAAGTGCGTGCAAATATCTTTCCAAACATCATGGTAGCGCGCGCTTTCCTGTTTAATGCTTTCAAAACGTTGTTTCGTTCGGTTATCAATGTTCATGTTCGTTTTCCTTTTTATGCGTATTGCACCACTAATTTTGTTATATTCAATGGCAACGGCTCTAATCCATACAAACAAATCTGGGGGTGTTCTTCATGGGTAGCGCTTATATTAAAACGCACCATACCCGTAAACAGTTCTTCGTCCGTTGCGTAAAACAACGGGTCCGCTTTTTGCCCGTCCGCGCCGGCATATCCGCCGGCACTGCTTTTTAGCCCCACCCGCGCACATACCGGCCGTAAGCGGTTTATAAATTCACCGTTTTGGCCACTCACACATAAAGGGAGCGTTTTTACCAAACGCACAAAGGGGAGTCCGGCAGCCACGGTTGTAGCGGGCCTTGTCAATGTAATTTGCCCATTTTGCACGGTTTGCTCCGGCTCTACGTTGCCGTCCGCCAAAATAGCTACGCGGCGGCCTTCCAAATGAGCCAAACCGTCCACCGTTTGGGTAGGCACCTCAAAGGTTTTATGCACCCCGCTATCCACATAAAACGCCTTTTCCCGCGCAGTTGGCAGTTGGGTAGCCAAAACCTCAATGGTCCGCACATTGCCGCGTTTTACCGCCAAAAACACGCGGTTTTCGCGTTCATCAGGCAGTACGCACACTTGTTCCACTTCCCCCTGCGTAGTATGGCGGGTCCACGCCAAAAGGCCGTGTTGGCGCGCATAAGAAAGGCTTAACAGCACGCCGTTATCCAACACCACCCACACCAGCCCCGTTGGGTCACTTTGGTAATCCAACTGCACAATTTGGCGGCCCTCAAATAAATGCGGGGCCAGCGCGCATAAATCTTGGGCTTGGTAGTTATCGCTAGAGTAGTCATACTGCAAATCACAAAGCCGCCCGCCCATTAGTGTGACGAACAGCACCCGCGGCCCCACCAATACGGGGCGCACCCATGCGCAACCGTAATTGCTTTGTTGTGCAAATCCGCTTTGGGTGGGCGTCAGCACCTCAGCCGTATTTACAAATTCGCCGCCGTCCGTCAGCACCATTAATTTTCGGGCGCCTATGGCATGGCGTACGCTGCACATTCCGGTAGATTTTAAGTTAGCGGAAATGGCATCATCATCCTTTACTTTTAAGGACATTTCAAAATTATAATAATCGTCCGTCTTGGTTAATTCGGCATGAAACCCGTTAAACCAAGCCAACCTTGCCTGAAAGAAACGTACCTCGCTGGGCCAGCCTTGCCGCTTGCCCCACCGCGGCGCATAAAACTTCATAATATCGGCCGACAGGGCCACCGTTTTGGTATTAGCCGTCAGCTCATAAACACGCACTTCGGCGGCGGTAGGGGCCTCTGTGCCCGCACACTTAAAAGAAACCGCAAAGCCGTCCACAATTACTGGGTCAAAATGCAAGGTTTGCATAGTGGGGGAGTTGGCATCAAATTCACACGTTCCGGCCTCTTTCCAACCGGCGGTTTTGGAATACACATATCCTTTCATTTGCCAAGCGCCCGCCGTGGGCAGACTTATCCGTGCGGTTAATTGTGTCATTAATTTAGGCGCGTTAAATTCATACCCCAGTTTTAGGCCGTCCGTATAAGTAAAAACAGGCAATAGGGCACAGGTGTTCGGGTCATTATCGCGCGCTTTATAAGCGGTGTCATAAGTAGTCAATACCGTGCCGTCTTCGTGGGTAATAGCCCCTTGATAGCCGGGCTCCACATAAAATGCCCGTCCCTCCGGTTGCGCATTTGCGCTCATAGCCGGCAAATCATAGTTCAAATACTCCACACTGCCCGCCAAACTCCGGTTTTGTGCCGGCGGATAATTATCCAAGCTCACATACGCTTGCGCCGGTGCTTTTACTTCGTCTATGCGGCCAAACAGGTTATAGGTAAACGCAGGCAGGCGCAGCTGTATATATGCTGTTCCGGCCGTCCAATTTGTAGCATTAATGCGCAAAAACTTAATCTCGCCGGATATTTCTCCGTTAGAGTTAAAATTCTGTCCGGTGGCGCTATCCCCTATTTTGAACAAAGTGGACGAGTAAGAACGGTAGGCTTTCCAACTTACGCCGTCCGAGCTTTGCTCCACCTTAATTGTTCCCGTCCAACTGCCGGTAGTGTCTAACTGCCAAGTACCCGCACAAGCAAATACCTGTTTCAAAAGTTCAGCCGCGGTGGCGGCGTTCGTTTGGGTAAAAGATAAACTTTTTGCTTCAAAATCCTTTTCTAACTTAAAATATCCGCCTTCGTCTTCTTTGGTAAATTGATACGCGGACATTTGGGTCAACAGCACCCGTCCGTCCGCTTCCAAGGTAAGGGCGGCTCTATCCCCGTTATAAGTATCAAAGGGGCCGTGGGTGTTTTTATAAGTTTCCAAAAGCCAATTATCCGCCGCCTTTCGGGTTAAGGTATAAGGCGGTTTGCCCGCACACGCCAAAAACAACACATCACCGGATTGGTCAAAAGTCAAAAACTTTAGGTCTTCTTTTGTAAAGGGGCTTGCCAACTCATACACTTTGCCGTTTTGGGTCTGATAGCCGTTCTTCCCCACAAAACGAATGTACTTTTCCCCAAATTCCACCACGCAGTTATCCGTGGGTGAAAACACAAACTTTACCAATGCCACGCCGTCTTGCGCGTATTTACGCACCGCCACCAAGCGCATACCGGGGCGGGAAAACAGCCCCCCCTGTTCGTGCAGTAGCATATTTTGCGCTACCGCCACGGCAGAGTCGCTTTTTTCCAAATCCGTACGGCCGTAAAGTTCCGGCGCCAGTTCACCGGCGGCAAAGGAATATTGTGTTTTTGTAAAAGGCATGGGGTTCCTCAATTAGCATTTTCTTTCCTCCTCCGCCCTGCCATAGAGCGCAAGGCGGAGGAGGTTTTTATTTACGCGCCCAGTTCTGCGCCCCACCCTACACGGGCGGAAAGCGTACCGGCGGTAAAAGTACCTTCGGGGGTCACTTTCAAGCGCACAAACTCCTTGCAAGCAAACGGCAAAGCCGCCTGCAATACAAGGCCGTCCCCAATGCCGGTGGGAAACTCGGCCAGCGTTTCGGGCGAGGTAAATGCCTCGTCGCTTGCCGTTTCCACCGCCACGGTGGTAGCCGTACCGCCGGCAAGCCCGTGCGCAAACACGGCAATTACCGCCGGATTAGCCGCCGTAGTATGGCCCACACGCACAGACGGGCCTGTAATGGCCGCCCCCTTAATGGGCGTATTATCCAACAATTCCAGTTCTTTATCGCAAATCATAGATTCTCCTTACTTCACTACCGCTTCCGTGTTTTTCAGCACGTCGCAAGTATGCACGGGGATGCCGCTTGCTTTTAGCTCGCTCATTCCGTTTTGTGCCTCACCCAAAGAAAGCATGACATTGGATTTATTCTTGTATGCAATTTCCAACGCGCTCATAATATCACGGTTGGCATAAAACACCGGCTTGCAGGCTTGCAGGTTCGGTATGCGGTTTTTTGCCGTCACCATTAAATCCAACAGGGCATCCGAATTAATGTTGGTGGAATCAATGTTGCAAATGCGCACCACAAAGCGCCAATCGCGCACGGTAAGGCCGGTATTTAACTTGTAATGGTTTACATACATATTCAAGTTTCCGCCGTTTTCGTCCTTCCACGGCCGGACACCCAAGTCCTCATGCTTGATACCGGCGGTGGAACCCTCGGTATAAATACCGTGTACCTTGGAGTCACTCCACCCCACCAGCCAAATGGACGTATTTTTAGCGTCCGCTTTACTGCCGGCGCTCAACACGTTTTTAACGGCCGGAGCATTCCCAGTCAGCGCGCTATAACGCACCCCAAAACCGTTAAAAACTTCCGGATTTTTGGCCAAATCGCCATAAAAAAGCGCTTCGGCCCAATCTTGGCCCATTTTTTCCAAAAACCCGTCACTTTCCGTTTTTAAGAAAGCCGCCTTGTCTTTGGCCAAATTATATAAGTCTTCGTCCGTCGTGGCCCACGCTTCCAGCATACCGCAGCCGTCGCGCACCTGTTTGGTTTCGCTCTTGCTCTGCTTTACACCGTAGTTGAGTTTACGCCAACCCGTTTCGGGGTAGCCGGTGCGGATAACCGATTTGAAGCCCGTTCCGTCGTTGCACTCCACCATCGGCATATCCTGAATAATTTGGTTGGTTTGGGCCAGCGTCTCGCCCACCGCCAAAATTTGGTCATTATGGGTGCGGGACAGCAAGTCAACAATATTTAAGTTTGGCATAAAAAATATCCTTTCCTTTACTTCGCGTTAGGAAACATCCGGTGCGCCAAATCCTTCTTGGCGGCGCCGCCGTTTCCGCCTACAATAAAGCGGTCGTCCGTAATGGCTTTTCCGGCCTTTACTACAAACCGCACTACGTCGGGGTGGTTTCCCAAACCGCTTTCGTTCATCAGTTTACGGAAACCCTCGTCGGCAAATGCGCGCATGGCGCGTGCCACGGCCGCTTCGTTCTCGGCCACTTGGGCGGGGTCCGTGCCCCACTCTTGGTGGACGATTTTTAAGTTTTTCTCGGCCTCTTTGCGCACAAACTCGGCCATTTCTTCCTGTACGGCCTGCGTGCGTTTATCGTCGGCCACTTTGGCAAACTTGGCTTGCCAGTCCAAAATGGCCTGCGCGGCTTGGGGCGAAATTTTATTTTCGGTGCAAAGGGCTTTTAATTCGTCAATTTCGCCCTCTGCGTATTCCAACCCGTCCGCACCTTTAATGTCAGCCAACGCCTCCGGCGCGGCCTTATTTACGTCTTTTCCGGCGGTTTTATCGTCCGCCGGCCCTGCTGCACCCGGTTGGCCCGTGGTGTCCAAAATGGTAGTGTTTGCGGGCGGTTGTGCGGGGGCCGCGCTGCTTTGCGCGGGGTCCGCCGCACCTGCTGCGGGGGCCGCGCTACTTTGCGCGGGGTCCGCCGCACCTTCTGCGGGGGCCGCAGTACCGTCCAAAACGCTGGGAGTGCTTGCGTGCGGCTCTGTACCGCCAGCACCCGCATCAGCGGGAACACCGGCTTGGTGGGCCAAACAGTTTAGCCCGTCCAAGAGTTTGAAAAGTCTTTTCATGTTTCTCTCCTTAATTTCTATATACCGTCTGAATTTTTTGGCTTATCTGCCCGCTACCGGCGGCAAAGCCCCCGGTAGATAACTGCACGCATAACGCGCCACCGTGTCCCCTTCTTCGCGGTTGGTATATTGGGCTTTATCCAACTCCATGAGCTTTTGGTTTTGGGCCT
>OQVL01002018.1_pt1 | contig 12353 bp, 9 predicted proteins | sample 1691501 | NCBI WGS metagenome assembly OQVL01 (sample SAMN03418253, study PRJEB22391) | human gut metagenome | biome: human-gut; feature: organic feature; material: feces | host: Homo sapiens | place: Tanzania | collected 2013-01
GCCGCATAGAGGGGTCATGGGCGTGCCGATCAGTTTCCTCGACAAGTACTGCCCCGAGCAGTTTGAACTCGTCGGCGTCGCGAACCACGGCAAGGACAGCGAGTACGACTTGTTCGCGCCAACCATCGACGGGCGCGAGATCTTCAAGCGAATCCTTATCCGGCACAGGGTGTAACGGTATCATGGGTGTTCCAATCTCATTTCTGGACAAGTATTGCCCTGAACAATTCGAGATTGTCGGGGCATCCGAGAGTGAGGGAAGGGGGTTCTCGCACGGGCTTTGGGATGAAGAAAGCGGGACTGCTCAACCGCTTGTTCGTGGCGCACGGACTTATAAGCGGTTGTTTATCCGCCACCGAGTTGCGTGTGCCGCAGAATGTGGTGGCGTTGATGGAGAATAGCAAATGAGGTTTTGCGCGTCCGTTCTTCTTGCCTTTTGGGCTTTGTGCGCTTCGGCGGACAGTCGAGGCATCTTTCGCTTTTGGCGGAACATGGATGATGCTGAGGACGGACGGGTGAATGGGGTTGCCGACCGTGAAAATTTTTTCCCCGTCTTGCTCGATCTTAGACAGTTCCTTGAGGCATGGCCTGGAAATGCGGCTTCCTATAGGCTTCGTGGCGATGGGGCTTTGAATGGCGCATGGACGGGAATGTCGCGTTCGTACGTGTGGGCCTTGTATCGTGAGGATGATGTTGTTGCCGGAGAGGATTTCAACTTGGAGAACTTGCTGTCGCCGGTTCCACAGGAGCAGTCTGCGGCATATCCATAGCATCATCTTCCGTAAAGGCGTCGGAAACGGCAGCCTCGCTGTTTTGAAGCTCATAATCCATATTTGAAAAAGCGCCCATTCGTACATTCCTCCTAAATAAAAAATGAGAAAAGGACGCTCCTGTGCCAATGGCACAAGGCGTCCCTTCTTACATACTGCGCTCAAACCGTATAGACCAGTGTGCTGAACGGGTCGAAGCAATAGCACACGACGGCCGGATACTGAGCGGCTGTTCTTTGAATTTTCTGTTGGACAGCAAGGGCCTCTCCCATTCCACAGGGAGTATCCCATCCAGTCCAGACCATAGCTGTGAAATAGCGGTGTTCCGGATGATACCGTGTCTCCGCCCCAAGTCTTTGACAGATTCCCAGCATGGCTTTCAGCTGCTTTGTCTTCTGCTCGTCCATTTCTAAATGGATCGTCTGCGGTAAAGCCTGTATTCAAGCCTTCTTTGCCAGCGCGGGAGAAAATCTCACCTGCGGAAAACCGGCCATATCGCAGTAGAAGTATCTGCGCTCGCTTTTATCATAAAGCTCCAGCACATCGGAAGGAGCGATGCTGCGACCGTGATAGTCCTGGGGGAACGCCTGATTATAGCGTGCAAAAATGCGCTCCAGAATATCACGTTCATCTTGCCCGACCGGGCAGGTCAGCTCGCCGTCATAAACGAGCGTGTATTCCGCCGCGGGCGGCTGCTGAAAGCCAGCCTTGTGCAGCGCGTCAATGCCGCCAAAGGCGAATGCGCGCGTCTCGCCATGCTCCAGATCCAGCTGATAAACACGAAACCGCTGCGTTTTGCGCTGACTGTCCAACAGCTCCTGAAAAGAAACGCCGGGGTCAGTCTGTAAGTACGCATCGTATTCCTGCTCCGTCAGCCCCAGATAGTCCCGCAGGGAAATACTGTCCACCTTCATCGCGTGCCATTTTTCCGTACAGGTTTCCAGCATTTCCAGCCCGCACAGTCCGTTGAGATACTGCTCCTTAAATGTCATTCTTGGATCCTCCTTCATTTTCTGTTCTTTGCGGCGCAGCGCAAGCTGCCAGTCGTCAATGCCCTTGTAATTGGGATTCCATGTGAGCCTGCGGCAGCGCATCCCGTGCCTGGCCGCCAGCGCATAGATCTTCGATGCGCCTTTTCCCACCATTTCATTGCTGTACTTATCCATGTCCTCCGCCTCGATGATCTCCTCTGTTCCATTTCGATGCAGGAACGCAAACAGTTCATCCAGCTTGGCGGTGTTGTTGGCTCCCAGCGTGGCAACAAAGGTCCTGTGCATCAGCGCGTGAGCGACATCCGCCTTGAGGCAGCCTTCCGTCACATATACAACGCGGGAGCAGGGGTCGCCCACAAAATGAATGGGGCTCCCCGAGGTCGTTCCCATGCGCTTTCCCGTGGAGGACAGCGTCAGGTATTTCACGCCCGTTTTCTCCGGTGGATCGTCTTTATCCTTGAGCGGATGATCCAATCGGATCTGTGCGCCGCGGATCAGACCGTCTACACCGAAGATGGGAATGATGATGCCTGATGTCCGCTGGTGGAATTTGACCGTCCAGCAGCCGTTATCATCCACATAGAAGCCGGGAACACCCTGCACCCTGCAGCCAGCCTTGACCAACCGATTTGTCAGGGAGCGGCACAGGAAAGGGGGCGGCGTGCTCTTGAAGCCAAAGCGCGTAATCTCATCGTCGGACAGCCCCCGCACAGACTGAAGGTGTGTGTGGTGCGCCGGAATGAGGGTCAGCATGGACAGCAGCATGGAGAGGGTCTGATGCACTTCCTGGACAGAGGCCGCGTCAGACTGCTCGGCCTCCGCAGGCGTCGTCTTCTCCGGAACGGTATAGTCCGGTGAAAAACCGTTTACCGCCAAAGCGTCGCAGATCTCCCGATAAGCGTCTGAATTGCTGACGCCATACACCTTTGCGTAAAGGGACAGCATTCCGCCGCCTTCACCGCAGTAGTTACAGCGCCACAGGTCTTTTGCCGTGTTCAGATTCATTTTCCCCCGGCGGTCACCGCAGATGGGGCAATCCACATACACCTGACCGGGAGCCCTCCGCCTGATATTCAGGCGGAGGAGCCCGGCCACATCCATAATGCCAAAGGGGAGATCATGCTTTTTCCCGTAATTCAAACCAGCATCCCTCCCAAGACGCGAAATTTACGGATGGAAAGCGGTCAGCTTGCCTTTAACTGCTGCGAACCGCCCATCAGAAGCATGGCGGCAGCCTTCATAATATTGCCGCAGTCCTCACAGAGATAGGCGTAATATTTCAGGCTGGAGGGACGCTGCTCAGAAACCTGTGCCATCGTCCAGCCCTTATTGACGCCGGTGGTTACGACCAGCTCCGCAGCTTCCTCTTCTGTCATCAGCGAAAGGATCTCGTCCACCGTCATATCGTCCGAATATTTCGGCGCAGCCGCTGTCGATGCCGCTGCCGGCATATCGACCACGACAGGCTTCACCGTCCGCGCTGTTTCAGCCCGCTCCATGACCACAGGCTCCGCTGTTTCCGAAGGAACCTCCTGCGCCTTTTGGGGCATAACCGGATCAGGCTCAGAAGCCGCAGTTCCGCCGCTTAACGCCTGCAGCAGACTCATGGCGTCTGAAACGCTTTCCGTCTGCTGGGTGGTGTGAACCTCTTGCTGATTTACGTTGGGCGTCTTTGCCGCCTCCTGCGGTTGAACCTCTTGCGGTGTAGGCACTGCCTGTACCGGATGATTTTCGCCGATAGGATCTTCTCGCTGCGGCGCTGCGGCTCCATTTACCGCCGGAGCAGTCTCCTGACGATTTACAGTGCCCGTTGCGACTTCCTGTTTCCCATCGGCCTGTGCATCTACCGTCGCAGAGGGGGTGATCTCACAGAGCTGGATGCCGAAGCCTGCATTATCCAGCGCCGTTTTCAGCGCCTCGTCCTGCGCGGCCTGCACATAGCGTCCGGCAGGAGCCTGAGCCTTTTCCACCGCCGCGGTAAAATTGGTAATGGGCTGGTTGTCCTCTCTGGACAGAAATACCTGCGCCTCATAAACGGCGATTTGGTCTGTGATCTGCAGCCGGTTCAGCAGCATTTTTCCATCGGGGCAGGCCAATCGGAACCAGAGCCGCTGATAGCGCGGCTCCAGCTCGATTCCGCCGTTGGCGTTTCTTTTCAGAAAGCGCAGCGGGTCAAAGCCCTGCACCCTGCGAAGCTGCTGCACGGCAGGAATCGCTTGGGTCAGCATAATTCTTTCTCTGGACATGGTTTGATACTCCCTTCATAAAATAAATAAGAGATGACTGTGCGTTTTTTTGCACATTCATCTCACATTAACTGGCACGCTGCCATTCTTCGCCCTCTTCGTTACGGAGAGCCTTGAGCGTGACTGCCTTATAGTAGAGGGCGATGCGTTCGCCCAGCATGGTATTGCGTTTTCCTTTTCGGCTCCGATGGATCGCCATATACAGCGCCCTTTTTTCACCCACCAGCAGCACGCGGCGCTTGGCACGCGTGATTGCCGTGTAGAGAAGATTCCGCGTCAGGAGCACATTATGGGCAGCCAGCAGTGGAATAATGACCGTATCATACTCTGAGCCCATAGATTTGTGGATCGTAATGGCATAGGACAGCTCCAAATCATCCAGAAGCACCTGCGGGCAATCCATATAGCGGCCGTCAAACTCGATCACGACATTGGTGCCGCTAATTTTGCGGATCGTGCCGATGTCACCGTTGAAAATACCCTCGCCGACCTGCTTGCCGGAGCGGTCATACAGCTTGATGTCGTAATTATTCCGCATCTGCATCACGCGGTCATTGAGGCGGAATATCTTTCCGGCGTACACGATCTCCGGCGTCTCCGGCGATGCGGGGTTGATCTCCTCGCGGATAGCTTCATTCAGGCTGTTGACCGATGCCTCGCCCTCGGAGCGGAACGGCGATAAAATCTCCACCTGCTCAATTCCTTTTGCAGCGATCTGCTCCCGGTAAAGCTCACGGATGATGCCGGCAGTCTCCTCCTGGCTCTCTGCCTTATGAAAGGCAAAGTCCTCACCATAGTAGAGCGTCGTTTTGCCCTCGTTGATAAAACGGGCATTGTGGGCGATCAGGCTGTCCTGTGCCTGACGGAAGATCTCGTCCAGCACCGTGACTGGCACGACGCCGGAGCCGATCAGCTCGTGAAATACATCACCGGCGCCCACACTCTCTAACTGGTCTGCATCACCGACCAAAAGGACTTTGGTGCCGGGGCGCAAGCGTGAAAAGAGCTGATGGATCAGCCACATATCGACCATGGAAGTCTCGTCCACGATCAGGAGCCCTGCCTCCAGCGGCTTCCGTTCCCGGCCTTTCTTCGATTCCGAATCACCGTGAAGTCCCAGAATGCTGTGGAGCGTCTGTGCTTCATCGATCCCCGTTGCCTCCGCCATACGCCGGCTCGCCTTACCTGTAGGCGCTCCGAGTACGATCTTCTGCTGAGGATAGAGCTGACGGTACACTTCGATCACCGTTTTCAGAACCGTGGTCTTGCCGGTGCCGGGGCCGCCTGTGATGATGGACAGGTTATGCCGGAACACCATTTCCACGCCTTCTGACTGGCGTTTGGACAGGTTGAGCCCTAAGCTATGCTTCACTCGCTCCAACGGCTGCGCAATGTCTACCACCGCCGGATTTGCCAGAAACAGCTCTACCGCTTTCTGTGCGGTTTCGCTCTCCTGCAGAAATTGCTTGGGCAAATACACATTGCCGTGGTTCGATACCACCTCGTCCTGCCGGATCATGGCAGACAGCTCCTGTTCGACCTGGCTCATGGGGACGCGCATCTGTGGGAGGGGTATCCGCTCATTGAGCAGCTGCATAGCCGCTTTGAGCAAAGCCTCCGCCTCCAGATAGAGATGCCCGTCCTTTGTCCGTGCGTCCTCCAGCGCATAAAAGAGCGCACCGTGGACGCGCTTCGGATCACGCAGATCTCCACCGGATTTTTGTACGATGGCGTCAATCCTCTTGAAGCCGAATCCCGGCACCTGACAGAGATTGAAGGGACTCTGTCTCACGATGTCTGCACAGGCAGGGCCGAAATGCTGATAGATCTTCTGCGCGGTCGTCGGCGTGACCTTGAACGGGGCCAGCAGGGTCATCAGGACACGCATCCGGCTGGTTTCCGCATAGGCGTCCTTGATCTCCGCAAGCCGTTCCTTCGTAATGCCGCGAATCTCAAGAAGCCGGTCTGGCTGATGTTCCAGAATCTCCAGAGCATTGATGCCAAACTTTTCAATGATCGCGTCGGCGGTCTTTTCTCCGATGCCCTTCAGCAGACCGGAGGCAAGATAATTGCGGACGCCCTCCAATGTGGGCGGCACGATTTCCTGCCAATGATCGACCTGAAGCTGGAGCCCGTATTTTCCGTCCTTCCACTCTCCATCCATCTCGATCTTCACTGTATCCGTCTGCGGCAATTCGATGCCAACGGCAGTGAAGCGGATCAGGTGATCGTGATAGCGATAGGGACTCCGGGCTTCTGTGGGTACGCTGCTGTCCTCCGTTTTCATCCGAAGAACAGAATATTTGCTGGACGCATTGAAAAACAGTACCTTGTCCAGTGCTGCAACAATGCTCACAGCACATCACCTCCGTTTCTTTTCACGCTGCCTGCAAAGCAGCTTTTTTCACATGGAATCTTCGCCATTCGGACACCGTGACATACTGATCGTAAATATCAGGGTGTTCGTCCTTCAGCCGTTCCAGGGCATCCTTTGATATGCCTGCGGAGCGCACCGGATTGTAGGTTATGGTGTAGCTCTCCGCAAGACCGTTATACACGGCGGTGCAGCTTGTGCCCATTTTCTCGATGAGCATACCCTTCAGCCGTTTAATGTCCTTTTCCAGCTTGTTCACATCAGCCGCCAACGTCTTTTTCTTCTCTTGCAGGGAAAGAAGCATGGACAGCTGCCCAAACTGCGTCTGTCCCAACAGCACAGGCGGCGCGTCCTTGTCCGCAGGCCCCAGCTTTCGCCGCAGGCTTTCGAGGATCAGGTCACCGTCCGCTTCCACATAGGGAGGCGGCGTTTTTGTGAGAACATGATTCTCCCAGAAGTCCCGTTCCAAAGCGATCAGTTCTTCTTCATAGGCCATGTCACGGTCGATACGGCGGATGATCGCCTCGTCTTCCGAATTTCCGTAAAGGCAGCAGAAGTAGACCCGGTCAATGTTCATGACTGCCATGTAGTGCCGCCCCTGCGATTCGTAGTAGATAGGGACGATCTCCTCGCCGTTGTACCACCAGTTATCCTTGGCGTTATAGTTCGTGGTCTTGATCTCAAGGATGGCTGTTGTACCGTCCGGCAGTTCCACCATGTAATCCAGATCCGCCAGCATCCAGGGATACAGCGGGTGCTGGAACATGAATGGCCGTCGGTAGATCTTATAGCCCGTCTTATGAGCGAAGATCTTGGCAACCAGTGGCTCCAGCAGGGTTCCAACTTCCAACTGGACCCAGTTTTCGGCATCATCCGCTGTGACGATATTCAGCTTGTCATAGTAGAGATCCCGCCCGGTACGGAATGGTGAAATTCCGAGAACGGCAGCGGCGTCACTTCCGCCGATGCCCTTGCGCCGGTATTCCAGCCATTGTTCACGCGGCAGACCTTCTGTACCGACGAGAATTTGCGGAGCGTAACACTTTGCGTTTTCCATGGATGCATTCCTCCTCGGTTTCATATTTGATGCGCGGCTTATTCAAAAGCCGCTTCTCTCTGTACCTGTGGTACGGTCGGAAGGATCGTCTGGGATGCCCTCCGGGTTTCCATTTTCGTCTGAATTTCATTTCTTGTTTCCACCTTTCTTGATGATATATCCTCAAAGCCCTTCGGCATTTGGGCGCAAAAAAGCGGGAACAACGATTCTGGTAAAATCCAGTATGTTTGCCTGACAGCAAACTCTCGTCATTCCCGCAGTATGGGACGGTGCCCCGTAAAACAAAAAAGCCAGCAGCAGCCGGCTCTCATGGCACAGCAATACTACTGACAAAAACGTACAAACCTGACAACGTGCGCAGGTGGATCACTCCACACACAGATCATTGACCTATGCCCAAAGGGAAATTGCGCAAAACTCATTTACGGGCAAAGTGTAACACAATATATTGTATAAGTCAATACAAAAATACTATATTTAGTTTTTCTGGCGCGCGTGCAAAAAATACGGACATGGCCCCGTATTTATTTTGTGAACGGTAAAAACCACCTATTGAACCTTGAAAACGCCGCCCCCAAATGCGGCTGCATCGATTTGTCCGGGAGTTATACAGGATCGGCTGACAGTATGCGTTTGCGTACCTGCCGGGGAAGTGCCGCACAGCGGCAGCCTGCAAATACGCGGCCTGAAGCGAGGGCGCAGGAAATGGCCCGGATATAGTTTCAAGTGAATACAAATTCCAGCTTATGGTTAAAATTTTTACATCATTTTTTACAAAGGAGGTCTGCACTTGAATAATAACCTGAAAGAATCTGCCTTACACTACCTCTCGTCTCCTGCTTTCAATAAGAACACTTTGGTTGATATTACAGAGATTCATGTACGGTCAGAATCCGATGGCGATAAGATGAAAGCATTTGTAGATGCTGTCAAAAATCCGTATCTATTCCGTGTCGGTAGTATTGGCGTTCATGTGACTTATTCAGGAAATACAGGGGATACTTTACAGCGCCGTATCCATAACTTACTCATTTCGGAGAATTGATTTTGCTGTTTCGTATGATATAATTAGTGCGTGTAGTATAGCCATATCATACGGCCTTATAGTAGGAGGTTTATATGGCATACAGAAACCGATATGATGAATATTTGCGGAAACGCCAGGGAGTTTTGCCTGATGCAAAACAGTGGAAAGCTGCGGATTACGCACGTATTTCAAGAGAGGACGGTGATAAAGAGGAAAGCGATAGCATCGGGACGCAATTTGACATCATTGATGATTATATTGCCCATAACGATGATATCACCTTTATTGATCGCTACTCTGATGATGGTTGGAGCGGAACTAATTTTGATCGTCCGGATTTCATGCGTCTGATGGAAGACATCAAAAAGGGAAAAATCAACTGTGTCATTGTCAAAGATTTATCCCGGTTAGGCCGAAACTATATTTTAGTGGGTCAGTATCTTGAGATGATTTTTCCTATGCTGAACATTCGCTTTATATCCGTCAATGACCGAATCGATAGCATAAAAGATCCTGCCTCCATTAACAACGCGCTGGTTTCCTTCAAAAATGTGATGAATGACGAATACTGTCGTGATATTTCAAACAAAGTTCGTTCATCGCTGGATCGTAAACGCAGTAAAGGAGAGTTCATTGGGTCTTTTGCATCATATGGCTATATGAAAGATCCTGATGACCACCATCATCTTATCGTTGACCCTGTTGCTGCTGAAGTCGTCAAAAATATCTTTGACTGGTTCTTGCAGGGAATGAGCATCATTGGCATTGCAAAAAGGCTAAACCATATGGGAATCCCTAATCCCAGCGCCTATAAACGTCAATGCGGCCTAAATTATAAGCATCCTGCCGGACAGTTGGACAGCGCATGGCCTGATTCCTCAGTAAAGCGAGTTTTGAAAAACAGACTTTATGTTGGAGATATGGTTCAGAATAAAAACCGAACCAAAAGCTATAAGGTGCAGGTTAGCGTTGCTGTTCCTGAGGAAAACTGGGTGATTGTTCCGAACATGCATGAAGCTATCATTGACCGCGAAAAATTTGAAACGGTACAGCAGCTTTTAATGCGAGACACACGGACTTCACCCGGTATCAATCATGTCAGCATATTTGCAGGGTATATCCGCTGTGCGGATTGCTTGAGAGCAATGGGGAAAAAGAGTGTAGCACAGTCGTATGGAAAGTACCACTACTATGTTTGTCAGACTTTCCGTAAAGCGGGGCGCAATTTATGCACCAAGCATACCATTCGGGAAAAACAGCTTTATGACGCCGTTCTTGCTACCATCCAGTCTCAAATAGATCTCGCGGTTTCAATGGATCAGCTTGTGAATGACCTGAAAAGTCAAAATGTACGAGCTGCGAAGTCTTCTCGCCTTGAAAAGATGCTTCAATTAAAAGAAGAGGAATACGAGAAGGTTTCCCGCTGTCGAATCGACCTTTACCCCGATTGGAAAGCAGGGATACTGTCCAAGGACGAGTATCTTTCGCTAAAAGCCAAGATAGGTGAGCAGCTGGAGCAAATCGAAATTGCGATTGCCAACATCAAAGAAGAGATCAGCAAGTACCAATCTGCCCCCGTCTCAGAGAACAAATTCATTTCCAGTTTCCTGCGTTACCGCAATATTCAAGTTCTAACTCGTGAAGTAATTGTAGAACTGATTGAAATGATCTACGTTCACGAAGGTGGCACTATAACAATACAATTCAAATACCAGGACGAATATCAGCGACTCCTTGATTTGATTGATGAACAGGGCCTTGCCAGTGCTGCTGGCTGATATTTATGGGTCTATTGGAACATCATCCCCCGCGGCGTATGACACGCTCCGCGCGCTCTTTTCCGACACGCGGACCTCACCCGCGGACTACGATCTCATCGTCACCGGCGATCTCGGCCGGCTCGGGCACGAGGTCGTCACGGACCTCTTCGCGCGCGACGGCGTGGACATGACGAAAAATTACAAGGACTGCGGGCTGCTGCTCTACGATCTGGAGCGGCAGGATATGCACATGGGCGGCAGCGGCTGCGGCTGCTCCGCCGCCGTGCTCAACGGCTATCTTCTGCGCGGGATGCGCGAGGGCAAGTGGAACAGGATCGTCTTCGCGCCGACGGGCGCGCTGCTCTCGCCGACCTCCACCATGCAGGGCGAGAGCATCCCGGGCGTGTGCCACGCCGTCATTCTGGAAAACATCGGGGAGGAAAGCTGATGGACTATCTCAACGCCTTTCTCTGCGGCGGCATCCTCTGCGCCGTGGGACAGATCCTCATTGACAAAACGCCGCTCACGCCGGCCCGTATCCTGACGGGCTACGTCGTCGCGGGCGTGCTGCTCACGGCCGTCGGCGTCTACGAGCCCATCGTCGAATGGGGCGGCGCGGGCGCGACCGTGCCGCTCACGGGCTTTGGCTACTCGCTTGCGAGCGGCGTGAAGAAGGCCGTCGCGGAGCAGGGCTGGCTCGGCGTGATGACCGGCGGGCTCTCCGCCACCGCGGGCGGCATCGCTGCGGCGGTCTGCTTCGCGGTCGTGATGGCGCTGCTCTTCCGGCCCGGCGACAAGCGGTGACAAAAAAAGTGCCCGTTCCTTTTGGAACGGGCACACCGATGAATATCATCGGAAAATCAGATGAGGTTTTTCTCCGTCTCGGGGTCGAAGAGATGGATGAGCCGCGGCTCAAAGCTGAACCTCACCGCCGTGTGGCGGGCGTAGGCGTTGGGGTCGAGGTTCGCGGTCTGCACCACGGCCACCACGTCCTTGCCGCCGGCGGTCATGTGCAGATGCAGCTCGCTGCCCATCAGCTCGCTCACGTCGATCTGCGCGTCGATGCCCTTGTCGCCGACGGTGACGTGGACCGGACGCACGCCGACGGTCACGGTACGGCTCTCCGCGCCCGCCGCGGCGAGCTTCGCGTTCTGCTCCGCCGTCAGCGGCAGCGTGTGGCCCATGACGGTGACGGAGTAAGCGTCGCCACTCTTTGTGAGCTGGCAGTCCTCAAAGAAGTTCATCTGCGGCGTGCCGATGAAGCCGGCGACGAAGAGGTTGGCCGGATGGTTGAAGACCTCCTGCGGGGTGCCGATCTGCTGGATGAAGCCGTCGCGCATGATGACGATGCGGTCGCCGAGCGTCATAGCCTCGACCTGGTCGTGTGTGACGTAGATCATGGTTGTTTCGAGGCGGGTATGGAGCTTGGAGATTTCCGTACGCATCTGGACGCGCATTTTAGCGTCGAGGTTGGAGAGCGGTTCGTCGAAGAGGAAGACTTCGGGTTTGCGGACGATTGCACGGCCGACGGCGACGCGCTGGCGCTGACCGCCGGAGAGCGCCTTGGGCTTGCGGTCGAGGTACTGGGTGATGTCCAGGATCTCCGCGGCCTCGCGCACCTTGCGGTCGATCTCGTCCTTGGGCACCTTCTTGAGCTTGAGCGAGAACGCCATGTTCTCATACACCGTCATGTGCGGGTAGAGCGCGTAGTTCTGGAAGACCATCGCGATGTCGCGGTCCTTGGGGGCCACGTCGTTCATCAGCTTGCCGTCGATGTACAGCTCGCCCGCGCTGATCTCCTCCAGACCCGCCACCATGCGCAGCGTGGTGGATTTGCCGCAGCCCGACGGGCCGACGAGGACGATGAACTCGCGGTCGGCAATGTCGAGGTTGAATTCCTGCACGGCGACCACGCCCTCGTCGGTGATCTGCAGGTTGTGCTTCTTCTCGCCGCTGTCCTTGCTCTTCTTTTTCGGCTCGCTGTTGGGGTAGACCTTCTTGATGTTTTTCAGAATGACCTCTGCCATATTCTCTGACCGCGGCTCTGCCGCCTCCGCGCGCAGGGCCTCGCGCCGTTCGGACGCTTTACGGCTCCCGCAGGAAAAATAAAGGCAGAAAAATGGGAAA
>OQVL01002023.1_pt1 | contig 12336 bp, 17 predicted proteins | sample 1691501 | NCBI WGS metagenome assembly OQVL01 (sample SAMN03418253, study PRJEB22391) | human gut metagenome | biome: human-gut; feature: organic feature; material: feces | host: Homo sapiens | place: Tanzania | collected 2013-01
TGGCAACCTTTATAGTTTCATGCTATAATGTAAATGGTTTTAATGGGTGATTATCTAGTTACTTCTAACTTTATAATCACTTTTTTATTTTTCAGGTCTACTTTAAAGTAAACTATTTTAATAAAAATCATAATATCACCTCACTTGTTAAGTTTAATAATATTAATCCACCTTATCATTTTTCAAATAACAAGTTGACTTGCGTTGGTGTTCCAACTGTTGCCACCTTATGCCATATCCTTGGCACATCTATATAATACGACTATACATTGCACAATGTCAATAGTTTTTTTTACAATTTTTTTAATTTTTTTGAAAATGTAAAATAAGCCCATAAATAGGGGGCTTTTATGCTATAATTTAGGTAGATAAAAGGAATAATATAATTGATTGATTGGGCGGTTAAATAAGCGTTTTGGCGGTTAATAAAGTATCACCTACTCCTATATAGACTATATACATACATATAATACATAATACATACATAGACATATACATATCTCTATAGCTCTATACATTCATACATAAGCACTATATAAGCATATGCACATGCACCAATCTATAGATCATACACAACAATAAACACAACCCAACATATCTGTATATGCATCAAGCCAGGATATATAGAAGCCTGGTTTTAAAGTGATAAAATCTATGTGATATAAACAATTAATTTCACAAAGTTAGAAAATAGGTAAAAATAAGGTATATAGACACAATACAGCCTGTTTTTCTATCTATTTGTGAAACATTTTCACACTTTTCACAATATATATATTGTCCCTCATACGGGACTTGAAAGTGCCTATTTTAGGGCATTTTAGAGCGTTTTGTGTCCGATTTGTGTCAAAAAAGTAAAAAGAGACTGATAAGCAATAAATAGAAAGCCCCTTCTGCTGTTTATTTATGGGTATATATAGGCTAGAGCATATATATGGGAGGGGGTATAGCCTCCTTTTGAGGGGGAGAGGTCAAGACCACCGTATAATCCACATAAAATTTTTCCATCATTTTTCCATCAATTTTCCATCAATTTCCATCCTCAAATACCACCCTTGTCCACAAAAAAATTTCCCAATATTTTCAAGAGTTAATGCATTAACCACTTTCTTTTTGTAGCATGATATTGTAAATGATTATCTGAAAGGAGATACTATGGCACCTAAAAAATATCCAGGTATCGAGAAGATACAAAGTATCCCAGTCGAAGAAAGAAGAGAAGCGAGCAGTAAAGGTGGCATACAAAAAGGCATTAATAGCAAGCGAAGAAAGAAGCTAGGTGAGATTGGTTCTGTTATTTTAAAGCAATCTTTTAAGATTAACGCTAAAACACCTGAACAGTTATATGACCTTGCTTGTATGACTGACTTAAGGGATGATGAAGATGGTATCACTTATGGTCATTGCATTATGCTTGCCATGATCAGAGAAGCTTTGCAAGGCAATGTTCAAGCTGCAACATTCGTTCGTGATACTGTTGGTGATAAGAACCCTGAAGAAATTCAAACAACTATGACCTTTGAGGATTATGTTAAGACTCATAAGGTTAAATTTAAATAAAATGGGAAGGATAGTTTCATAACTAAAAATTCCCCCTCTAAGATGTGGTTTTATAGTTTTCCCCACATCTTTTTATTATTCAAAAAGGAGTCAATATGAAGTGTCCAAAATGTAAAAATACAATGGTTAAAAAGCAAGAAAGTGAAACAGAATACTATTATGAATGTCCAAAGTGTCATGCGACAGTCGGTAAGAAAAAGTAAATATAGATCTATTAAAACCACTGTTGATGGCATTACCTTTGATTCTAAAAAAGAAGCTAAACGATACCAGGAATTAAAATTGTTACAACGTGCTAATAAAATTGAGAATTTACGCCTACAAGTTCCTTATGTTCTTATAAACAAGTCTAAATATGGTAGGCAAATCAAATACATTGCCGATTTTGTTTATTATGACAAGGAATTAAAGCAAGAAGTAGTGGAAGATACGAAAAGTGAAGCAACAAAGACGCCAGTGTACAAGTTAAAAAAAAGATTAATGCAAGAAAGATATGGTATTGAGATAAAGGAAATATAATGGATTACAACGAAATAACACCTCAAGAATTTATTAAAGATTTATATTACATCAAAACAAAAGAGGGAAGCCTGGTTAAATTCAAGTTTAATCATGCTCAAAAAGAGCTTTATAAGATTTTTGAAGATAATTATGATGTTAAACCGTTAAGAATTATTGTATTGAAAGCTAGACAGTTAGGTATTTCAACCTTTACTGAGGCTATGATTACTTATCTAACAACCAATAACCCTAATACTGATGCGATTATCTTAGCCCACATGGCTGAAAGCTCGGCTAAAATCTATGAAATGACACAACTATTTGTTGATTGTTTACCACAAAGCCTTAAACCTACTCAAAAATACTCAAATCGTAAGATGCTGGCTTTTGACAATGAAAAAGGTACTGGGCTAAAGTCATCAATTAGAGTTATGGTGGCTAATGAATCTGCACGTGGTGGTACTTATAAGTTAGCTCACTTATCAGAGTTAGCCTTTTGGGAAGACCCCGAGACTGCTATGACTGCTTTAATGCAAACAATTCCAAATACTAATGATTCAGTTGTTGTTATTGAGTCAACTGCTAATGGTTTTAATTACTTTTATAACTTATGGCAAGATGCAACCAATGGAAGAAATGATTTTATTCCTATATTCTTCCCATGGTATGTTGACCCAGAATACAAAATGCCTTATACAGGCTTTGAGAAAACACCTTATGAGTTAGATATTCAAGCTAGATTTAATCTTACTGATGAACAATTAGAATGGCGTAGATGGGCGATAAGAAACAATTGTAATAATGATGAATTGAAATTTAGACAAGAGTACCCAATAACTCCTGAAGAAGCCTTTATTGTTAGTGGAACAGGCGTATTTAATAATGAACAAATATTGAATCATTTAAAAGAAGTGCCTGGTCCGATAAAAGTTGGCTATTTTGACTATAGATATGATGGTTTAACAATTACCAATATCAGATGGGTAGATGACCCTAAAGGTTTTATCAAAATTTATAAAGAATTTGATGGAACTAATACTGCTATTGGTGGTGATACGGCAGGAGGGGGCGAAGACTTTTTCGTTGCTCAAGTATTAGATCGTGAAGGAAATCAAGTTGCTGTCTTGCATCATAAATTTGATGAAGACCTTTATGCTAAACAAGTTTATTGTTTAGGTATGCATTATCGTTCTTTAATAGCTATAGAAACAAACTTTTCAACTTATCCAAATATGGAACTAAGAAGATTACGTTATCCATGGCTATTTATAAGAGAGCGCAACTATGATGCTGGTTTTAGAGATGATGTACAAGAAAAATTTGGTTTTAAGACAACACAATTAACTCGACCTAACATCATCAGTCAACTTGTTGAAATCGCAAGAGAACACATGGACAAAATCATTGATAGAGAAACACTACAAGAGATGTTGTCCTTTGTTTATTTAAAAGGCAAACCACAAGCAAGTGAAGGCGCTCATGATGACCTTGTAATGGCGTTGGCGATAGGCTATGAAGCATTAAAACAATTGCCTAATAGAAGAATGAATTATCAAAATACTGAAAAAAAGCCTAAATCTAGGGTTAAAAACCACGATGATGAGGACTTTTTTAGTTTTGGGATGTAGAAAGGATGAAAAATGGTTAAATTACAAGCTTTAAATGTTCCTTTTGTAGAAATAAAAGAGCTACAAAGGATTCCAGAAAAAGATGAAATATTTGAAGTTAGTGAAGATAGAGTCGAAATATTGACAACTTCAAATAATGATGCAGGTGAACCTGTGGCCGTTATTTACAAAGAACCGAAAAAAGTAACCCCTAAAGTGAATAAAAAACCAACTAAAGGAAAGAAAAAATGACAATAGTTTTAATCTTTTTAGTTGGAGTATTAATGGGTGCAATTAATTTTGGTACTTTTTGTTTAGGCTACTACGTCCGCTGCAAAAAGAAGGATGAAAATGCCATTCAAGTAGATAAAAATAATCAAAAAGCAGTCGCCGAAATGATGGAATGGCTTAATTATGGGGGTGTAAGAAATGGCAAGAACTAAACCACAAGAAATATGGAATGAGTTTGAAGAAATAAAGTCATACATGACATCTCAAAACCTTTATTCTACTGTTGAGACAAACGAAAAGTTTTATGAAGGCAAGCAATGGGAAGGTTTAAGCGAAAACAGTACCATGCCAAAGCCTGTTTTTAATGTTCTACAAAGAGCAGGTAAGTTTATGGTTGCTACTATTGGTTCAAACGATATCGCAATCACGATGACACCTTTTACAGAAGTTGCTGATGAAATCGAAAGAATAGTACCTATTTCAAAAGAAATTGAAAACATCATAGAAATAGCAAGAATTAAGGAACAATCAAAAATCATTATTAGAAATGCTTTTGTTGATGGAGCAGGATATTTGTTGTTATCTTTTGACCCTAGCGTTGAAACAGGTCAACCAGTCAAAGGAATTGTAAAGAGTCAAATAATTGACAATACAAACATGTATTTTGGCAATCCTTATTCAAACGATGTCCAATCACAGCCCTATATCATCGTTGCTTTAAGACAACATATTTCTCAAGTAAGAAAAGAAGCTAAACGATTAGGCATTAGTAAGGAAGATATTGAACAAATCAAGCCTGATAATCAAACTGATCAAGTAAATGATGATTCTAGCAAGTTAGTAACCGTTTTGCTTAAATTCTATAAAGAATATAAAAAGGAAGATAACGTTAAACAAGAGATAGACAAGTATACTGGTGAAATTAATGAAATTCATGATGTAAGAGAATATGAGACAGTGTGGTTTACTAAAACCACTTGTAATGTAACTCTTATTAAACCAACTGATTTGGGATATAGAAGATACCCTATAAGTTGTTTTGGATGGGATTTAATAAAAAATTCATTCCTTTATACATCGCCAATGACTGCAAACATCATGAACCAAATATTTATCAATAAGTCTTTTGCGATTGCACAAATGTATGGCTTACAAAGTGCTTTCCCAAAGATTATCTTTGATAAGTCTAAGGTTGATATGGATGATTTTTTAAATTCAACATCACCTTATGCCGTATCAGGCATAGATATGATGGGTAAATTCTTGGATTTTATTAAGATACCTGATTTTAGTAATAACATCATTGAATTAGGTAAAGAAACCATATCACAAACCAAAGACTGTATGGGCGTTACTGATGCTTCTTTAGGTAATGTTAACCCTGATAACACTTCAGCTATTATTGCCTTACAGGAAAGCTCAAATGTGCCATTAGAGATACAAAAACAAGGCTTCTTTGAATTTTGGGAAGATACAGTTAGAAACATTATCGACATTATCGCTAATAACTATGGTGTAAGACAGATCATGACCGATGACAATAAGCTTGCAACTGTAGATTTTTCAATTCTTAAAGATATTAACTTCAATCTTAAGGTTGAAATAGGTACAGGCGCACAGTTTAGTGAAATCGCTCAAGTTAATACACTAGATAAGCTAGTACAGGCAGGTTTTATACCACCTGATGCATATATGAAGGCTGTTCCAAGTAAATATATACCTCAAAAACAGTCACTATTAAATGCTTACTATCAAATGGTAAGCCAAGGACAAGTTCCTGAGTCAAGGGGCAGTACGGAACTTGATGAAAGCGCCCCATTATAAAGTTAAAAACACGCATTAATTAAGCGTGTTTTTTTATAGCACAAACCAGTGCAAAGGAGAAAACATGGAAGAAAATCTAAACCAAGACTATTCAACTGATGAAGGATTATTTGATGATTTCAAAGAAGAAGAAACTACACCAAGTGAAGCTGAAGATGAAACATCAAATAGTGAAGAGACTGAAGAAACTGTAAGTGATGAACCTTTTTTACAAATTCGATACAACAAAGAAGATGTTGGACTTTCTAAAGAGGAAGCGATCGAATTAGCACAAAAAGGTAAGAACTATGACAAACTTTCTGACAAATTCACTCAATTAAACTCTGAACTAACAAAATTAGCTTCAAGAAACAACATGACTGTTGATGAGTTTATGTCAAAGATGGGTGAAACTGTTAAAAAAGTTGAAATTAACAAGGAAATTAAGTCTCTAAAAGAACAATACCCTAATACAAATGAGGAAGTTTTAAAAGAACTTGCTGAACAAAGGGTAACATCTCGTTTTAATGAAAATGAGAAAAACGCAATGGTCAAAGAGCAAGAAGTCGCTAGTGCTCAAGACCAGGAAATAAGAAGGCAATTAAGTATCTTCAAACAAGAATACCCTAACCTTGAACCTGATAAGCTTGATAGAAGCGTTTATGAATTGGTAAGAAACGGTTATACCTTGCTTGAAGCATATAACAAGTGGGTTGCAATCGAAAAAGAAAAGAGCAAACCACAAGAAGAAGCCAAAGTTAAAGCTAGCGAACTAAACAATCAAAACGAAAAGAAGTCTTATGGGGACACAACGAGTGTTGGAGACCCAAGCGAAGACGATTTTTTGTCTGGTTGGAATGACATTTAAGAAAGGAATTATTTAAAAAATGGCAATTAATTTAGTCACTAAGTATTCTTCAAAAATTGAAGAAGGTTTTGCATTAGATTCATTAGTATTCGGTAAGGGTACTGCAAAGTATGATTGGGATGGCACAGATACTGTTAAGTCTCTATCACCTACAACTGTAGCTCCTACCGACTATGACAAGACAAAAACTGATGGATCTAGATTCGGTACACCTACAGAAATGGAAGATGTAGAAAACACTTATACAGTTACTCAAGATAAGAGCTTCTATTTAACTATTGATAAGGGCAACAACACAGCTCAATTAATGATCAAGGCAAGTGGCCGTATGATGAATAAGCAAGTTAAAGAACAAATCACTCCTATGCTAGATAAGTACGCATTAGCTCAATACGTGGGTACAACAGGTGTGCAAGCTAAGGTTGATGGTGCTTTAACTGCTGATAATATTTTCGCTGCAATCGTAGCTGCTAGAAGTGCTATGGTTAACGGCAAAGTTCCGACAACTGGCTTAATGGGTTGGATTAGAGCCACTGACTATGGAACACTACTACAAACAGGTAAAATCCAATACTTACAAGAAATTGGCTCTAAAGCATTCTCAAAGGGCTATGTAGGTACTGTTGGTGGTATCAACTTTATTGAAGTTCCTGATGAATACTTTGCTACTAACATCAACTTCCTAGTTGCTCATCCAAGTGTATTAATGCCAGTTAAGAAGATTACAACTTTAAGAATCTTAACTGATGACCCACTATTAGATGGTGCTTCATTGCAAGGAAGATACAAGTATGATGCCTTTGTTTTAAAGCAAAAGGTAAAGGGCGTTTACGTTTCTAAAAACGCAGCAAGTGCATAATTTTTAAGGGGTGGAAACGCCCCTTTATTTTGGAGGTATTATGACTCTACAAGAAGTTTATAAAAAATGTAAAGCGTGGATGTTTGAAAAAAATTCTTCAAGTATTTATAACAATTACATTATTGAAATCGCTAATGAAAAATTGGCTGAATTATTTGAAGAAAATAACATGTGTAGAATGTTTTATGGCAAAAAGCCACTTAAAACCATTCCTCAATGTACTTCCCTACAAGATGAATTAGGGATATTCAATGATGATGGGACTGAAACAGGACTTGGGATAATGCCTGAGTATCAATATGAAGTCTTACCACTTGGTATTGTTGCAGAATTTTTGATGGATGATGATTTAAACAAGATGTCTAGATTTGATACCAAGTATAATAATGCTCGTGTTATGCATCAAAAAATAGTATCAATGGATAGAATAAAAGAATTGGAGAGTGATAATGCCACTGAAAACAATGCCTAGTTTTAAAGCAACTAGTGATAGACAATATCAAATCTCACAACCTGGTATTGGTGGTTTAAATTTAAAAGACTTGGAATATGAGCAAGACCCAAATCAAACACCATATATGCTTAATATGATGTATAGAAATGGATCATTTGGCAAAAGATATGGTCAAAAGTTCTTTTTCGATAGTGAAATCAGCGAAAAAATACACGATACCTTTTATTTCGATAAAAAAATAGTTTTGCACGCAGGAACACATATTTATTTTGTTGATGAACAAACAAAAGAAGTGACTCAACTACAAAACGTTACTGTTGCCGATAAAAAAGGGTTATTTATTACATATGCTCAAAGCCTTTATTTCATATGTGGTGGTACTATTTATGAATATAAAATCAAAAATGGTAGCTATGTATGGGGTGAAATAGATCCATACATTCCTGAAGTTCTTATCAACTGTGACCCAAAAGGTCCGAAAGATAATGGCAATTCAAACGCCGTTGATGATTACAACATCATAGGTCTTAAGTTTAAAGAAATATATCATGGTGATGGTACTTCTAAGGATTATTACATTTATGGTGATGAAGATAACATCATAAATTGGAATGTAACACCAATCATTGAAGTAAACGGTGTGGCAACTACAGATTTTACAGTTGATGCAGCTAATAAAAAAATCTCATTTACAACAGCTCCTTCAAAAGGGAACTTAAATGTTGAAATAACACTAACACTAAAAGAGAGTGCATTAAAAGAGGATAGAGATAGAATATTAGCTTCAAAATATTGGGTAACTTTTGGTGGAAATAATAACTCTTGCTTATTTTTGGCAGGTGGTGGCAATAGTAAGTACTTTTATTCAAATGCTTATGATGCGACTTACTTCCCTGAAAACAATTGGGCTATTTTAGGTAATAGTGAAACTGATATAACAGGTTTTGGTTTGCAGTACAATGTTTTAATCGTTTTTAAGGCAAATGAGATGTATTCTATCTACAGTTATACTCAAACTTCATCTACAACAATAGTTGAAGAAGAATACGGCCTAGAAGCATTTAAAGCACTTCTTGTAAACCCTAGAATTGGTTGTGATTGTCCTCACACAATAGAACTTATTAATAACCAACTTACCTGGTTTAATTCGGTGGAAGGCGTATGTACCCTTGTATCTACAAATATTGTTGATGAAAGAAACGTTAGATCTATATCAAGAAATATTGATAGACAAAACAATATGGGTGTCAAAGGCATTCTTGATTATGAAGAGGAATTAGAAACAATTCAAAGTGTTGACTTTGATGGTAAGTATTTTTTAGCATTCCCAAAGGCTGGTATGTGTTATGTATGGGATTATGATATTTCACCGTTTACATCTACATCAAGTAAAGTAACTGATACTAAAAACTTATCATGGTTTTTATTTGACCATTTCAATGTTAAGGAGTTTTTAAAAGTTGGCAAAGAGTTATATTATGTATCAACTTTATATGAGAAGAATCTAGTTAATTTAAATAATACGTTTGTTGATTTGGATTTTGACAAAGATGGTGAAGATGATGGAATAAATGCTTATTATATGACACCATTTTTACAGTTTGATGCAGTGGCATACTTAAAAACTGTAAAAAATTTATATATTCAATGTCGTGGCGATACTGCTACTAGTATTGATGTTTATTACTATACGGATGAAACATTAGAACCTGAGCAAGACAATGAATCAATAAAAATTGGTGGCAAGATATGGTCTCATTTTTCTTGGGATACATTTGAATGGCTTACAGTAAATTGGGCGAATACTTTTAGAAGAAGATGTGGACTTAAAAAAATACAAATGGCATCATTTTATTTTGAAAACAAAACATCTGAAATTAAGGAGTTGACTCTTCCGTTTACATTGCCAGCAAGATTTGTGAAAAAATACGATGATAAAAATTATGTATCTTGTGCAGGACACGATATGTCAATTACTCATATAGCACTTGATTATCAAATAGTAAGAACTATCAAGTAGAAAGGAACATATGAAAGAATTTAAATATGGCCAATATAACAGAGATAAAAGCGGTAGTCCTTTTGAAGATTCTACTTATGTTCAAATCATAAATGAACAAGAAGCTAGAAAACAATTGGGTTTTCCATTGGCAGAATTGGCAACTTTTTTAAACGGAATAAAAACTTTAAGTGCAAGTGGCGATATCATTCAATTAAGAATCAATGAAGATAATACGATCAGTTATAGAAATTATGACAATGATACTTGGGTTCGTTTGGGTGATGGCAACCTACCACCTGTTGATACTGAAATGTCTGATACATCCACTAATGCAGTACAAAATAAAGTGATTAAGCAATATATCGACAAAGCGGTCAATAAAGTCACTGTAGGAACACTTTTAGCAGGTAGCACCAATATAACGCTTACTGATGAAAGTATAGATGAAGATAGTATCTTATCTTTCTATACTTCAGCTTATGGTGTAAATCCTACTGGCGTTGTTGTAGGTACTGGGTATGTCACTCTTCTTTTTGAGCCACAAATTGTTGATATCGATGTCGCAGTTAAAGTAGATGGAAACCTAAAAGGAGTATAGCTATGCCACTATTTAAATGTGAGGAATTAAAAACAATCTACACTCAATATAGAGGTGAATACGAAGTGACACCAAAATTTGAGGAACAAGAATTAAAGACAAAAAACAAAATGCTTAACAAAAATGTAAAAGTTAACAAGATTTATGTAGGCAAAACAATTAATGAAGGTGGTGGTTATACCACCTATGTAGGAGAAGAAAATGGCTGAAACATATACAAATAAAGTAGTCCTAGGAAATGGGACAGTGTTAATTGATATTTCAACGGACACTATCGAGAAAACTGATGTTATAAACAAAAAAACATTCCATGATAAGGCAGGCGCTCCTCAAGTGGGTACTTGTACTTATGATATGGACACAAGTGGCGCAACTGCTTTAGCTAGTGAAATTTTAACAGGCAAAACCGCTGGTGTTAATGGAGAGATGGTTACAGGTACTATGGTTAATAATGGCGCACAAGTTAGCACTATTACAACCAAATCCCAAGCTGTAGTCATTAAAAATGGTTTCCATGATGGCTCAGGCAAAGTCACAATTGGCACTGATGAACAAGCGAAAATTATTGGTGACAATATTCTTGAAGGTGTAACAATCTTAGGCGTTAAGGGTACAAGAAAGCCTGCTAGTGGAGTAAAAATCGAAAGTGCTAAATCTGTAGTGCCTTCTTTTACGGCTCAAACAATCACACCATCCACAGGTTATGATGCTATGTCACAAGTAAATGTAAGTGCTATCGCTGTTACAAAAACGCTAAATTCAGCTGGTGGCTATACAGTAACCATAGGCTAATATGAGCATTCTTGAAAATAAACTAACACTACCCTTTGTTTTACCAAATACATTCCCAGCACCAGTAAATAAAGTGGTAGTAAAAGATGAAATATTAATCGATCTAACAACTATAACAGTTACACCTGATAAAGTTCTTAAAGGTGTAACTTTTATTAATTCAAAAGGAGAAATCAAAACAGGTACTTATGTGCCACCAACCAATTAAGGAGGATTACCAATGGCAAAAATTAACAAAACATATAAAGCAGGTGATGAATTTACACCTGATAGTGTGAATGAAATTATTACAGCAGTTAATAAAAATGTAGATGATATAGCTAAAAAAGCCAATACTGATGATATTAGCTCAACATATGCTACTAAAACTGAGTTAGATAAAAAAGCCAACGCTAGTGCATTAGGCACACAAGTTACTTATTCATTAAGTGGAACAACGTTAACTATTACAACAAAGTAGGTAATTTATGGCTATTAAGTATAACGGTATTACTTTAGAAAATATTAAGTATGGTAACACACAACTAGATAAAGTAATTTTCAACAATACTGTTGTTTGGGAAAACTATGAATATACATATTTTTCTTATAACACATACCACCTTGGCGGTGGGAGTGCATTTTCAGCAGAGGACATAAAGGACTTAGGCACACCATGTTTAATAGTAAGTTCAACTATCTCGTTCGTAACTAATAAAGGGGTAAATCCTACTTATATCTTATATGGTTCAACAGATAATTCGAATTGGGTTGAGCTAGGCAGAATAACTGGTAAAGGCACTATTACTGTTACGGATAAAACACCATATAGATATGTGAAGATATATCAAAGCACTTCTCAATGGCGAAGAAATGATGGTAACGAAGTATGCTCAATCGAACCATGGAGAGTAGATTATGGAAAAAGAAAAAAATAGAAAGCGAGTAAAACAGGGAATATTTGATAAAACTTTTGGAACCGGTGACGTTATCAGCGCATGTATTCACACTCCCATAGCAGACAGTAATGGTTCTTATTCAGCTATAAGAACCACCGCTGAACGTATTCATGGTACCAATAT
>OQVL01002025.1_pt1 | contig 12334 bp, 13 predicted proteins | sample 1691501 | NCBI WGS metagenome assembly OQVL01 (sample SAMN03418253, study PRJEB22391) | human gut metagenome | biome: human-gut; feature: organic feature; material: feces | host: Homo sapiens | place: Tanzania | collected 2013-01
GCAATATCATTGACAGAATACTCGAAGAAGATTGTGCGCAAATTCGTCCTTCCGGCACTCGACATTCTCGCGGCGCTGCCGTCGGTAATTTACGGTGTCTGGGGAATCCTGCTGCTGATTCCGGTGACCGGGTATTCGCTTCTCACGGCGTCGCTCGTTCTCTGCGTGATGGTTCTGCCTATCATGGTGAGCCTGTTCGTGGAGATTTTCTCGTCGGTGCCGCAGGATCTGAGGGATGCGTCAATGTCATTGGGCGCCACCCAGTGGCAGACGACCAGAAGAGTCGTCCTGAAAAAGTCAATGTCAGGAATCTTCGCCGCCGTCGTATTGGCATTGTCCAAGGCGATGGGCGAGACTATTGCAGTCATGATGGTCTGCGGCAGTATTCCGGCTGTCCCTTCTTCGGTTTTCAAAGGCTTCTATACTCTTCCGGCATTGATAGGAAACAATTACGGGGAGATGGCTTCGGTGTCGCTGTACGAGTCTGCGATTATGTTTGCGGCTCTCCTGCTGCTCGTTATCGTGGTGATATTCAATATCTTGTCGAGAATTATTCTTTATAGGGTGCAGAAACAGGATTAGTTATGAAGAACAGTAAGTTTATAGAAGAAAAGGTCGTGAAGGCACTCATGTGGGTGGCTGTATCACTTGTTGTCCTGGTCGTGGCTTCCATTATCTGCACTATTTTCGTAAAGGGTTTCGGTTCCCTGTCATGGGACATGGTGACCAAGGTGCCGGGCAGGAACTGGAATACGACTGATGACGGAGGTTTTGTCAATGCCATCTGGGGTTCCATCATCGTGGTGGCTCCGGCAACATTGATAGCGATGGTAGTGAGTATTCCGGTGGTTTTCTATATGAATCTTTACAGGAGGCGCTCGAATTGGCTGTCATATGTCGCGAGGCTGGCGTATGACGTGCTCTACGGAATCCCGTCGATTGTCTATGGTGCATTCGCTTTCATGATTATGGTCATGGTCGGCATGAGGGCATCGGTCCTCGGCGGTATCATTGTCAGTACTCTCCTCATAATTCCGATGTTCATCCGGAACGGAGACGAGATTTCAAAATCTGTCCCTGACGATATGATAGATGCAGCCTATTCGTTGGGCGCGACCAAGTGGGAAACATTGAAAGTCGTTGTGCGTCAGGTGCTTCCGGGTATGGCTACGGCTACGCTGCTGGCAGTGGGAAAGGCTATCGGAGATGCTGCGGCCGTCATGTTTACTGCCGGTTTCTCAGATTCAATGGCTAATTCTCTGTCTTCGCCGACTGCTACATTGCCTCTGGCCATCTTCAACTGGGTCACCATGCCTGACCCGTTCCCGGGGAGGGCTTATGCCGCCGCTCTGGTGCTTACGGTCATCGTGCTGATACTCAGTCTCGGAGGGCGTTGGATAACAAATCATTTCACTAAGAACAATCTCTAGAATATGGATAAGAATACCAAAAAAGACCCGCTTACGGTCAGGAACCTTAATCTGTCTATTGAAGGAAGGCCTATTCTCAAGGATATCAATCTTGTGTTTCCCGAGAATAAGATCACGTGTATCGTCGGGCCGTCGGGCTGCGGAAAGAGCACATTGCTGAAGACTCTCAACAGGCTGATTGACAATGTGGACGGGGTGAAGATTGACGGACAGATCATGATCGGAGACCAGAATATCATCGGAGCGAAGTATTCTGACCTCATCGAACTCCGCAGGCGTATCGGACTTGTTCCACAGCGTCCGTGTCCGCTTCCGATGTCAATCTTCGACAATGTCGCCTACGGCTGCCGTATCCATGGAATGCATCCGAAGAAGAAGGAACTTGCGGAGGTCGTGGAGAAGTATCTTACGGAGGTCGGATTGTGGGATGAGGTCAAGGACAGGCTGCAGAGTTCCGCTACCCGTCTTTCGATTGGCCAGCAGCAGCGTCTCTGCCTTGCGAGGAGTCTGGCAGTGGAGCCTGATTTCATTCTGGCAGATGAGGCCACCAGTGCACTGGACCCTGTTTCCAGCAAGACGGTTGAGAACCTCTTTGTGAAACTTAAGGAGAAGTATTCCATCATAATGGTGACACATACATTGAGGCAGGCATTGAGAATCGCGGATTATGCCGTGTTCCTTTATCTGGGCGAAGTCATTGAAACCGGTGATGCCGCACAGGTGTTCGGCGAACCGCGTGAGGAGCTGACCAAAAAGTATTTGGCGGGAGTATTTAGCTAGAAGAGGGAAATATTTGTTAACTTTGCAGTCTTTGGAATCGCGGCAAGCCGGTTGAGGGCTTGCGTAATGGATTGATAATAATTAGAAAGAATATAAAAATGAGCGAACATCTGACGCATTTGAAAGAACTTGAGGCTGAGTCCATTTACATCCTTAGGGAGGTCGCAGCGCAGTTCGAACGTCCTTGCATTTTGTTTTCAGGCGGCAAGGACTCGATTGTATTGACATATCTTGCTTACAAGGCATTCTATCCGGCGAAAATTCCGTTCCCGCTGGTGCATATCGATACCGGGCACAACTTCCCGGAGACCTTGACATACAGGGATGATTTGGTCAAGAAGCTTGGCGCAGACCTCATTGTAGGTTATGTGCAGGACTCCATCGACGAAGGAAAGGTGAAAGAGGAGACAGGTTTCAATGCCAGCCGCAACAAGCTCCAGACGGTAACGCTTCTGGACACTCTTGCCAAGTATAAATTCGATGCCGCATGTGGCGGAGCGCGTCGTGACGAGGAAAAAGCCCGTGCGAAAGAGCGTATTTTCTCTCATCGTGATGAGTTCGGCCAGTGGAATCCGAAGAATCAGCGCCCTGAGTTGTGGGATATCTACAATGGTATGAAGAATCCTGGCGAGCATTTCCGCGTGTTCCCTATCAGCAACTGGACGGAAATGGATGTATGGCAGTATATCTATCAGGAGGGAATCGAACTTCCAAGCCTGTACTATACACACAAGAGAAAGGCCTTTTTCCGTGATGGCCAATGGCTTGCAGCAGAGCCGCCGGTAATCATGCGCCGTCCTGAAGAGGAAGTCGTGGAGAAAGAGGTGCGTTGCAGGACAATCGGTGACATTACCTGTACCGGACTTACATTGTCACATGCCCACAGCATTGAAGATATCATTGACGAGATCGCGTCTTCACGTGTGACCGAGCGTGGCGGCAGAGCTGATGACAAGCGTTCAGAGACAGCAATGGAGGACCGCAAGAAAGCCGGTTATTTCTAGTGGAGAGCAGTCGGTCCCTCGATGCGGGGAACTGGTACTGTCAGCTGTAAGTATTTATTTATCAGAAACTTGTAAACAAATGGAAACTCAGAATACTAAAGGATATCTGAACATGCAGCTGCTCCGTTTTACGACGGCGGGCAGCGTGGATGACGGCAAGAGCACATTGATCGGAAGGCTTCTCTATGATTCGAAGTCGATTTTCGAGGATCAGCTCGAAGCTGTCGAAGAGGCATCTCGTAGCCGTGGCAATGAGGAGGTCAACCTGGCCCTTCTTACCGACGGACTTCGTGCGGAAAGGGAGCAGGGCATCACTATCGATGTCGCATACCGCTATTTCGCTACGCCGAAACGTAAATTCATCATCGCCGATACACCGGGCCATATCCAGTATACCAGAAACATGGTTACCGGTGCGTCTACTGCCGACCTCGCCGTGATTCTCGTGGATGCGCGCCACGGTATCATGGAGCAGACCGTAAGGCATTCATACATAGCGTCTTTGCTTGCCATCAAGGAGGTTGTCGTATGTGTCAACAAGATGGACCTCGTGGACTTCTCCCAGGAAGTGTTCGACAAGATTGTGGCTGACTACAAGGAAATGTCATCATCCATTGAGCTTGGCAATGTGACATTCATTCCTATTTCAGCGAAACTTGGCGACAATGTCGTGAACAAGTCTGAGAACATGCCTTGGTACACTGGAAAGGCATTGCTTGATTTCCTTGAGACTGTCCAGCTGCCTGTGGAATCAGAGGACAGCATGCGTCTTCCGGTGCAGTATGTGGTGAGACCGATTTCCGACAAGTTCCCGGATTTCAGGGGCTATGCAGGAAGGCTCGCGGAAGGCTCCATCAAAAAGGGTGACAAGATAAAGGTCTATCCTTCAGAGATGACATCCTCTGTTACAGGTGTTTATCTTGGCGAAAAGGAACTGGAGACCGCCGTTTCTCCTGAGTCGGTGGACATTACGCTTTCAGATGATATAGATATCAGTCGTGGAGACGTGATCGTCGCAGTAGACGGCAAGCAGCCTCATATCGAGCAGGACGTTCTTCTCAATGTCTGCTGGTTCAGAAATTCTCCGATGCAGCAGGGCAAGAAGTATGTCATCCGTCATGCCACACAGCAGACACTCGGTATCATCAAGGAAATCGAATATAAGATCGATATCAATACCCGCGAGAAGGAATATGGCGTGGACAAGCTCATAATGAATGATATAGCTCGTGTACGCCTCAAGACTGCAGATCCGCTCATATTTGATTACTATAAGGATAACCGTACGATGGGCAGTCTTATCTTCATCGAAGAAGGCACTAACGACACGGTCGGTGCAGGAATGATTGTTCCTGATGAAGCATAGGAGGCCTGGATGTCTCAGTTATTATCAACCATGACTGTCGATGAGCGTCGTGCATTTGCTGAAGCGAAGAACGCAGAGTTCATCGGACAGTCTCCTGAAAAGGCGCTGGATTATTTCCTGAATGCTTTTCCGTCAAGTTCTGCCCTGTCTTCAAGCTTGAGCTATGAGGACCAGGCAATTACCGATATGATGGTGAAGATAAGGAAGGATGCCCGGATCTTCACCCTTGATACCGGAAGACAATTTCCCGAAACGTATGATCTGATAGACCGGACCAATATGCAGTACGGTATCAAGATTGAGGTCTTCTTCCCTGACTTTCACAAAGTTCAGGAAATGGTGCGCAAGCATGGCATCAACCTGTTTTACGACAGTGTGGAACTTAGGCATCTCTGCTGCAATATCCGCAAGGTCGAGCCTCTCGGGCGCGCTCTTGAAGGAGTGGAAGTGTGGATCAGCGGCCTCCGTAGGGAGCAGTCTGTAACCAGAGCTTCCATGCAGATGGTGGAATACGATGCCGTGGACAATGTCATCAAGCTTAATCCGCTGATTCTCTGGACGGAACAGCAGGTGAAGGACTATGTGAAAGCCAACGGCGTACCGTACAACAAGCTTCATAACCAAGGCTTTCCGAGCATCGGATGCCAACCATGTACCAGAGTCGTAAAACCTGGCGAAGATATCCGCGCAGGACGCTGGTGGTGGGAGGACCCGGATCACCGCGAATGCGGACTTCACAGCAGGGGTTAGATGATGATCATGGTCTCGAATCCGGTTTTCCAGTCGATTACGGAGATCGAGGTCAATGCCCCCGCATAGTCAATGCCTATACGTATATCGTCGAGGTCCATGGCTGTCCAGTCATAACCTGACGAATTGATGAACTCCGACAGATCGTATTCTTTTTCGAGCGATTTGTCGGTTTTTCGTATCAATCTCATAACCAGACCGTTGCCTTCAGGGCTCTGCCTCGGAAGATTGACCTTGAACGTGTTTTCCCCGGGCTGTTGCCGTCCCGTGCATCTGAACGGTCCTGCAACCGGCGTCATCGTATCAAGCCCAAGCCCGTTGACCTGTCCGGTAACTTCCAGAGTGAAAGGATATTCCGAATTGTCAGGGTTTGCATAGGAAATGGTCAGTTCCGCCCAATTCTTATGGAATGATGCCTTGCTGAATGCCGTTTCTCCGGTGCAATCAACATCATCAGTGCTGACCATAAGCCTGTCAGCTTCATGACCTTCATCAATAAAGACATTACGTCCATCCATCCTTCCGACGGCAATGCCTTGCAGACAGATGACTTTTATTCGGCTTTTCTGCATTTCTATGAATAGTTTTTCTTGAAAGACATCGATTGTTTCACAACAATACACAGCCTGTTTATTTTTGTCGAAAGCCGATACAAGTACATCCGTATATTCTTCCGATGCATCCGAAAGGTCTACTGTAAGTCTGCACGGGCAATTTCCTCTCGGCTCCTTTACCGAACAGGACATGAATAGTGTGATGATTGAAGCCATCAAGAGAAAAGATGTACGTAATGTCATATCGCTTTAGAAACTAGATAGTTACATTTTCTGTCGGACCTTCACTCCAGTTGTTTACACTAATGGTGAACGAGCATTCCTTGCTTGTGACCGGAATGTCAGGATCCAATGAGCCCGGTCTGGTGATGGTAAGGTTCGAAATCGTATATTTGGTGTTCGCGGCGATATTGCCTATCGTGATAGGGTAGTAATATGTCGTTTCGCCGAGAATGGTCTCCACTACGATTCTTGTAGGTCTTGCAGTTGCGGCTTCGTCCTGCGGCTCTTCTGATACCTTGTTAGGATATACGTAGAAGTATGAACCGGTGGTATACGGCTGCTCCTCCGTGACCTTTACGTCAGCCACGTCGTCCATGAGCATTGCATCGGGAGTGCCGGTCTGCAATGCTTTCCGGTTATGCCAGACCGTAGGTGCGGCGCTCAAATCATAGCTGGTGTTTCCTGCCACGTTTACGGCGTAGATCCTATGGATTTTCAAGTCCATGTTCCTGTATGCCTGTGACGTGAAATTCACTGATACTTTCTCGATGGCGATCCTTGCCGCGACTCTGCTGACGAAGACAGTCAAGGTCTGGTCAGTATTCAGATCGATGTTGTCGCTTCCTGTCATGACGAAGTTGGTCAATGAGTTGTCAGTGAGGCTGGTGATGGAACTGTTCAGGTCTTTCATCTTCGAAATGGATGAAAGGTCAGGTGCATTCACGACAGCTTTCACGATCTTGCTCCCTGTGGTGCAGCTCAGTTTGATGTCGGCCTTCGTATCTGAACTTGCATAGGCGTCCAATTCTCCGTTGCCTCGGAAGACGAAAACTTGTACGTTGTTGACTTTCTGTTCGTTATTCTCGGAAAGTGCCGCTTTTCCTATGAAAGCGCTGCTGCTTACTCTTACGGAAATCTCAGCAGTTTCTTCCGCGATGTTTTCTGATGCAACTTCTGATTTGTTGCAGGAAATGGCAAATGCTGCCATGCTGACCGCTGCCGCGGCCATTACAAATGATTTTTTCATGATTAAAATTTGTTTTATAAAATAGCGTTATTCTTATTCTTCTTCTCTGTTTAACCCGAACATTTCTATCAATGCTGATATTTCCGGGTCAAGATTTCCCCTGTGGACAAATGATGGATTCATGCTGCATGCCGTCAGATAATGGTCTGCAGCAGTGCGGTATTCTCCCATCCGGCTGTATAGCAGTGCTTTCATATAATGGACCCTGTCAGTTTCCCGAAGGGACCGGAGTATTTCCATTGCGCTGGCGTTATAGTCCATTGCACAATATGCGACTGCCAGGTTGTAGTCGTGGTATGGCCTGAGCTTCGCTATGGCCTTGTTGTAGTCTCTGTCTGCAATCGCCTGTACACCGGCCATATATGCGGTATCGAGAACTGTCGTCCTGACAGTGTCCTGTATCATGCCCTTCCTGTGCAGGAAGAAATCGAAACGGACCGTCCTCAGTCTTGGATAGAGACTGGATCTCAAGTACTTGTAGCATGACATGGCCGACATGGCAGATTCTCTTTTGTCGAGGTCCCCGATCAATCTCAGCTTGCAGTAGTTTTCCTTTTCGGCAGAAGTCAGGAGCGTGTCCCGGTCCACCATGGAATCCAGCATTGGCCAGTTTTCACCGGAACTCCGTGATATGAATTTTATTTTATCGGCGTTGTCCTGTTTTCGGACCGGTCCTCCGTCCAGATTCATCATTACACCGGTTTCTTTCCGGATGGAGTCAATGCTTGCCTCCAGAAATTTCGTGAAATACGATGAAATGGATGCGGCTCTTTTCTCGGACAATGCCTGATTGAATCTTGCGCTTCCTTCAGGCGAGCAAGACGCTGTCACGATGATGGAATCCAGGTCGTAGTCCTTGTCTGATGCGAGTGCGGACAGGTTTCCCTTGATTCGTCCTATCTCGGTATTGTTGTTCCCCAGTTGAGGATCTATTTCCGTGCTGCCTGATGTGAATTCCACATAACACGCAGTATTGGCTTCGGCTTTTCTGGAGATGATTCTGGTAAGGTACCGCTCACTCATATCCGTGAAGGAACTGAGGGAACTGATATAGAACGTAAGCCGTTGGCTTTCCGAGATTTTCAGAATTGGCTCGCCCGATTCCATGATGTCTCCGGACAATGCTATTTCCGCTTTCCTGAGTCCCGGACAAGTGCTGAGCGTCTGTACGTAGTCGTAGATGAAGTCTCCTCCCGAAGTCATCATCACTGTGTCCAGCCGGATGCCCTCCGTTACGATAGGCGCCTTGACGTATTTCCTATACATCTTGTCCGTCCTGGACTTGCGCCGTTCATTCTTCTGGTAACGGAACTTGTTTGTATAGTGCTCTACGGCAGCCTGTTCAGTGACTCCATAGACGGAAGCGAACTCTTCGTCCGAAACGGCGGATGAATCGGTCCGGAACTTATACAATTCGGGAATGTTCCTTTTTATGAATATCTCCAACTGACCGATGTTTATGAAGCTGTCCGGGTTGGAAATGATGGAATCCAGGAATTTGCGGTACTGTTCATAGCCTTTCATCTGCCGCCTTCTGTATTGTGCTCCCGTGACGACCACAGGTTCCAGCCTGATGCTGTCCTCCATCACGAACATGTCCGGATAGAGCCTGAGCTGCCATCTGCTGTCCTGCAGTTCTCCCGGGACTACAACCTGGAATTTCAGGTCCACTTTTCCATGACGTTCAGCTACATTCCTGAACCTTGCCGTAACCATTGCGGCCCTTATGACATCGGTGGCGGTCATCTCTCCGTTTTCATCTTTCACTGCATTCATTATCAGCACGTTTTCCGGTTCGCTTACCTCAATGGTATCTTTCTCCTCCTGTCTGTTCTTCAATGATGGGATGAACGTTTCTTGGGGAAGAGCCAGGCCGGCGGAGACATGATTATCCCTGAGGCTGCTGATTCTGTTATGCATGCCACATTCCGTCACAACAACTGCAATGGTCAAGAGCAAGATCAGTTTTTTCATAGGACTTTAACTTTATGGATTTTGTTCTTCAAGCGATTACTATATTCCGAAGGCCGGTTGGGTCCCCTCGGGACAATTCTCGATTTCTATTCTGTTCGCAAGAACCTCGTATATCTGCTTCTCCACACCGTCGTTCCCTTCAAATTTCTGGGTGCGGAGCCTTCCCATTACATGGACGAGAGTTCCCTTGTCGATTTTATGAAAGTCCGGCATTCCTTTACCGTTCCATGCGGTAACATTATGCCATGTGGTCTCGATGACCGGCTTGCCTTCCTTGTCTTTGTAGGCGTAATTGGTGGCAACGGAGAATCTGATGTTCTCATTGTTGCCGACAGTCTGGAGTTTGACGTTTCCAACGTTTCCTCGCAGTTCGATTTTGTTGATTTGTTCCATATTCTATATTGGTTTTTAGCGGACAATCAGGCCGCGCGTCCCCGCATTGTCCGACGGCAAAGTAATTATGAAAAAACAGCATTTGAAAGGAAAGTTAAAAATCATACGAGTTGTGTAGCCATAGCCATAGCCGCGTCCGTAGCCGTAGCGGTGGCGTCGATAGCCGTATTTCCGATATCCGTAGTATCCGTTCTCCTGCGGCACTTCATTAAGAACAAAGCCGAGGATCTTCGCGTGGGAGCGCTCTAACTGCTCCACCGCGCGCAGGACGCTCCCGCGCTCGGAAAGACCCGCGCGTACCACGAACAGCACGCCGCTGCTCTCCGGCACCAGAACGCAGGCATCCGTCACCAGATTGACGGGAGACGTATCGAGAATGATGTAATCATAGTTCTTCTGCAAGCTGTCAAGCAGCGCTTTCATGCGGGAGGAACCGAGCAGTTCCGACGGGTTGGGCGGCACGTCGCCGGCAAAAATGACGTCAAGATCCTCAATGCCGGAATCATGGATGGCCTTTCCAAGCAGCTCCGGCTGGATAAGCAGGTTGCTCAGTCCTACCTTTTCCTTCGCGGACAGCAGACGCGCCAGCTTGGGACGGCGCAGGTCACAGTCGATCAGAAGGACGCGCTGCTTCATCTCCGCATAGGAGATGGCAAGGTTGAGTGCGGTGATGCTCTTTCCTTCGGATTGCATGGCGGAGGTCACGATCAGAACCTTGCACGCCGTCTCGTCCGCCAGGGAAAAGGTCACGTTGGTCCGCAGGGTCTTGTAGGACTCACGGATGAAAAAATCGCTCTTTTCCGAGAGGATGTTTTTCCGCTCCACTTCCATGATCGCGGCAGTATCCGGCGCGTCGTGCCGCCGGGATCTCCACAGAAGAGAAAAATGCTTCTTTTTCATGTCGCCTTACCTCTCTCCGCCGTGCTCATCGGCTTTTTGTGCGCTGAGACCCGCCTTTTTCCGCTCATTCTCCGCAAAGGAGGGGATCTGCCCCAGCATGGGCAGGTCGAAAAGCTGCGTCAGGTCTTCCTCGTTCTTGATGCGAACGTCCATCAGATACAGCAGCGTCACATAGACGACCGCGAGAAGCAGACCCACCGCGCAGCCCAAAAGGGTATTTTTCCGATAGCTTGGGGTATAGCGGCTCGTGGGCACCTTGGCATGGTCGATGATCTTGGTGGAGCTGCCTTCGACAAATTCCTCGATCTCGCCGGGGGCGACGGTCGCCACCGCGTTGGCGATCTTCGCCGCCATTTCCGGATCGGGATGGGAGATGTATACCGAGAACAGCTCGGTCTCATCCACCTGCGCCGTCGTCATCATGCCGCGGATCTCCTCCGCCGAGTAATCGAGCTTCGCGTTCTTTACCACCTTTTCCAGCACGGTATCGCTGCGGATGATATTGACATAGGTATTGACCAGTTGCTGAGAGGTCGCGAGGTTGGCCGCACTGATATAATCCACCTGCTGATTCGCCTTTATATTGTTGACGTAAATGGTGACGTTGGCGCGGTACAGAGGCGTAATGAAATTGGCGGTGTAGATCAGGGAGATCACCGCGGCGGCAAGCGCGCACAGCAGGATCAGCCGCCACCGCCTGAGGTAAAGCAGCAGCAGCTTCCAAAGGTCGATCTCCAGAATGTCGCTGGATCGGTTGATGTTGGATTCGTTCATGGTTGTATTTCCCTTTCTGTCTGCGTTTGGACAGATCTTGAGCGGGGCTTTCCGCCCCTTTTGGCGAGAGACCGCCTGAATAGTCTAAAGGCGGCACAAAAAGCCGCAGATCAGTCGGTACTCTTTGTGCCGCTTCCGTCCACTGGCAGCGGGCAGCACGGCGTTTGCGTACTGCCTCCTGTCAATCGATGGCTTTGTCTTGATCCGGGAACAGTTTCTCCCGGACAAAATAGGCGGCGCTGTCGTCGTTTCGACAAATCAGCCGGAACACGTTCGTCTCCCGCAGGAGACGGTCTGCCGCGACAAGCAGCCGATCCATGTCCTCCCGATGCAGGCGGAAGGGGGTCTGACTCAGCAGCAGCGGCAAGGCCTCCGCCGGAGTGAGCGGCTGTAAAGCGTTTTCCTCCCCCTGAAAGAGGAAGCAGATCGCGCGCAGGGGCGCGCTGCGGTTCTGATGCAGCGCCTCCTTGCCGCACCATGGCGTGCCGTAGACCTGCCACACACCGCTTTCGCGGCGCAGGGCAGGCTTGTCATCATTCAGAATGGACGCGCCGAACAGGCGCACCCATTTTTCCGTGTGGGTGGATTTCCCCGTGCCCGGCGGCGCGGAAAAGCACACGGCCTGTCCGCCATATTCCACCGCCGAGGCGTGAAGCATCATCCCCTCGTGGGAGAGAAGCCCCACGGCAAAGCAGTCGCCTGTGGCGATGTACTCCGCAAGGTCCTCCGTTTCCAGCTCGGGACAGAGCGACAGCGCCTCCGCGCCGCCCACGCGGATGGTGATATCCGCCGCGCCGCACCGAGATCCTCAGAAACTTCCTTACTAAGTTCGGTATCACCATCGAAGCGGAGTAAATAAGCATGATGAAAAACACAAAAAAACCTTATATCGCTCCGGCTGCCGAACTGATCCTGCTTGCGCCGCTGGAGACGCTGGCCAATCAGACTTCATCCAATGGAGACGATATCGCCTTAAGAAAGTGGGGATACGACGTCATCTCGAACGCCAGTGCCGCAGGAGGCAATCTCACCTACTGGGGTGAGGACGGAAAGATGCCCAAAAAGTGATGCGTTACCGAATCGCTGATCTGATCGTTGAAATGTCCCCCAAGGGACGCACGGCTGCCCAGGCGGAGGTCTATCGGACCTCCGCCCGGGGC
>OQVL01002032.1_pt1 | contig 12317 bp, 9 predicted proteins | sample 1691501 | NCBI WGS metagenome assembly OQVL01 (sample SAMN03418253, study PRJEB22391) | human gut metagenome | biome: human-gut; feature: organic feature; material: feces | host: Homo sapiens | place: Tanzania | collected 2013-01
CTGGATATCAAACATTGACATGTTGTCGATGTAGATATTCTCTACTACGCCACCACGACCGCGGGTACTCTTGAAACGGAGACCTACATCGGTGCCGAGGAACTGGCAGTCGCTCACCTTGATATTCTTTACGCCACCGCTCATCTCGCTACCAACAACGAAACCGCCATGACCCTTGAATACGGTACAGCCGTTTACGATGACATTCTCGCAAGGAATGCCGCGCTTTCTTCCGTCAGCATCCTTACCGCTCTTGATACAGATACCATCATCGCCTACATCGAAAGTTGAGTTGACGATAAGTGCATTCTTGCAGCTCTCCAGGTCAAGACCATCACCATTCTGAGCGTAAGAAGGGTTGCGGACCAATACATCTTCTATAAGAACGTTCTCGCACATCAGCGGATGGATGTTCCATGCAGGAGAGTTCTGGAAGATGACACCATTGAGCCAAACGTTCTTGCAGCTTACGAGACTGATCATTACAGGGCGGAGGAAACGCTTGATCTCATTCCACTCTTCTTCTGAAGCTGGAGTCTTAGGCACATTCATGTTGGCACTGTTGTCTGCCTTCAATGCCCCTTCTGATGGGAACCAGTAGTCTGCTCTCTTGAACGCACCGCCACGTGAAGTAATCTGTTTCCACTGGGCAGCGGTAACCTTCTGCTTCTTCAAAGGACGCCAGTATTCTCCGTTTCCGTCGATGCAACCCTGACCGGTAATTGCAACGTTGGTAAGATTATGGCCAGAGATTGGCGACTGGCAGCGGCGTGTATCCAGACCCTCGAATGATGTCTCAACAAAAGGATAGAGGGCATCATCTGGTGAGAAAAGGATGACAGCACCTTTTTCGAGATGCAGGTTGATATTACTCTTCAATACGATAGGACCTGTGAACCATACGCCCTGTGGAACGATGAGTTTACCGCCGCCCTTCTGGGTCAGCGCATCGATAGCCTTGGCAAAGGCTGTAGTACAGAGAGAAGAACCGTCGCCAATAGCACCAAAATCCTTGAGATTAACCTCATTGGCAGGGAATTGTGGACGGGTCACCTTCTCCATCTGGAATGGCAGATTCTCGTAAAGAGCATCATACTTCTTGGTGTCGGTTGCCTGGGCACTTAGCGCCAACAAGCAAGCACATACCATGCTAAAAAATTTCTTCATCTATTTTTTCGGTTTGTTGGGTTATTATAATAAGCTATTTCTTCTGCAAAGATAAGTATTATCTTTTGAAAAGCCAAAAATAGAAAGGCTTATTCTAAATAAATCGTAGTAAACGTTTTCGTGGAGTGGGATGTGATAAGGTACAAACGGATATGATGAAGGTAAAAATGAGTAAATATAATAAGGTATATAAACGAAAAAAGGAGAGAAGCTAACTTCTCTCCATCTTGGTACCCAGACCCGGGATCGAACCGGGATGGATTGCTCCACTGGTGTTTGAGACCAGCGCGTCTACCGATTCCGCCATCTGGGCGTTGGCGTTTTAGCAAGTGCAAAGGTAATACAAATTTTCGGTTCTGCAAAATTTTTGAGCAGAAAATCCTAATATTTGTTCATTTAGGATAAATTCAATTTAAAATCGGGTTAATATCTTGGCTCTTTCGCAAGAAATAACTAACTTCGTCATGTCCTACAATAAATACATAGAAATCTATTTGAAAACCGATAATGACATGAAAGAAACAAACAACAATTATTGTGTCATCCTTGCCGGAGGTAAGGGTCGCCGTCTTTGGCCTTGCAGTCGTGAGGAGTATCCGAAGCAGTTTATTGATTTCTTCGGAAGCGGTCGCACGCAGTTGCAACAGACCTACGACAGGTTTGCCCGTATTCTTCCACCAGAAAACATTTTTGTCAATACCAATGAGGCTTACGCCGACATAGTGCGCGAGCAACTGCCTGAGCTTACCCCCATACAGCTGCTTGCCGAACCTATCCACCGCAACACAGCCCCGAGTGTGGCATGGTGTACACGCCGCATATTCAATATCAATCCCAATGCCAATGTTATTGTGGTGCCGTCGGACCAGGCTATTATTGGCGATGAGGCCTTTGAGGAAGCTGTCAACCGCGGCTTTGAATTTGTTGCACATAACGACTATATGCTTACCATTGGCGTTAAGCCCACGCGTCCTGAGCCTGGCTATGGATATATACAGATGGGCGAGAAAGTGGAGGATGGAGTGTATCATGTGCGCTCGTTCACCGAGAAACCCGACCGCGATTTCGCCCGTGTGTTCATGGAGAGCGGTGAGTTCTATTGGAACACTGGCATGTTCCTTGCCAACGCACGCCACTCGCTTGAGTGCTTCTGCAAGATATTGCCCGTTGTGATACGCGATTTCGACAGCCGTGATGACAATGGCAACTACGACTTCGAGGCCGAGAACCGTTTCGTGCACGAGAATTTCCCGTCCTATCCCAATCTGTCTATCGACTATGGCATACTTGAGAAGTCGGACAACGTGTGCATGATGGGTGGCAAGTTTGGCTGGGCCGACCTTGGCACATGGCACAGTATATATGAGGCACGCCAGAAGGGTGATGGCGATAATGTGGTGATCGACACCGATGCCGTGCTCGACGATGCTCATGGCAATGTGATTAAACTCCCCAAGGGCAGGCTTGCTGTAATCTCTGGGCTCGAAGGATATATAGTTGCCGAGGAGGGCAATGTCCTGTTGATATGTCGCAAGGAAGACTCTTCGGCCAATGTGCGACGACTCGTCAACGAGATACAGCTTAAGAAAGGTGGGAAATTTGTTTGATAGACATATTCTATAGACACAAAAAAAGCAGCAACATCCAATTTGCATCGGATTGTTGCTGCTTTTTGTCGTCATCAGAGAGTGACTCGCGGTAATTCCGCTCTCTTTCGAGAGTGTGGAATTATTTTCCGTGGTGCTCGTCAGATACAGTCAACTTCTTGCGGCCATGAGCGCGGCGAGAAGCCAACACGCGACGACCATTCTTTGTTGCCATGCGCTCGCGGAAACCATGCTTGTTCACACGACGACGATTGTGCGGCTGAAATGTTCTTTTCATTGTCTTATTTTTATTTATTTGTTATTATTCACGCTTTTGGGTTGCAAAATTACTCATTATTTTTGAAACGACAAAGACTTGCAGCCTTTTTACATTGATTTTTTATGTTTTTTTCGTTAATGTATTGATTGTTATGGCTGTTTTGCATAAATTTTCGGCTGAGAATGAAGAAATGACGCCCTTTGTTTTCGCTTGTACGATTTTTTCTGTAACTTTGCACTGATTTTCGAAAATTATACAATAAAAATAAAATTAACAAAGCAATGATTAATTCACAAGACATCAAGATGGGAACCTGCATCCGCATGGATGGCAAGTTGTTCTTCGTCATCGACTTCCTTCACGTAAAACCAGGCAAGGGTAACACTTTCATGCGCGTTAAGTTGAAGAACGTTGTTGACGGTCGCGTTTTGGAGCGTCGTTTCGACATCAGCGAGAAGCTCGAGGATGTACGCGTAGAGCGTCGTCCTTACCAGTACCTCTACAAGGAGGGCGAGGACTATATCTTCATGAACCAGGAGACATACGACCAGATTCCAATCGCGGGCAACCTCATCACTGGTGTTGACTTCATGAAGGAGAGCGACATTATCGAAGTTGTTTCTGACGCTTCTACCGAGACTGTGCTCTTCGGTGAGATGCCTGTTAAGACCAACCTCCGCATCACACACTCTGAGCCGGGCATCAAGGGCGATACAGCTACAAACACTCTGAAGCCTGCTACTCTTGAGACTGGTGTTGAGATCCGTGTGCCTCTCTTCGTTAACGAAGGCGACCTCGTGCAGGTTGACACACGCGACGGCAGCTACTTGCAGCGTGTTAAGGAGTAATAGGATAAAGGCATAAAAGCTATAAAAGAGTAAAAAAGTAAAAAGCATTGGGGGATAACGCTTGGCGTGTCCATAACTGTGCTTTCTACTTTTTTACTCTTTTTCGTTTTCCCCTTTTCTCATTTACTTTTCATTTTTCGTTTTTCCCTTTTCCCTTTTCACTTAAACAATGAAGTATAGTTTTATTATTCCCGTTTACAACCGCCCCGACGAGGTGGACGAATTGCTCGACAGCCTTACGAGGCTCAAGATGCACGACTTCGAGGTGATAGTTGTGGAGGATGGCTCGGCGGTGCCATGTCGGGAGGTGTGTGAGAAATACTCGCAGCAGCTCGACATACATTATTATATGAAGCCTAACAGTGGTCCTGGACAGAGCCGCAATTATGGTGTGGAGCGTGCCAAGGGTGAGTATGTGCTAATTCTCGATTCTGATGTTGTGGTGCCCGAGGGCTATCTTGATGCTGTGGACAAGGAACTTGCTGCCAAACCTGCCGATGCTTTCGGAGGGCCCGACTGCGCTCATCCTTCGTTCACCGACACTCAGAAGGCGATATCCTATTCCATGACCTCGTTCTTCACCACCGGAGGCATACGAGGCGGCAAGAAGAAGCTCGACAAGTTCTATCCGCGCTCGTTCAACATGGGTGTGCGCCGCGATGTGTACAACCAACTTGAAGGTTTCTCGAAGATGCGCTTTGGCGAGGACATTGATTTCTCTATACGTATATTCAAGGCTGGCTGTCGTTGTCGCCTGTTTCCAGAGGCATGGGTGTGGCATAAACGCCGCACCGACTTCCGAAAGTTTTTCCGCCAAGTGTACAATTCTGGCATAGCGCGCATCAATCTCTACAAGAAGTTTCCCGAGTCGCTTAAGCTTGTGCATCTATTGCCTATGGTGTTCACAGTGGGTGTCCTCTCGATGTTGCTGCTTTGCCTCGTGCTGCTGGCTGTGGCTCCTGAGTATGCGTGGTTGCCTGTAGTGCCGCTCGTGCTATACTGTGTGCTGATATTCATCGATTCGTCACGCGAGAACCACAGTGTCAAGATAGGTGTCTTGAGCATAGCGTCGGCATATATCCAGCTTATGGGCTATGGTTTCGGCTTCATTGAGTCGTGGTGGAAACGCTGCGTGTGTGGCAAGTCGGAGTTCTCGGCCTTTGAAAAGACATTCTATAAATAGATGTTATGGAACAAAATACCCCAAAATCCAAATCCGATGGTTTTGCCATAACCAACTGGGCAGAGGAAGACCGTCCGCGCGAGAAGCTTATGGCGCATGGCGCAGCAGCCTTGAGCGATTCGGAACTGCTCGGCATACTCATAGGTTCTGGCACGCCAAAGGAGAGTGCTGTCGCCCTTATGCAACGCATACTTGGCGACTGCGACAACAATCTAAACACGCTTGGCAAGCGTTCTATTCATGAACTGATGCAATACAAAGGTATTGGCGAGGCTAAGGCTATAACAATAGTAGCTGCATGTGAGCTTGGCAAGCGTAGACAAGCCACGGCTCCAGCCGAACGCCCGGATATGGGTTCGGCTGAAGCCGTGTATGGTTTTATGCATCCTAAGATGCAAGACCTCGACACCGAGGAAGCGTGGGTGTTGTTGATGAACCAACGCTTCAGACTTATAAAAGCCGTGCGTCTGTCGCATGGCGGACTGTCGGAGACAGCTGTGGATGTGCGTGTCATTCTGCGTGAGGCTCTGCTTGCCAATGCCACAGTGCTCACTCTTGTACACAATCATCCTTCGGGAACATGCCGCCCGAGCGGAGATGACGACCGCTTGACATTCAAGCTGAAAAAGGCCTGCGAGACAATGAGGATATACATGGTCGACCATGTAATCGTTACTGATGGCAAGTATTTCAGCTATGCCGAGGAGGGTAAAATCTGAACCTGTTGAGCTGTGGACTATTACCACAGTTCAACAGGTGAGATGTCTTTGTCTCTGTTTCCGCAGAGATAGTAGTCGGCGAGGAACTGCAGGTTCTCCTGTGTTATGCTCCTGCCAATCTCGCGTATATACTTGCTTGCGAACATGTTGGCGTCGGGCAGCAAATTGCCTGCTATCAATTGGCAAACAATCTCGTAGGGGAAGGCATTGCCACGCCCGCAGATAATGTCGAAACAATTCTCGGAGGCTTTTTCGGCATCGTAGTAGGGATTGTCTGGCGAACAGATGCAGTGGGCTATGTTTACTGATAAGCTCAGTCCGGTGTAAGGAGTGCCGAATACGATTACTCCGCGGTCGATATTGGACGGGAATTTCACATCCTTAATTCGGTCGTAGCCTATCGATACAAGAAATTCTTTTGCCTCGGCTAAGGTATCGGCGAACACGAATTGTGCGCCGTAGCCACTGTCCTTAAGCATCTTGTAGTCCTTAAGCGTTGGTTTGTGGTTCAGAATGTCGCGCTCCTCGCGTATGTGTTTCTGAGCCTCTTTGTCGTTGTCCACAGCTTGCACGATGCCACATTGCCACCAAGTGCTACCGAAACGGCATAAGTTGGTTATGAATATCTTCTCTCCATTGATGAATGGAGTGAAGTCGGTGATTTCGGTTGACTCCTTGCTTATCTTTATTGATTCCTTATTGTACAGGTCTTTGGCGTATATGTACTTCTCGTCCTCACGCTCCACCGAGTAAGCTCTGCGTGCTCTGTATTCTGTCTCAGTCCAGAGTTTGTGTGCAGGATTATTTTCGTTGATTTTGGCGAGCCATTCCATCGAAGTCATGGCGAGCAGGTTGGTGCGGCTTTCCATCATCTGTTCTACTCTCATGTTGTAGGCACTAAGCTCGTTGTACTGTCCGGTGTTGGCAAGCCATTGCATACCGGCAATCAGGCGCTTGCGGTTGTTCACGTTGAAGTAGCATCCATAGTGGAACCATTCCAGTGCGTTGCGGTAGACAAAGAAGTCGTCTTCGCTTGTGGGCATAGTGCACAGAAATTCGTGCAGGCGTGTATTCTCGGGTGCTGTCTCATATTCTGCGTTGATAACGTCGTAAGCCATTTTAGCTGCTACATCCAGTGTGCTGAAAAGAGCCGGCACTATTTCTCTGCCGATGAGGCTCTGCTGGTAGTGGTGCCAAAGTAGGAACTTAATGTCGGAGATGTTGATTTCGTCTTGGTCGTATTGTGGGCAGTCGCCTTCGCCCTCGTGCACAAAACCTTTCTCCACAGCGGTGCCTTCGAGATAGAAGGGTATGTACACGCCATAGCGGGCCTTGCATTCGGTAGTGAATGTCTTCCAGATGTGTGTGCCAGATATTACATCCTCGAAATAGGCGGCTATGCACAAAGCCACTTGTTTGGCGTCCTGTGGGTCGTGGAACTGGTGTACCAAACATGCGCTGTCGAGCGCATGGTAGATTTTGTTTGCCAGATTGGTGTAGTAGATATCCACATCGCTGGGTTTTGTGTATGGATGCATCATGATCCACTCTTGTGTGAAAATTATTTTTTTCATCTTTATATATGGTTATTTTTTATTGTTTTTTAGGTTCTTGTCCATGTGTGGAACGGTCGGTATTGCAAGGGTGTGGTTTTTGTATGCCAAAGGTAAGCATAAATTTTGAAATGTGTGCTTGAATGTCGGATTTTATATTTAACTTTGTGTTATCATTTTTTTATTTAGGTAGAAAATAAATGGGAAAGACATGTTCCAACATTGTTAAACGTATGCTTTGCACCATGCTGACGATTGTCGGCATGGCGATAACTGTGTGTGCCCAAAACAATCCACAGCGCATCAACGACAAGTTGTACCCCATGTATGTCAAGGCCTATAATATGCGTATGTCGGCAGCAAGTTTGCCTATTGCCGACAGCCTGTGTGTGGCATCTATAGCATCGGGCGACCGTTATGGCGAGGTATATGCCCTTTCTATACATATATTATATGAGTTCTACCAACATAATAACCTTTCAAGGCTGGAACGGGCTATTAGCGCTTTTCAGAAAAAAACCAAAGAATATGGATTCAAGTCGCTTTATTACTATTCCGTCTCTCTCAAGGTGGCTTATCTCACGCGTGAGAGACGTTATATAGAGGCTTTCCTTTATCTTAATCAGCAGAGCGAACAGGCCGAAAAGCAGGGCGACATAGATGGTGTTCTGATAAAGCACCGTATGCTTGGAGTGATACAGCATTTCCGTGGAGAGTTGTCGCAAGCGGTGAGCTGCTATCGCGATGCAATAGAGGGATATAAGAAATATAATCGTCCACGCTACATCTCGCGTGAGTATCTTAGTATTGCCGACTGCTATCGCATGATGTGTGACTACGAGCGAATGCTTGCCACCACCGATGAGGCTTGGGTGCATTGTGATAGGCAGTCCGACCGCAACGATGTGTATGTCTACAAGGCTTATGCCTGTTTCATGCTCGGACGTGACAGCGACTTTGTTGAGTGCTGCAATTATCTTGCAAAGAACCGTAGTATAGTGAAACTCAACAATAGCTTCATCATCATGAACAATGCCTTAAAGGCATGTAAGGCTATCTACGATGGTTGTGACAATGAAGCCAAAAGGTTTATAGATATTGTTGCCAAGTCGTCGCTCTACGAGAGCTATCGTTTGTTGATAGCTTATTATAAGCGCAAGAACGATTATGCTAAGTGCATAGAGTATATGCAGAAGATAATTGACGCTCGACTCAAAACAGAGGATTATATATTGACGTTGGACAACAATAGCGTGGACAGCATGTTTCTCGACCAGCATGTTGAGGCGGAACGGCAGCGTCTGATAAACCACAATAGTCAGTTGAGACTCGCCAATCTGAATATGTCGTTGCGCAACTCGTCGCTTGAACTTGCACAGCGTCGCAATGCTTTGGCTTTGGCTGAGACTGCCAACAAACGCAACCAGCTTTCGTTTCATAATCAGCAACTTGTGGCGCGACAGTTGCAAGACTCTATGGCAACTGTACAGCTCAAGCAGCTTGCCAAAGAGCGCAGGATGCGTATGGAGAAATTTGTTGCTATTACTGTGCTCTTGATTGCTTTGGTTGTAATGCTTATCATGTTGGTGTATGGTGTTGCCAAGCGGATACTTGCCAATCGTCTGGGTGTGGCAAACAACAGACTCAATGAGAGTATTGTCAAACTGAATATGGTTAAGGACAAGGCACAGGAGTCGGAGCGCATGAAGACCCTGTTCATACAGAACATGAGTCATGAGATACGCACTCCGCTTAATGCCATTGTGGGATTCTCACAGTTCATAACCGATTCTGACAACGGTCTCAGTACATCTGAGAAAGTAGAGATGGCAAGGTATATTGCCGACAACTCGGAATTGCTTGTTACTCTTGTCAACGACATTATCGACATATCGGCTTTGCAGAGCGGTAAGTTTAGCATGAAAATGGAGAAGGTGAATGTTAACAGATTGTGCCGTGAGGCGTTGGAAACTGTGCGCCACAGGTTGCAGCCTAATGTGAGCCTGAACTATGAGACAAATGTGGAGGATGCTTTTTATATCGTTACCGACCACCACCGTGTGTGGCAGGTGCTTATCAATATGCTTACCAATGCCGAGAAAAACACCTCGTCGGGAAGTATTGCGCTTGCATGTTCAGTGGCGAGTCTTCGAGAGCTGCGCTTCACTGTGACCGATACAGGCGTTGGTGTACCAAAGGAGAGGCATAAAGAGATATTCATGCGTTATGAGAAACTCGATGCCAACAAGCAAGGTACAGGTCTCGGACTCGACATTTGCCGAAATATTGCTCATTGCCTTGGTGGCGAGATTGACATTGATTCTGACTATACTGGAGGCGCGCGCTTCTGGTTTACTATACCTCTTTCAAGATGAAAACAAATATTGTATTGCGTATATTTATGATTTTCATGACCGCTGTCATATGTATGGCGGTACCGATGGATGCGTCGGCACAGAAACAACAGGCTAAGGGCGAAGGTGAGTTTAAGGCTATGTTTAATGAGGCGTATAATCAATTCCGCAATAAACGCGGTTTAGAGATTGCCGACAGTCTTTACCATTTGGCGATGGAGGCAGGCAACACCCATATTGCCGTACGCTCTCTTCTCATTCCTGTCAAGTATGAGTGTATTAAGGACCACAACGAGGAGGCTATGCTTCGGGTTACAGAGCGCTTTATGAGTGAAGCGAAGAAATATGGCTATATGGACTTTTTTTATAGTGGCGTATCCTTTCGTGTCACCTATTATATTAATGAGGGTATGTACGACAAGGCTGTGGCTTATCAGCAGGAAATGCTCGACTTTGCCAAGAGCCGTGGCGACAGCTATGGCTTGGTTATAGGTCATACATCTATGGGCAACTTCTACCGCAAGCGTATGCACATGGCGCGTGCCATTTGTCAATATTCTTTGGCTCTCGATGCCTATCGCAAGTATGGAATAAAAAACGATCTTGGTTTCGACTATAAGCGTATAGTGGAATGCTATCTGATTGAGGGCGATTTCAACAAACTTATTGAGGCAGCCGACAAGGGGTTGGAAGGCACTACTTCTGAACAGATTATTAGTGGACTTTACGGCTATAAGGCTTTTGCCTATTTCATGCTTGGCAAAAATGGTGATTTTTACGATTTTTATGTCAAATATAGCTCCTATAATCCAAATGTTCCTTCCATAGAACCGTTTGTGGCTAATTGCATTGCCACCATGAAATTGATATACGACGGCAAGGATGACGAGGTGGAGCGATTGTTTGCCGAGCCTGGATTAGGCAAAATGGGGGCGTTTAAAACGTATGTTGAAATTGCCTATTACCAGCGCAAAGGCCTGTTTGCCAAGCAACTTGAGGCTATGAGGCGTGTCAACGTCAGTCTATATGGCGACAGCCGTGGCACGTTTGCGGCAGAATGGGCCCGTACAAGCGCAATGGTTGATAATAATCTTGCGGAGATCGACCGCCAACGTGCTGCTAATATCAACTCTCGGCTCGAACTTGTAAATGCCGACCTTGAGCTGAAAAGCACACAGCTTGGAATATCGCGTGCTCGCGACGCCGAACGGCTTGCATTGATGTCTGCCGATGCAAAGCGTCTATCACTCAACAATCAAAGGCTACTGTCACGACAGTTGCGCGACTCGCTTGCCACACAACAGGTAAGGCATTTGGCGCAGATGCAAGAGATAAAGTCGGATAGGGTGAAGTATGCCACAATCCTGGTGGGCGTCATTATCATGATTTTTGTAGCTTATTATTGCCTTAGGTATAATGCCAAGATGGCAAGTCAGCTGATGCGCACAAACAATAATCTTAAAAAGACTCTTGCCGACCTTAGTGTTGCCAGTGAGCAGGCGCAGGAATCCGACCGCAAAAAGACGCAGTTCATTCAGAATATGAGTCACGAGATACGCACACCACTAAACTCTATAGTGGGATTCTCGCAAGTACTTGCCGAGCAGGAGGAGTATCTCGGTGCCGAAGAACGAAACAACATGACGCATATCATCAATTCCAACTCCGAAGTGCTAAATACTCTTATAAATGACATCCTCGACCTCACGAGTTTGGAGAGTGGCAAGTATGTGATGAAACAGCAGCAAGTGACGGTCAACGAGTTGTGCTTTCATGCCATTGCTGCCACACGTAGCCGCAAAGTGAAAGGTGTGCATCTGGTAGTGAAGACGGATTTGCCCGACGAGTTTGTCATTGTGTCTGATGAATTCCGATTGCAACAGGTGCTTACCAATATGCTTACCAATGCCATGAAGAATACTGAGAAGGGTAGTATAGTGCTCAATTGCTCGCTCACGGAGCGTAGTGGAATGCTTACCTTTACAGTCACCGACACGGGCATTGGTGTGCCAAAGGATAAACAGAAAGAGATATTCGAGCGTTTTTGCAAACTCGATCAGTTTAAGCAGGGAGTAGGACTGGGTCTTGATATGTGTCGCATTATTGCGGCTAAGCTTGGTGGTGAGATAGATATAGATCCAGACTATACTGATGGAGCACGTTTCTGGTTTGCCATCCCGGTTTAATCATTTTTCGTTTGCAAAAATACTGGTTTTACGAGGCCGAATGTCCCACTTGGTAACATAAAGGCGCAATAGGTCAGGATTAGTAATAAATGATAGCTAATAGGAATCCTTATTGGGGTGTTATGATTTCTTGTTACATGAAGTATATGCCTCCAAAGTGCCTCCGAAGTTCATTAGCTTGTTTTTCGTTCGTTCTTCGTTCGTCCTTCGATTGTTCTTCGATTGTTTATCGAAGGAAGAACGAAGGCAGAACGAAGGATGAACGAAGGACGAACGAGAACTTATCGAGAATCGATCGAGAAGTTAACGAGAAGTGATCGAAAAGCAATAGGGTGTTTTCTATGTTTTTATTTTATTAAAAAAACATAAATGCATGATAGTACTTATTGTGTATTCCGCTGAAAATGATAACTTTGCAAATTGAAATTTGACATATATCAA
>OQVL01002037.1_pt1 | contig 12302 bp, 9 predicted proteins | sample 1691501 | NCBI WGS metagenome assembly OQVL01 (sample SAMN03418253, study PRJEB22391) | human gut metagenome | biome: human-gut; feature: organic feature; material: feces | host: Homo sapiens | place: Tanzania | collected 2013-01
AATGTTTATGGTATTTGATAAATTGATCTGTGCAACAAGTGCAGGTTTCCGTTAACAGTGAGCTTCAGAATGATCCCATTGATCCTGATAATGCAACATTCAATGAGGAATGGTTCGACTGGTATGAGCCGGAACTGATGGATTGGAAGAGTTCGGAGTACATCTTCATCGGATCGAATGACCCCTCACTGGGAAAGAACAAGAAATCAGATACCAGTGCCATTATCAATCTTGCATTGTCAACCAGGACTGGATACATGTATGTTGTGGATGCTTCAATTGAGAAGCGGAAACCGGACATCATAATCGAGGATGTGTTTGAAATCAACCGCAGACTAAAGAGAGATTATTCAAAGGGATTCTACAAATTTGGAATTGAGACGGTACAGTTCCAGTATTTTTTCAAGGATGTCATGGCACAGAGATCAGTGGAACAGGGAGAGTATCTTCCAATTGAGGAGATACAGAGCTTGTCAAACAAGGTTCTTAGGATTGAAGCCCTTCAGCCGGTTATCAAAAATAAGTATCTCAAATTTAACAGGGAGCACAAAACACTGATTAAGCAGCTGACGGAGTTCCCGATGGGAAAGAATGATGATGGACCTGATGCGCTTCAGATGGCTGTACAGCTTGCACAAAGCATTAAAGGAATTGTCACAAATACCAAATATAAGAGTGTTATTAAAAGGAAGTTTCATATTGGTAAAGGTGCCTATTAGGAGGTAAATGGAATTGGCAAAGAAGAAAAAGAAAAGCATGAAAGAACAGCCGTTCAAACCAGAAGTAGACACTGGGATTGAAAAACCAGTCAGGGGGATGCTGGCAGTTGGAGATGTAAACGATAAATATTCCACTTATCCATCTAATGGACTGACACCAAGAAGGCTTGCAAGAATCTTTAGAGCTGCGGATGGGGGAGATGTATTTGAGCAGATGGAACTCTTCGAGGAAATGGAAGAGAAGGATACACACCTGTTTTCACAGCTTCAGACAAGAAAACTTGCTGTTACTGGACTTGACTGGGAAGTTCAACCGTTCAGTGATGATGAGAGAGACAAGGAGATTGCGGAGTTTATTAATGAGCAGCTGAAGGGAATTGAGAATCTGGATGCCATATTCATTGACATGCTCGATGCCATTGGCAAGGGGGTGAGTGTCATGGAGATTGAATGGGGACTGGATTCAAACTTGGCAAATATTATCGAAAATATTGAGTATGTGTACCCGAAGAAATTAATTTGGGATTTTCAGACAGATGAAATGAAAATATGCACAAAAGAGTTCCCGTCAGGAATGTCACTTCCGGAAAATAAATTTGTGGTACATAAGTACAAGGCAAAGTCGGGACATACGAGCAGGGCAGGAATCCTCCGTGTTGTTTCATGGATGTATTTGTTTAAAAATTATGATGTGAAGGATTGGGTGGCATTTTGTGAAGTGTTTGGGATGCCGCTCCGACTTGGAAAATACAATGCGGCTGCTTCGGATGATGATAAAAAGGCTTTAATGGAGGCAATTTACAGTCTGGGAACTGATGCAGCCGGAATTATACCGGATTCCACCATAATTGAGTTCATTGAAAGTCAGAAAACAACAAGTGTTGAAATTTATGAGAAACTTGCAAGATACTGCGATGAACAGATCAGCAAAGCTGTTTTGGGACAGACACTATCATCTGATTCGGGAGGATCTTATGCACAGGGGAAAGTCCATAACGAGGTCAGACATGATCTTACAGTCGGAGATGCAAAGGCATTGGCTGTGACAGTCAGGAGAGACATTATCAGACCACTGGTAGAGTATAACTTTGGATATGACGCGGATGTTCCATTTTTTACTTTTGACTGCCAGGAGGCAGAAGATCAGAAAGAAACAGTAGAAATTTATAAGACATTGGTTTGTGATATGGGACTTGAAATACCAAAGAACCATATATATAAAAAATTTAACATACCAAAACCTGAAGACGGGGAAGAGGTTCTCAACCCAAGACTTGTAACAGAGACAAGAGAGCCGTATCTGCCAGAAGATGAAGGTGATGAGAAGAGTCTGAAGGAGGAAATCGGACAGACAGAGCAGGAACAGATTGATTTAATGGCAGTTGAAGCGCAGAAACAGACATGAGCACAGTATGTTCTACTACAACCTACAGCGGAAAAGACTTTTTTGCAAACTACCATGCACTTGCTTCTACAGAAAACGGCATCTACTATTCCACAAGTGCAACATCTTCTGCATACACAAGTTCGGCAAACCTTTCGGGAAGCGCAACACTCCACTTTGGCAAGTCTTTTGACGCCGGAAAATTCACCACTTATACATCAAATGACCTTGGAGCTGGAAGCATACTTTCAATTGCGCCTGCAGCCAATGCACTTCTTTTGGGAACATCATCAGGACTTGGCCGCGTAAATATCTCTACCGACGGAACACCTGAGTCATCTTCTTCTGACTTCAGCAGCAACGGTGACTCGATAATTTCTGAATACGTATTCAAAGTATTTGTCCTTGACCCTTCAAAACAGGAAGACACCGCTTCTAACGAAAACGGAACAGACGAATACGCTGCTTCTACAATTTACGGTTCCATAAGGGGAAGTTCAGACACATTCTCTGAAACAGGACTTTACGCCTACTACCCGTCACGCCATAAATGGAACAGGGACGGAACATCAGACACTTCATCAGGCGGAAACTGATTTTAAATGCCGGATCTCTTTGACGAACGTCAATTTTCGCATGAACCTCTTGCCGCAAGGATGAGACCAAGAACACTGGACGAATACATCGGACAGGATCATATTGTAGGCAAAGGAAGGCTTCTCAGAAGGGCAATTGCGGCAGACCAGCTTACTTCCGTTATTTTTTACGGACCGCCTGGAACAGGAAAGACAACTCTTGCCCGTGTAATAGCAAATCACACGCAGTCCAATTTCATAACACTCAATGCTGTTCTTACCGGTGTTGCAGACATCAGAAAATCAATCTCTGAAGCAGAAACCCAGAAGAACATGTATTCCAGAAAGACAATTCTCTTTGTAGATGAAGTTCACCGCTGGAACAAAAGCCAGCAGGACGCCCTTCTTCCGTGGGTAGAAAACGGAACAATAATTCTCATAGGCGCAACTACCGAAAACCCGTTTTTTGAAGTAAACAAAGCCCTTGTAAGCAGAAGCCGCGTTTTTCAGCTTAAGCCGCTCACAAAAGACGACCTTATGCACGCCGCGCACCAGGCTCTTGACGACACAGAACGCGGTTACGGACACTGGAAAGTACAGTTCGAAGAAGGTGCGCTGGAACATCTTGTAGAAACCGCCAACGGTGATGCCCGTTCGCTCCTTAACGCACTGGAACTCGCCGTCGAAACTACCCCTGAAAAATGGAATCCTTCGGCAACACCTCCTGTTCCGTCCTACGGAAGTACAATTTACATAAGCCGCGAAACTGCAGAAGAATCCATTCAAAAGAAAGTAGTTCTTTACGACCGCGACGGCGACTACCACTACGACATAATTTCTGCATTTATAAAAAGCCTGCGCGGAAGAGACCCCGATGCTGCCTGTTACTGGCTTGCAAGAATGGTAAAAGCAGGCGAAGACCCGGACTTTATTTTCAGAAGAATGCTTATAAGTGCCTGTGAAGATACAGGACTTGCAGACCCGCATGCAATAGAAGTTGTAGAAAGTTGTGCGGCAGCCTTTGACCGTGTAGGAATGCCTGAAGGACGGTATTTTCTGGCACACGCAGCCCTTTACCTGGCAACGGCACCAAAATCAAACAGTTCCATGGCTTTTTTTGACGCGCTTCATTCCGTAGAACAGGAAGACGCAGATGTTCCCAACCACCTCAAGGATTCCAGCCGCGATGCAGAAGGTTTTGGACACGGAGCCGGCTATATGTACCCGCATGCTTACAGGGACCACTGGGTTGCCCAGCAGTATCTTCCCGATGCCCTTGTAGGAAAAGTCTTTTACAATCCGTCTGACCAGGGTTACGAAAACAAAATAAAATCAGAAGTACTTTCCAGACGCGAACTTCAGATTTCGGCAATTCTTGAAAACCAGGGAATAAGCGGTGCAAAAGTAAACCCCGTTTCGCAATGGTGGATGAACGAACATTTTAACTTACCTGCACAAAAAGAAGAAAATCTTACGTTCAGCCCGGCTGACGGAACAAAAAATGCAGTTCTGGACAGAGCCGACCGTTCATGGAAGGCAAGGCTTGACTCCAACAGGGCGCAGACACTTCTTCAGATAAGAAACGATATGGAAGAAACTGCCGGTATTTTAAGGCACCACCGCTCACTTATCTGGAATGCCGATGATGCACTTTTACTTTTTGACATAACAAGAAAAGCCCCCGAAGGACTTACATGCGGACTCTGCCGTACAAAAAACGGTTTTGACACGCTCATTCAGTATTCAAAAACGCTTGCAGAACTCGACAAACCGCAGCTTGCACTTATTGAGCCTGATAATTCCACTCTGTTTTTCTCAAAGAACAGGTTTTTGAAGTCTTCACGCAGTTTTGGTGACATTGTATTTGACAGAATTTTCTTCAGAGACATTATTTCCTCTGTGGAAGACATACAGAATTTTGCAGAGGCAATAGACAAAACCTTTTCGGAAACAGAAAATCCAAACCGCGACATAGCTTTTGGCCAAGATGACACACTTAACAAAGATACGCCCGCACTTCTTTCAAAAAATGCACAAATCATTCTCTCACAGCGAATTCCGTGCGCAGGTCAGCACATAAGCGAACTTTTGCTTGAACAAAAAAAGTATGACGAGCTGACAGTGCAGATTCTGAATAAAATGGAAAAGGCTGAATCTGATTTCTTTTCAAACCCGGCAAATCCTCTTTTTAACTGGAACGAAGAAACGGCAGCCGAAGTTTTTGCAAAACACAGTCTTGCGTGCTCATACAAAAGCACTGTAATTACAGAAAAACGCAGAATATCTGAAAACGAAATAAAGCGCTGGTTCAACACAACAGAATCTTCTTACGGAGCAGCAGTTGCACATGAAATCGGTGCCCAAAATGCAGCAAAAGTAGCAGAACTTCTGAAAGCTGCCGCAAAAGACACACTTTTTTCATGGAAAACACGGAATGTTATCTTTAAAATTACAAAGGCATAAACTTTCTCTTGAGGATTCGCTGAATTCGTTGTAAAATAGAATACGGGTGCTTTCTTAAATAAAAGTTTTTGAAGTTTCCCTATATTTTCTGGAGGATTAAAAAAATGAATTTTATTTTTCTCGGACCACCGGGAGCCGGTAAAGGAACACTTGCTGCACAGGTTGCAGAAGAATACGAAATTCCGCACATTTCTACAGGTGATATTTTCAGAGCTGCCATCAAAAACCAGACACCGCTCGGAGTAAAAGTAAAGGCTATCATTGATGCCGGCGGACTTGTAAGCGATGAGATTACATGCGAACTTGTAGATGAAAGACTCAAGAAAGATGACTGCAAAAAAGGATTTATTCTTGACGGATTCCCCCGCACTATTCCGCAGGCAGAAGCTTTGGAAAAGATTTGCCCTGATGTTCAGGTTGTAAATTTTGAAGTAAACAATGACCTTATCATTGCACGCCTAAGCAACCGCCGTGTATGCAAAAGTTGCGGTCAGAACTACAACGTAAAGTTCCTTCCGCCAAAGACAGAAGGAATCTGCGACAAATGCGGTGGCGAACTCTACACCCGTGATGATGACAAGCTTGAGTCAATCACTCACAGACTTGAAGTTTACAGAGAGCAGACAGAGCCTCTTATTAACTTCTACAGAAACATCAACAAGCTTACTGACATAGACAGCGCAAGAGATTCTTCACTTGTACTCGTTGACTTCAAAAAGCTTTTCCCCGCAAAATAGTTTTACGCGGGAACAGTAATTTTCTGTTCCCGCGCACAAACAAAAATCCTACTGACCATTTCAATTGAAACAAATGGTTTTTTATGCTATAATATCCCTATGTCAAAACCAAAGACCGATTTTACAGTGAACCAAAAAATAGTTTACCCTAGCCAGGGTGTCGGTAAAATCACTGAAATTTTCAAGAAAGAATTCAACGGCGAGATGACTTATTACTATAAGATTTATCTCGATGTCTCGGACATGTATGTCATGGTTCCGGTAGACAAAGCAGCCAATCTGGGTATCAGACCTATTGTTTCTGCAGAAGAAGCACAGAAGTCACTGGACCTTATAGGAGAAGACTTTGAGCCTCCTACTTCTGACTGGAAGTTGCGTTACCAGATGAACCTTGAACTTCTTAAAAAAGGTACAATCGAAGATATTGCAGCAATTGTACGCTGTCTGTACCACCGTTCAAAAGTCAAGGAACTTCCTATTCTTGAACGCAAGCTTTATGACAATGCAAAAAAACTTCTTGAAGATGAAATTGCCGAAGCACTCGGAATAACTTCAAAAGAAGTCGAAGTAATGCTTCATGCAAAACTTGAACCGCTTGGTCTTAAGAGTGAAAAAAAGCCTGTCTTTACAGAAGATGAAGACGAAGATGATGACGAATTCGGAAGCGAACTCGACAGCAAAGACAGCGGCGATGACGAAGAAGACGATTCAGACGGCGACGACATGGACGATGACGAAGACTGACGCTTTGACAGATAAAATTGTTATACTTACTGCCGCCGGCTCTTCCACAAGGATGGGTACAGGTAAAAAGAAAGAATACCTTAAGTTGAACGGCGGCACAGTTCTTTCAAAGGCCGCCGCCTCTTTTCTAACGGCGGCTTTTTTTTCTATGCTTATTGTTACTGTTCCTGAGGGCGGCGAAAAGGATGCACGGGAAGCACTGTTTGCTGATGAAAGAATGCCGACACTACTTAAAAATACAAAACTTCTTTTTGTTAATGGCGGCAAAACCCGTCAGGAATCTGTTTTCAATGCACTGACTGCCGCCGCCCGGTGTGTGCCCTTAAAGGAAGAAAAGCCGGTTGTTCTCATACACGATGCAGCACGGCCTTTTGTTACTGAAAAAATCATTCAGGATACAATCAGTGCTGCACTTCTGTACGGGGCTGCAGTTCCCGCAATTGCAGCAGTTGATACGCAGAAAGAAATCTCAGAAAACGGCACAATCGCCCGTCACCTGCAGAGAAAAATGATTGTTGCAGTACAGACACCGCAGGCCTTTGAGCTTTACCCTCTTCTGGAATGCCACAAAGCTGCATCCCTTACACAAAAAGAATATACCGATGACACAGAAATATGGGATGCATACCCGGAACTTAACGGAAAAAGAAGTGTGCACGTAGTCGAAGGCGACCGTTGCAATTATAAAATAACATACGCAGAAGATTTGGAAAAAAACAGAAAAATGGTAAACACCACAATAAGAATCGGACTGGGAACCGACCTTCACGCCCTGTCAGAAAACAGAAAACTTTTTCTTGGCGGAATAGAAATTCCTGCAGCAAAAGGAGAACTGGGCCATTCAGACGGAGACGCACTTCTTCATGCAATTGCCGACGCTCTTCTTGGAGCTTCAGGGCTCGGCGACATAGGCTCATATTTTCCGCCGGAAGAAAAAAAATGGAAAGATGCAGATTCACGCTTTCTTCTCAAGCAAATCTGGACTGATGTAAAAAAAGCCGGATGGTCACTCAATAACCTGGACTGTGTAATAGAAATTGAAAAGCCAAAAATTCTTCCATGGAGACAAAAAATAATCGCATCAATTGCAGAAATTCTTGAAACCGAAACTTCCAGGGTTTTCGTAAAAGCAAAGACGAATGAAAAACTCGATGCAGTAGGCTCGGAAAACGCCGTAAAAACCTACTGCACCTGTCTGCTTATGCGCCAAGTTCAAGAATAAGTGACACTTCACTTTCGGTAAGATTAAGCGATCTTGCTATCTCGGCAAGTGTCCAGTTTTCCCTCTTTAACTTTATAATATTTTCACGCACCTGCTGTGTAATTCCGCCGGATGTCCCCGAAGTAAGCGGTGTCTTTGAAACATCAGCCTTGACTATATCATGCAAAAGTTTCATCTGAGCGTCGGCACCTGAGGCAAGTTTCTGAAGACGCTCTTCTGTTCCTGCAATTCCGTTACGGGCAGTATTGATTTTGTCAATGCGCTTGTCGGTATCATCAATTATTTTCTGAAGTGACGAAAGCTTGTCTACGGCATCATTGATTTTTCCGGTAGAACTCATAAGCTTGTCTATACTTGAACGCACGTCAGAAATTTCATCTGGAAGAGCCTGAACCCTTTTAGAACAGACTTCAAGACGGCTTTCGAGTTCCTTGATATTTTCAAAGGACTGGTCTACTTCATCTGCAACACGGTCTATAGTTGTTCCCTTGTTCTCTATGCGGTCAAATTTTGTCTGGACATCAGCAAGGCTTTCCTGATACTTTCGGACGCTGGCATGCATGTTAAGAAGATTGTCGCTTGTCGTGGTAAGATCCTGGATTTTCTTGTCTACACTTGAAGAAAGAGCGCTGAGTGTCTGGAACTTTGCGTCAATTTCATCAAGGCGGCTTCTTTCAGAACCGTACGCATCAAGTCTTTTGTTAACATCTGACCCCAGTTTGTCGAGCTGTGAAATTCTTGTGTTAAGGTCTTCAATTCTGGAACCAAAGGACCTTACATCATCCATCTCTTTTTTAAGCACAACAATTGAATCTTCTAGCTGCTTTTTCATCATGCCGGCTTTGTCAAAAATTCCAGACTCGGCTGTAAACTTTGCAATTCCCTTTCTTATTTCGTCCATCTTAAGCTGAATTGTATTTGTGTCTTCGTTAAGGCGCTCGACGATATTTCTGTGGGACTTTTTGTAGTCTTCTGAAGTATCCTTTACTTCTTTTTTGAGATCTTTTATTAGTTTTTCTGTCTCTGCGGTCTGACCCGAAACATATTTTTCTGTAGAAGAAAGAAGCTCATCGTACTTTGCCTGAAGTTCGGACAAAACTTCCTGACTGCGTTTTTCGTATCCGTCAAGAACTTCAGATGCTTTGCCTGCTACATCAGACATTTCTTTCTTAAGCTCTGCTACACGCACATCGTTTTCGGAAGCGGCCGCCCTGAGCTGCTCATCGTACTGTCTTGCAGAATCATCAAACTGGGCCTGTATACGTTTTTTCCATGTGTTGAATTCCTGCATGGCGGCATCAATTGTCGCAGTCTGGGTATCCTGTTTTCCGGAAAGCGAATTCTTGAACGATTCAATCTTTGCATCAAGGTCTGCCATGTTCTTTTCGAGCTGCTCGTTTACACGCGCGTTATAAGCATCTGTTTCCTGTTTAAGGTATTCATCTGCCTTTTCTGAAGTGGTTTTGAGTTCCTGCCGGTACTGTTCAATAAAATCATGGAGTTTCTGGTTAACGCCGTTAATCTGATCCTGGATTGTAGCCTGTCCCGACTGAAGTGCAGTCTGGAATTTCTTTTCCTGCTCCACAGTTTTTGCCTGAATGTCGGCAATGCGCTTTTTCAATGACTCTTCATAACCAAGTTCCATCTTACGGCGTTTGTCTTCATATTCATCGGTAAAGACCACAAGCTGGCTGTCAAATTTATTTTTCCACTCGGAAAGCTGCTCCTGGACTGCATTCTGTCTTTTTGTAAGATCAGACGAGAATGTGTCTTCGAATATTTTTGCCTTGGAACTCATGTTGGCAACCGCTTTTTTCTTTATATCATCAAGTGCAGTCTGAAGGCCGTCGAGTTCGGTTTTGAGTTTTTCATATTTTGCAAACAGCGTTGTCTCAAAATCACTCTGATGCCTGACGGTTGACTGTGAGAATTTTTCAAAGTCGCCAAGAACTTTTTTCTGGCTCTGTTCCATGAGTTTTCTGAGCGAAGATTCAAGCTTGTCTACATCTGTTCCAGCAGTGTTGAGTTTCTTGAAACGGTATTCCATTTCTTTTTTGTAAGACTCAAGCTGCTTGTCTATCTGCGCAAGATACTTTGTCTGGCGTACATCATATTCTGCAGACATTGCCGACATTGCACCAGAAATTGACTTGTCAAACTCAGAAAGTTTCTGTGCGCTTGCGTTTGCCTGTGCTTCTATTTTTTCTGCAGTTTTGGAAGAAAGTTCCTGTGCAGAAGAAAGCTTCTGTTCAATTTCAGAAATATCAGATTCCACACCAGCCCTGATTGACTCGGACTTCTGTTCAAGTTCCTGAAGAGCCTTTGTAACGCCGTCCTGCATTCCATCTACATGAAGCTGGACTTCGGATTTGTACTTTGCAAGATTTGCTTCACTTATTGCAGAAAATTTTTCATAGGCTGCAGTTTCATCATCTGAAGCTTTCTGAAGGGCATCTGCATACAAAGATTCAAAGCGGCTTTTGATTTCGTCTGACTGGCTGTCAATGGCCGACTGAACTTTTTTGAGCTGTTCTGAATTGCCCGAACTCTGTTCTAAAAGGGACTCTGATACAGCCTTTATTTCTTCAAGTGAAGAGTCCAGCTGTGCCTTTATTTCTTCGAGGCGCTGCTGTGTTTGGGAAGTAAGGCTTTCGGAGCGGGCATCTACATCAGAAGTAATTGCGGCTGCCTTTGCATTGAGTTCCGAAAGTTTCTGCTTCATTACAGACTCAAGTGCAGCTGTCTTTTCCTTAATCTCTGAGTCAAGTTTTGCAATTTTTGTTTTCATTGCCGCACCTAGACTGTCAGAAGACTTGTCCAGTTCAGCATCAAGGCCGCTGATTGTCTGCTTGAGTTTTGCATCAAGGGCAGTTGTTTTTTCATTGAAAAGCTGGACGAGTGAATTAACCTTTGCTTTCATTTCTGATTCGGCACGGCCTGTTTCACCTTCCATGTCAGAAGAAATTTTTGTACTAAAGTCGTCAAAGCGTGAATTGAATACAGAAATTCTTGAGTCAACATCCTTCTCTATAGAAGAAATCTGCTCTTCCACGGACTGTTCAAGGGACTCAATTTTTGAAGTAATGCGGCCGTCAAGGGCTTCCGAGTTTTCTGAAAGTTTTGTATCAAGTGAAAGAAGACGGTTTTCAAAATCATCTGACATTTCGGAAAGTTTGCGTGAAAGTTCGTCTGCCTTAAGCTGGAACTCATCATCGAGCGAAGATGTTTTTTCCATAATGGTATTTCTAAAATCTTCACTTTTGGAATCAACCAGAGCGGCAAGCTGTTTTGTCTGCGAATTCAGTTCTTCCATGCATGAAGAAACCCTTGCTTCTGAACGTTCATTGAGTTTTGCAAAGGCTTCGTCTTCTATTTTCTGCGCTTTTTCTGCAGCCTTGTCGTAGGCATCATTTATATCAGAATCAATTTTTTTCATAATTGAAGCGGCGCGATTCAGGGACTCTTTTGTAGAAGAATCAAGTTCGCCTGCCCTCTTCTCATAGCGTTCCAGAAGATCGGATCCGATGGCCTTGAGTTGTTCGGCATTTTTTGAAGAAAACTGGCGCACTACTTCGGGAATGCGTTTTTCTGTTTCGTCAACAGATTTTTTTACGGTGTCAAGTTTCTGACCAAGTTTTTCTACTATACCGGCCTCTGCCTTGATTTTTCTGAGATGTGAAGTGCCTCAGACGATTGAGGAGAAGAAGGAACAGATTGCGAAACTTGAGAAGTCGAAGTCCAGCCTTGAAAATGACATCACGAAACTCAAGGCGCAGGTTGACGAGTACTCGACCGAAGTCACCTCGCTCAAGGATGAGGTGTCAACCGCCAAGGACGAGATTGAGGAGAAGAAGGAAGAGCTCGCCAAGGCCCAGAAGATTATCGAAACTCAGCGCAAGCTGATGACGGAGATGATCGCGTCTCGTGGCGGAGAGTCCGCCCGCAGTGGCACGGCCGTCTCCTCCCTCCCCGCTGGCGACAAGGGAACCATCATCCTCGCCAACAACGAGGACATGTTCGCCATCGTCCACTTCACGGACGAGGCCATGAAGGAAATGAGGAATGATAAGAATCCGAACAGTCCGCTCCCCATCCTTGAGCTTGGCGTGAAGCGTCCGGGCTTCAAGGGCGAGGCAGGCGAGTTCGTCGGCCGCATTCGCATCCGTCAGGAAGTCAAGGGTAAGAATTACGTGATTTGCGATATCCTTGGCGCGTGGGAACAGTCCAAACTCCAGCCGAACGATGTCATCTTCGCAGACTAACGCTTTCCGCTTCGCGGCCGGTGCGCTTGCCGCCGTTGTACTGGCACTCCTGTCGGGGTGCATCGCCGATACGGCGGAAGACTCGGACTTGCCATGGGCCTCGAACAACTCGTGGGAAGGCATGGCGCCAATTGCGCCGTCCATGATGAACCAATATGATTGAGTCAGCGTGGCCTGGGCAGTCAACGTGTGCGTA
>OQVL01002041.1_pt1 | contig 12289 bp, 9 predicted proteins | sample 1691501 | NCBI WGS metagenome assembly OQVL01 (sample SAMN03418253, study PRJEB22391) | human gut metagenome | biome: human-gut; feature: organic feature; material: feces | host: Homo sapiens | place: Tanzania | collected 2013-01
AAACCGAAATCCTGAAGCAGTCTGGAAGACGTGAAAAGCAAAAGAAGGAGATACCATTTTCACATTGCGTCTATTCAAAATTGCAGAAACAATCAATTCCGACATCAATGGGGAAATATTTCGCGCTATAACCTCTGAATATTCTTCAATAATCTCATTACTTATGCACATGACATATTTACCATCAAGGAAGTCTTGCCACACTTGATAGTATTCATTTCGTGCTGATATTGCCATAATCAGGCAATTGGTATCAATAACAACATTCATCTGCGATAAGGAGTCCTCTCATGAAGGGTGGCAAAACTGTCAAACTTTTCTTGAGTCATAGTGCCATTCTCCCACATGGCATCCATTTCTTCCTTCGCTTTCTTGGCAAAGAAATCGGATATTGCCTGTTTGAGGTCACTCAACGCCTCATCGCTCTTAACCCATCGCATCATGTTAAGGATGTCAATCTGGGCATCATTCAAAACTGTTGCTGCCATATAAAATCCTTTCTTTCTGAATTATTCTGTGGCAAAGATAAGCTTTTCCAAGCAAAACACCAAGAAAAAAACAAGAAAAATAGATATAAAAGAATAAGGACAAAAGACAAAAATGGGGATTATGACACCTGATTTAGTTAAAGATGGTTAAACCTTAACAATATTTAACTGCATAAATATTGCATTGAACTCATTGTGCACACTCAGAAACTAACTTTGCACCCAGAAAGAAATACCGCCGCAACAGGCGGAAAGAAAACAAGAATAATAACAATCAAAAACGATACTATTATGAAAAAGAATGCTACTATCGGCGCGAACAACGGTCAGATAATGATGAACAACGGTTCGGTAATCATAAAGAAAGGTGCCGGAATGGACACCAACGTGATGGCTTCCCTCGCTGGCAAAGCAGGCAGATACATCGCTGGAGCGAAGGCTTTCAGAGACAAGATGCTGGAGAAGGTAGCCACATTATACAGCAAGGAACTGGAGATGGAAATCACTCCAGCAAAGGCTTGGGCGCTTATCAAGGCGCAGGTGGCATTCGGAGCCGTGCTCGTGACTCTCAACTGTCTGCCGTTTCTGATTCCTTCTCTGGTGTGGCTGGTGTCGGCTTGCATGAAGGCTAAGGAAGCATAACTCCTCCATGGAAAAAACAATAGGGAACAAGAAACAGGAGATTAGACTTTGCTCTTGAGGCTTAACGCTCAGGGGCAGGGTCAAATCTCCTGTTTCATGTTCCCTATTATCTATTTCCTATTATTTATTACCTATAGGCATGTTACTTGCAGAGCTTGCATCCTTCACACTTGGAAAGCTCGCCACGGAAGCGCTTTTCCACCAGATGATGCAGACGGTCACGCAATGGCGCCATCTGGATGCGGTCGATTACCTCTCCGACAAAGGCATTCTGGAGAAGCAGTCGCGCCTCTTCAAGGGATATGCCACGCTGCTGCATATAGAAGAGAGCCTTGTCATTGAGCTGTCCCACCGTGGAACCGTGGGCGCACTTCACGTCGTCTGCATAGATTTCGAGCATCGGTTGGGTGAACATACGCGCCTGCTTTGTAGCGCAAAGGTTCTGGTTCGTCATCTGCGAAACCGTCTTCTGGGCATCCTTTCTGACGAGCACACGACCCGCAAAAGCACCTACTGCCTTGCCATCCACCACATATTTGTAGAGTTCATGCGACTCGCAATGAGGCACGCGGTGGTCAATCAGGGTGTTGTTGTCCACATGCTGCTCCTTGTCCTCTATGGCACAGCCGTTCATATAGCATTCGGCACCCTCGCCGGAGAACACAAGGTCGGTGCGGTTTCGGGTCACGCCATTATGCAGAGTGATGACATTATGGTCCACACGGGAGTTTGCCTCCTGGCGGATATACACATTGCTCACGCGTACATTCTTATAATGGGTCTCCTCAAGGCAAGTCATGTCGAGGTGAGCACCGTCACCTACCATCACTTCCACTACCTGAGTGGTGAGGAAACTGCAATCGTCAGCCGCATGGTCGCAGAATAGTATTCTCGCATCAGCATGGTCTTCGAGGTAGATAAGCACCCGGCGGTTTACCATAAGGTCAACGTCCGAGCGAAGGATATTGATGACCTGAAGCGTGCGGTCCACCTTTACTCCCTTCGGAAAATATATGAGAAGGGCATCCTGGGCAAGCATGGTGTTGAGCGAAGTGACAGCATCCTTGTCGTCAGCCAACTGGCAATACATGGCGCTCACTTTGCCGAAAGCCGCATTATCAGCGAAATCAGCGAGGCTTCCCACGAAAACGCCTTCGGGAAGCTCCGCCTTCGGGAGGGCTTTCCTGTAGAAGGCATCGTTCACCACGAAGTAGAGCGAGGTGCTCATGTTAGGCACATCACACTTGAAAGCATCGTAAGGGTTTACCGGAATATCAAGGCGATTGAGGTTGAGTCCATAGTTGGGGGCAAAGAGAGCCTCGATGTCGGTGTATTTATACCTCTCCACCTTCTTCGTGGGGAAGCCCGCACGCTGGAAAGCTTCAAACGCTTCGTCGCGCTTGGAGTTCATCAATGCATGGCTATGACGGCATATCATATCCCTGCATTGACTGTAGATATCTATATATTGCTGAGCACTACCCATTTGTCACTTCCTGTTTAATCCAGTCATAGCCGCGGGTCTCGATCTCCTTAGCGAGTTCCGGACCAGCAGTCTTCACTATCCTACCATTCCAAAGCACATGGATCACGCTTGGCTTTATCATGTCGAGAAGGCGCTCATAGTGGGTAATCACGATGGTGCTGGTCTTCTCCGTGTGGAGCATGTTCACACCTTCAGCCACAATGCGCATGGCATCCACGTCGAGACCAGAGTCTGTCTCGTCGAGAATAGACAAGGTAGGCTCAAGCATAGCCATCTGGAATATCTCGTTGCGCTTCTTCTCACCACCGGAGAAACCTTCGTTTACGCTGCGGTTAGCCAATTTGGAATCAAGCTGAACAATCTCCCTCTTCGCCTTCATGAGCTTGATGAACTCGCCTGCGGTGAGAGGTTCGAGCCCCTGATATTTGCGCTTTTCATTGATGGCAGCCTTCATGAAATTGGTCATTGACACGCCCGGTATCTCCACAGGATACTGGAACGAGAGGAAGAGACCTTCATGGGCGCGGTCCTCCGGCTTCATCTCAAGGAGGTTCTTGCCGTTGTACCATGCCTCGCCCTCGGTGACCTCATAGAGCGGATTGCCCACGAGGACAGCGCTGAGAGTGGATTTTCCTGATCCGTTAGGACCCATGATGGCATGCACCTCACCGTCACCGATGGTGAGATTGATGCCTTTCAATATTTCTTTGTCGCCTATTCTGGCGTGAAGATTCTTTACTTCTAACATATTGTCTGTAAATTATTTATCTGTTTTATCCGACACCACGGCATCAAATATGCGGGCCATCAGCCCGCCATTTTATCCCACTGTGCCTTCGAGAGATACGGCAAGGAGCTTCTGAGCCTCAACCGCGAACTCCATAGGGAGCTTCTGGAGCACTTCCTTGGCATAGCCATTGACGATGAGTCCCACCGCCTGCTCCATCGGAATGCCACGCTGCTGGCAGTAGAAGAGCTGGTCTTCACTGATTTTAGACGTGGTGGCTTCATGCTCGAAGACAGCAGTGTCATTGTGGGCATCCATATATGGGAAAGTATGGGCACCGCATTCCGAACCGAGAAGGAGCGAGTCGCAGGAAGAATAATTTCGCGCATTGTCCGCATTTGACGTGGCACGGACGAGTCCACGATAGGAATTCTGCGAATGACCTGCTGATATACCCTTGGAGATGATGGTCGATTTGGTATTCTTTCCGATGTGTATCATCTTGGTTCCGGTATCGGCTTCCTGATAATTATTGGTGACAGCAACGGAATAGAACTCGGCTACGGAGTTGTCGCCACGCAGCACACATGACGGATATTTCCAGGTAATGGCAGATCCTGTCTCCACCTGGGTCCATGAAAGCTTGGAGCCCTCGCCTCGACATTCGCCACGCTTGGTGACAAGATTGAGCACACCACCCTTTCCATTCTCGTCTCCAGGATACCAGTTCTGCACGGTGGAGTACTTCACCTCAGCCCTGTCATTGACGACAATCTCGACGATGGCGGCATGAAGCTGGTTTTCATCGCGCATCGGAGCGGTGCATCCCTCCAGATAAGAGACGTAGGAATCGTCGTCAGCGATGATGAGCGTGCGCTCAAACTGACCTGTATTCCTCGCATTGATGCGGAAATAAGAGCTCAATTCCATCGGGCAGCGGACACCTTTCGGGATATATACGAACGATCCGTCAGAGAAAACGGCGGAGTTGAGCGCAGCAAAGAAATTGTCGCGATAGGACACTACGGTGCCGAGATATTTCTTCACGAGGTCAGGATGCTCCTTGATGGCTTCACCGACAGACATGAAGATGATGCCTTTCTTCTTCAGTTCGTCCTTGTAAGTGGTCTTCACCGAGACGGAATCCATGATGGCATCCACCGCAGTACCGCTCAGGGCGAGTCGCTCTTCGAGAGGAATGCCCAGTTTGTCGAACGTCTTTTCCAGTTCCGGGTCAATCTCTTTATTGACTGGTTTCTTTGCCAAAGGGTCTGCATAGTAAGAAATCCCCTGATAATCAATAGGCGGAACGTTGACATGAGCCCACGTAGGCTGCTTCAGAGTGAGCCAATGGCGGAACGCTTTCAGTCGGAACTCAAGCATCCAGTCAGGCTCCCCCTTCTTGGCAGAGATGAGTCTTACCACCTCTTCGGTAAGTCCTACAGGTATTATTTCCGTATGTACGTCAGTAGTGAAGCCGTATTCATATTTCTGTTCAGCCACTTGCTTGACATATTCATTCTTTTCTGACATTTGCATTACTTATATTTTGGGGTACAAAATTACTCAAATTATTTGGAATTGCCAAAAGCCTTAGGGCTTTATATCAAAAAATAGAAAACGAAAAAAGGAAAATGCAGGTTTGCATCCTTAGGATAGTCACCTTTAAGTAGATAGCAAACCTGTATTTCCCTTTTATTCCATTGCATTGTCAAGGCTTAGGTATCACGCCTTGATCGCTGTCTATTTTGCTGTGTAGAATTCAGTGATTCTCCTGATTGCACGGGTACATACCGGGCAGAAATCCAGGACTTCATTGATTTTCATGCGGCATTCCTGAGCCGGACGATAGCATCCTTTGGACTGATAACCAGCACCTTCAAACACTCCCACCACCTGAGTGCAGGCATTGAGCTTAGCCATCTGCTTGGCATCGTTGAAATCCACATTGTCCTTATTTGGCACTTTAGGGTCGAGAGGCGTAGGAATCGGCTGGTTCTTTGGCATCAAGTCAGCCCATTTCTTGCTGAAATCCTTCAGCGTAGTGAGGTTCGGCTCCCAAGGTTCTATATCAGATGGGTACCATATCTCATCCATATCGTCATACGCATATTCGTCACCGAGACCGCCATAAGAATGTCCGAACTCATGGACAAAGACCTGCTTGAAGGTAGGATGGTCACTTGTGGCGATGGTAACCTGATTGTAAATGCCGCCACCACCATAGATATCACTGTTTACAAGCACCATGATATGCTCGAATGGAACACCTGAAAGGAGGTCATACACCTTGTGCATATTCTTGGTGGTCAGGTATCTCTGGCTGTAGAAGGTATCGTAATTGGTGGCTACGGCAGTGGCATTCCACACCTTGTTGTGCGGTACGCTTGGGCCGGATTCGAGAGATGGGGCTGCAACAGCCACGACATTGAATTTGTTTTTCAATGACTTGAAAGGCTCGCGCTCAAACAATGCCTCCACACTTCTCTCGCAATCAGCGTAGAATTTGTCCATCTGAGCCTCTGTATAGCCTTCTGCAAGGATGGCAAGGTCCACACATCCGGTGATGTCAGCTTCGCCTTTGTTTTCTCCACCCTGCACATCTGGATTGCCCTTCCATATATATCGGAAAGGAATACCGTTGTTTCCCACGTGTCTTATCAGAATATCCTTAGGGTCAACGGTATGCGTCATGGAGGCGATTACCTTGTGATGGCAGTCTGTAAGGGTCACTGTCACATCGACAGAAGCCTTTGGGAACGGCACGTTATAGCTGGTCTCGAAGGCTCTATCCACGCTTTTCGCCTCCTTGTCCTGTATCCATTCCTGGAAAAGAGATGAGAAAGTGGTCACATAAATCACCTTCTGGGTGGCATGGTCACGCACGGTTACCTGTCCGTTACCATTGAGGAATTTCTCAGAAAGACGGTTTTTTCTGCCCGCCCAGCGGTCCTGTTTCTTCAGGTCTTCAAGGTAAATGCTCTGCTTTTTGGCATTTCCTGCAAAGATATAATCAAGACGGAGAGTGCTGTCTTCGAAGTATTCATCGAACGACTGCGCCATTGCCATCATGCCATTCATCAGCATGACGAGGGCTAAAAGAATAATTTGGATTGGTTTTTTCATAGTGATAAAATGCAAATCACCCAGTTACTCCTTATATATATAATGGAGTTGACCTGCATATATATATAAGATATAACTGGGTGATTCATACTATTTTGTTATTAGATTTCCTTGTTTTTGGCTTGGCAGAGCCTGCTTTGCTGAGTCGGGAAGCTTGGCAATCCATTTGGAAAGGCTCTCTTATCCTATTGGAAAAGTTTTGCAATCCTACTGGAAAAGCTTAGCTATCCTTTTGGAAAAGCTTGCCATTCAGCACATCAGAGTCCGCCTACAAGCATTAGAGAGACTGCTTAACCTCGATTTCCATGAATGTTTCGAGGATGTCACCCTGCTGGATATCGTTGAAGTTGACAAGGGAAATACCACACTCAAAGTTTGTGGCAACCTCCTTGACATCATCCTTGAAGCGCTTGAGAGCATTGATATCAGCAGTATGAATCACGATACCATCACGGATAACGCGGGCCTTGTCAGAGCGGTGAACCTTGCCTTCGATAACCATAGCACCAGCAACAGTACCCACCTTACTGATCTTATAGACCTCACGAACCTCCACCTGGCCTGTGACAACTTCCTTCTTGACCTTATCAAGCATACCTTCCATAACGGAAGTGATGTCATCGATAGCGTCATAGATGACAGAATAGGTGTTGATTTCCACGCCATGCTGCTCAGCAACCTTCTTGGCTGCGGCGGAAGGACGTACGTTAAAGCCGATGATAATGGAGTTTTCCGCTGCAGAAGCGAGCATTACATCGTTCTCGGAAATCTGACCTACAGCGCCCTGAATGACGTTCACCTGAATCTTTTCGGTAGAAAGCTTGATGAAAGAATCGGTGAGTGCCTCGACAGAACCCTGGGTATCAGCCTTGACAATGAGGTTGAGCACGTGGAATTCACCAAGTGCGATGCGGTGAGCGATTTCCTCAAGACCGACCACTTTGGTAGTTCTGAGGCTCTGTTCACGCTGCAGCTGGAGTCGCTTGTTTGCGATTTCCTTGGCTTCCTGCTCAGTATTCATGACGTGGAATGAGTCACCTGCGCTCGGAGCACCATTGAGACCGAGGATAATAGCTGGCTCAGCAGGCTTCACATTGTCGATGCGCTGGTTACGTTCATTGAACAATGCCTTCACACGACCATAGTAAGTACCTGCAATTACGATGTCTCCCATCTTGAGAGTACCATTGCTTACGAGCAGAGTAGCTACGTAACCACGACCCTTATCGAGCGATGCCTCAATGACAGAACCTGTTGCCTTGCGGTTAGGATTAGCCTTCAGATCGAGCATTTCCGCCTCAAGGAGCACCTTTTCGAGAAGGTCATCGACGCCGATACCCTTCTTTGCACTGATTTCCTGACACTGATATTTACCGCCCCATTCCTCTACAAGGAGGTTCATTGATGCGAGGTCCTGGCGTATTTTGTCTGGGTTTGCGCCAGGTTTATCAATCTTGTTGATTGCGAAAACCATCGGAACATTCGCTGCCTGCGCATGAGCAATCGCCTCTTTAGTGGTAGGCATGATGGAGTCATCAGCGGCAATGATGATGATAGCGATATCAGTCACCTGGGTACCACGGGCACGCATGGCGGTGAAAGCTTCGTGACCAGGGGTATCAAGGAAAGTGATACGGCGTCCATCATCAAGCTTCACGTTGTATGCACCGATGTGCTGGGTGATACCGCCCGCCTCTCCGGCGATGACATTTGTCTGTCGGATGTAGTCGAGGAGAGAGGTCTTACCATGGTCAACGTGTCCCATCACGGTAACGATAGGTGCACGTGACACGAGATCATTCTCGTCATCTTCAGCTTCCTGGACTGCTTCCTGGACCTCAGCGCTGACATATTCGGTGGTGAAACCGAACTCTTCAGCCACGATATTGATGGTTTCAGCGTCCAATCTCTGGTTGATACTAACCATAACACCGATAGACATGAGGGTACCGATAAGCTTTGTCACCGGGATATCCATCATGGTGGCCAGTTCGGAAACTGTAACGAACTCGGTAAGCTTCAGTACCTTTTCGCCCATTTCCTGTTCGAGGAGCTCCTCATCACGGCGTTCAGCGGCAGCATCACGCTTTTCCTTACGGTATTTAGCGCCCTTCTTGTTCTGTGCGGACTTGGAAGTAAGGCGTGCGAGTGTCTCCTTTACCTGACGTGCAACATCCTCTTCGTTGACCTCCTGTGGCTTATTCTGGTTGCGATTTTTGTTCTTGTTCTTGCCTTTACCTCCCTGCTGGTTCTGGTTATTGGCGGCATTCTTTCCGTTTTTGCCCTTTCCGTTGCCCTGAGGTTGGTTAGCAGCAGCGTTGATATCCACGCGTTCCTTGTTGATTCGGTTACGTTTCTTCTTCTCGCTGTTGGCGTTCTGCTGTCCGCCACGTCCCTGCTGAGCCTTTTCCTCACGCTCCTTGCGGCGCTCTTCCTTGGTTTTCTTCTTCGGACGAGTGCTCTGGTTGAGTGCATCGAGGTCGATTTTACCCACTACATTCATCCTCTGTCCTACGAGTTTGCGCTCACTATGGGTGGTGAAAACTTCGACTTTAGGGGCTGATGTCTTAGGTTCCTCAGCTGCAGGAGTTGCTTTTGGAGCTTCGACTACTGGAGCAGCAGGCTTTGGTTCCTCCTTTTTCTCCACTACAGGAGCAGGAGCCGGCTTAGGCTGCTCTACCTTTTTCTCCGCTTCAGGAGCAGGAGTTGGCTTAGGCTGTTCCACCTTTTTCTCTGGCTTTGGTTCAGGTTTAGGCTCCGGTTTCTTTTCCTCTACAGGCTTTTCTGCCTTTTTAGGCTCAGCCTTTTTGCCGTTGATGGCGTCGAGGTCAATCTTTCCGAGCGGTCTGTACTCTTGTCTCACGGTCTCCCTTGGAGCGGATTTTTCCTTCTTCTCGGCAGGTTTGTTTTCCTTTGGCTCTTTTCTTTCCTTCTGTTCCTTAGGCTTTTTCTGGAAGAGTTTTTCAGCCTGTGTGCGCACTTCCTTATCCTTTGCAAAGGCATTGGACAGCGCCTCATACTGCTCTTCAGAAATCTTGCATGTCGGTTCAGGCTTCACCTCGCCAAGTTCGGGTCGCTTTGCGAGGAATTCAACAGCGGTCTGCAGTCCGATGTTGAGTTCTTTAATTGCTTTATTTAGTCTTATACTCATTTACTCTTAGATTAGGAATTACGACGATTATTACTTTTCGAACTCAGCGCGAAGCACCTCCAGCACGTGGTCAACGGTCTCTTCTTCGAGGTCTGCCTTAGCGATGAGCATCTCACGTGGAGCATTCAGCACGCTCTTTGCAGTGTCAAGACCGATAGACTTGATGGCATCAATAACCCACTGGTCGATTTCGTCAGAGAATTCTTCGAGGTAGATATCGTCGCTATCCTCATCATCACCGAGGTCGCGGAATACGTCAATGGTATATTCTGTCAGCATGGAGGCGAGCTTGATGTTCTGTCCTCCACGTCCGATAGCGAGGCTTACTTCCTCAGGAAGGAGATATACTTCTGCCTTCTTTTCCTCATCATTGAGGTTGATGCTGTTGATTCGGGCAGGAGCAAGCGCACGCTGGATGAAGAGCTTTGTATTTGATGTGTAGTTGATTACGTCCATATTCTCGTTGCAAAGCTCACGAACGATGCCATGGACGCGGCTTCCCTTCACGCCGACGCAGGCACCTACCGGGTCGATACGCTCGTCGAAGCTTTCCACAGCGACCTTTGCGCGCTCTCCCGGGAGACGTGCTATCTTGCGGATGGCGATGAGTCCCTCTGCTATTTCAGGCACTTCAGCTTCGAGAAGGCGCTGGAGGAAGAGCGGACTGGTGCGTGAAAGGATGATCTTAGGATTGTTGTTTTCATTGTCCACACGTGCGATGACAGCCTTGATGGTCTCGCCTTTGCGGTACTGGTCTTGCGGGATCTGCTCTGACTTAGGGAGAATCAGCTCGTTGTTGTCGTCATCCACGATGAGGACTTCGCGCTTCCATGTCTGATATACCTCGCCTGAGATGATCTCGCCCACACGGTCCTTATATTTATTATAAAGGTTGTCGTGCTCAAGTTCGAGGATTTTGGAAGCGAGGGTCTGACGGAGGTTGAGGATGGCACGGCGTCCGAACTTTGCGAAGCAATTACTACATTTTAATGCAGGATATTGTATATCCTGCATTCAGATTACTGACAAACCCACCATTTTCAGGTGGGTTTTTGTCATACATATTAAATTTTTAATCTTTGTCGATAAAAAGTGCAAATCCCTCCTCCAAAGGATATTTGCAATCTTTTTCATGTTCTGTACCGCTGCAGTAAGCAAGCATTGTTCGGAAACTCTTTCGTTCCCGCGCATACGGCAATAGCGCAGACCATGCAGTTCTTTTGATTCTGCAAAGCTACGCTCAATTTTCTCTTTTCTTTTTGCGTATATTTCCTTACCCTCGTCAGTATGTGTGAATACATATACCTCATCCCTATAATCTTCCCACACATGACGGCGAAGGCTTTTTGTTTTTTGCTTCTCACTTAAACATTCCTCCCGTCTTGGACAATTTGCACATCTGTCATTTTTGCATTTATATTCTCTGTAACCGTTTCTGTCTGTGGTTACATATTCAAGATAATTTCTTTCCGGACAGACATACACATCCCAATCGGGGATATATTTAAATTTGTATTTTCCGTATTTGCCTTTTTGATGACATCCTCGTCTTTTTCCCATTGCTGCCCGTATTTTAAAATCTTCAAGCAACATCTTACATATTGCAGAAGTATTGTAACCTGCATCAAGCCCTACGGTTTCCACTTTAAATCCGAATTTCTCTATCTGATATTCAAGTCTTTCTCTATATGGTTTTACATCATTTACATTTCCCGGAGTTACAAAGGTATCTGTTATGATATTGCACTTTGAATCTACTGTTCTGTGGTCAAGGTAAAAAAATCCCTGTGGCTTTCCGTTTCTGTGCATAAACCCACTATCGGGATCTGTTGTGCTTTTCTTAATTGTTTTGGTCGGCGTATCGTCATCAAAGTAGTTTTCATCATCTTCGTCATCAGGTTTTTTAGGGGTTTCATCAAATTTCAAGGGTTTCTTTCCATGCTTTGCTCTGTCTTCGTTAATTGCCGCATTTAATTCTTTTATATACTCTTGTGCCTCTACTTTAACTGTATCTTCTACAAATTTGTTTTTGTTCGCATTTGCTTTCAGATGTGTGCTGTCTGTGTAAAGTATTTTCCCATCTACAAGGTTGTGAGCTATTGCTTGTTTCAATATATTCTCAAAAATTTGCCTCGGAATATCTGTTCCGTTAAACCTTCTTAACCTGTTTTGCCATATTACACTTGCATCAGGTATTTTATCTTCTATACCATAGCCTAAAAACCATCTGTATGCTATGTTTACCTTTACATCTTCTACAAGTCTTGTTTCGCTTCTAATGCCAAACAAATATCCTATGAAAAGCATTTTAAACATTATTTCAGGCTCTATTGCCGGTCGTCCATTATTTTCACAGTAATATGGTCTGCACAAATCATTTATGAACGAAAAATTAATATATTTATCTATCTTTCTTAAAATATGGTCTTTCGGTACCAAATCCTCTATACATACAAACTCCATTTTTATTTGTCGGTTTGTTCCTTCCAAAAGCATTTCTACACCCCATTATTACGCTGTTTTCTATACCTACATTATACCATATTTCGCGTAATTTGAAAAGGTTTTTTACAAAAAATTTGACCGCTGACTTTAACTTTGTCAGCGGTCTGGCGCCCTCGTAAGAGGGCGTGCATTTCGACCTTACTTATATCGATATGGCTCACTTG
>OQVL01002044.1_pt1 | contig 12274 bp, 23 predicted proteins | sample 1691501 | NCBI WGS metagenome assembly OQVL01 (sample SAMN03418253, study PRJEB22391) | human gut metagenome | biome: human-gut; feature: organic feature; material: feces | host: Homo sapiens | place: Tanzania | collected 2013-01
ATTGGAGGTCATGTCCCATGACGATTACTTTACTATGGTCGCCAATACGGGTCAGCGTCTTTTTCAGCTGCTCAGTTGTATAGTTCTGAGCTTCATCAATGATAATAACGGCATTATTCAAATTAGTGCCACGCAAGAACGTATCAGTGATACAGGTGATATATCCGGTGCCGTTTTTCTGATTAACAAGCGTCTCATCATTGATTGCTGTGTTAGGATTAACACCACATTCAACCAGCGCTTGATAGAACGCCTCAAAATAGACGCTCGATTTCTCTGTTAGTGTGCCAGGCAACCAACCTTGTTTACGCTCACCATACGGCGACATAATATATACAATGCTGTCATATAAGCCATACTGCACAAGCAGATTTGCCACGCCAGTTGCCACAGTCGTCTTGCCAACGCCAGCCTTAGCATTGACAAACACGATATCAATGTCGGGGTTCCAAATAGCGTCTCTAAACACTCGTTGCTCATCATCGAGCTTAATACCATAGAATGGGTTGCCATCAAGCGTAGACGGCGCTTTCGGCTTTTCGTTTACAACAAAGGTTGCCGTCTTTTTCTTAGCTGCTATGCCTACTCATCCTCCGTTTCATCAATCATATATGGCGCTGTAATGGCGATATAATTGCCGCATAGCCGCTTGGCTATCTTATTGCGATATACCACATCCATCACCGTCTGCCATGCCGAATTTGTCTTACATTTTGTAGCACATACTTGCCGCTGTTCACATGTTTTACAGGCGATTTCATTCGTCGTCATAATAATCCTCTTCCTCATTGCCCTGATAATCAAAGCCAATAGCCGCAGTAGGATTCTTCTCAGTCGGCTTGATAATCTCACATGCCGCCTCATGCTCGCATTGCTGTTCTTCCATATCCATCTGCATACGGCCAATACGGCAATTGATAGCCGACTGGATAAGATTGCCCACAGATTCAAGCAGAGGCAGAGCAATAGAATAAACCAAAGCCCCCCCTATGAATAAATATACAGGTTTAAGTAAATCTTTATTCATTATCTGCCTCCTTTGCCAGATGCCGAGCTGCACCTTCATCGACCTTCTGCTTAATATAGCGTTGGATTTTCTTAGCACTGGTCATATCTTTAGTCGATTTGTAGATATGTAACATGGCGGCATCATATCCCGCCTTCATGCCGATGATAAATTGCTCTTTCAGCTTGGGTTCCAATGTCGCCTTAATCTGTTCTTGCAGCTCATCACGCTTCGTCATGTCCATCCATATCATCTCCTCTCTTAGTTTGTTGCCGTAGTACATAATGGCTCTTGATACCCATAACGCAATCCCTCTGCTGACCGGGTGGGCACATACAATCGTACCATAGCTCGCCATTATATACCACAGGTCGAGCCATCACGCAGTCAATGCACCACTTGTTCATTCATCCTCCATATCGCACATAGGGCAATACGCCTCTACATACGGCTCATAATCTCGTGTTTCAGGATGCCATTCCTTGCCATGATGGTATTCGAGCTGAGCTCCACAATGATGGCATCTGCCCATTTCCTCAAGGCGGTTATATGCGACATGGCTCATTGCCAGCACATCAGCCGTGCCCATGCCGCACAGCTTGACCATATATGCCGCTTCAGTGACAGGGTCATCCTCATACATCTGGTGGATAGCATCAACAATATCAGATGCTGTCACGTCGATATTCATAGCGTACCTCCCTTAGATTTTCTTCAGGCCAGCAATATCCATCAGATAGCATTTCTTCTCGCCAATGTTATCATCAATCTGGATATACGCCAGCGTCCTATCGAGCTTGCCATGAGGAGCAATGCAGAGTACTGTGCCAATAGCGTCGTTGCCAATATAACCGCCATAGCAGAATCTTATAGCGGCAGCACGGGATACAACGTGGGTATCAACCCAATCGGCATATGCGGAATAAGATTTGTCGTTATCAACAACCTTAACCTTGTCACCAACCTTGATTTCCTTAACTGCATCCAGCTTAGCCTTCACACGCTCAAGGCATGTATTAATGCCATCTACCAGATTCCAATCGTCCGTCTTGTTGCATGTGGCTCGTGCCTTGATACCGTCATCCACCTTGGTCATCTTCATATGACGACCTTTGATTGTCAGTTTGTACTCGCCCTCAAGCTCAGGCGGTGCAAACGGCGTGGTCTTAGTTGCTTCAAATGTGAACATTTTTGTGTCCTCCTTGTTGATTAAATATACAACAGCATTGTGCTGATTGCTTAAAAATAAACTCTGCTCATGGCATCACGCTTACGGCCAGCAGCGGTCTTTGCGTAAATTCGAGTTGTCTGAATTGAATTATGTCCCATGCAATCCTGGATAATGTCAATTCCAACGCCATTGTTCAGCGCAATAGTGGCAAATGCAGCTCTCATATAATGATTGCTGATATCCTGCCAATTCTCAATACCAGCTCGCTTAGCAGTTCTTTTGAGCATATCACTCGTGCATTGATGGCCGATGGGATTGCCCAGGTTGCTGGTAAACAGCCGATCACAGCCATCTACACGGCATACCAGGTACTCATCAATCATCTTAATCGTCTCAGGCGCAAACTGGATGACACGCTCTTTATCCCCCTTACCAGTGATGACAATGGCATCATCTACACGATTCTCATACTGTTCAAGCGTGATGCTCTCAAGCTCACTGATACGTATACCAGTGGTCGCCAACGTCATGATAATGGCTTTATTGCGGCGATTACCAGCATATTCCAGCATCATACGGATTTCATGGCCATCAGGCACAACCTTAATTTTATTCTTGACCTTAACGCCGGTCAGGTTCTTAGCTGGGTCTTTTACTATCACATCTCTATCGGCAAGATACTTAAAAAAGCAACGAACCGCGCTGATTTTTCTTGCCGCAGATGCACTGGACAACTGTCCCATGCAGACTTTCCAATCTTCAAGGTCAAAAATCGTCACATCCTCAACCGGCTTGCCAATGCTATTCAAACACTGCTCAATGTCGGCAACATACGCATTGATTGTATTCTCGCTGCGCTTATTACCACGCAGATAATTTACATATCGGCTCAGATATTCGTTCATTATTGTTGCCCTCCTTGATTTGTTGATGTTATTATAACACCAAACGGCATGTTTGTCAAGCATTAAATTGCACGAAACGGCAACTTTATATACGACAATAACCCCATGCCATAAGCACAGGGTCATCATCGAACAAAATAGGAGGTCTAAATGAAAGTTTGCCCATTCCTTGCGTGAATGGCTGATGGTGGCTCATCAAGGAATCGAACCTTGGTCACGCTCCAATCGAGAGCTATCCGGGGTATAAATCCGGCATCCTACCATTAGACGAATGAGCCATATCGACGGGCAGTTATTTACAAGGATGCCCAGCCTTATCATAGAGAAAGAGGAGAACCATGGTAGTATGGTGGAGCTACCAGTCGGACTCGAACTGACAACCTATCGCTTACAAGGCGATTGCGCTGTCAATTGCGCTATGGTAGCATGTAGAGCATGGCCTACACGCGGTAATGACCCGCACCCTCCGCATATCCACTCATCACATCCTCGACCACGCTCTGCCAGCAACATCCTGTCACCAGCTCATTTGTCATCAAGCATAGCCTACACGCCTTGGCCATAGACCTCAACCCGCCAGTACATCATACCCACCATTTCCTCGGTCATGCTTGATATTGTTTGCAGAGATTTGGCTTTCGGTCACTCTGCTGTGGCGAACTAGAGCCTTGGTATCGCCTCATATTGCGGCACTATTCACCGCAGTCAATGGCTATTTACCCATCGTCATAATATTGCTTTGCTTTCCTCAAACGTCTTTAAGTGTTACCGACTTTCAAACAATATTCAACAAACCACAACGGCTGGTCGGAGTAGTGCGGCTCGAACGCACGATCTCTTGCTCCCAAAACAAGCGCTGTAGCCATCTCAGCTATACCCCGATAGGCGGATTAAGGATTCCCCGCAACCACACATCCCGCCTCTCTTGGCCTGTCGTTTTCGCAATCCATGTTTCATACTCGCCACTGTACATATGGTTTTCTTACTTTGTGAACTTATAGCTACTTGACACTGGGGCTGGCGGTCATTTGCTCTCTGCCCCTACTGGTAGCTGGATTATTTATCCTCTCACCAGCCATTCGAGCATTTGTTTGGCGACTACTGGACTACCAGCTTTTCACATATAGTCTCTCGGTTTGGTTGCGCCAGAAGGGTATTGCTCCACGGTAGCCTTACACGCAACTGTCTCGGCCATTTTCGTCTCCAATAGCACAGACGGCAGGACTCGAACCCGCATATTGCGACAACCACGTCGGCTATCCTGCTCTACCATTGAGCTACGCCTACATATTGTCAGGTTTTGCACCATGCCCCAGACGAGTCGAACGCCGTGAGTTAAGGACTCGAACCTTGCCACACCTGACTGGCTACTACCGTTCGCCAATGTCACACTATCGTAGTGACCAACGCTCTTGTTGTTCATCTGCTCCTCCCCGATTACAGATGCCTCTTGCATGAGTAACTTGAGGTTTTCTTTAGCTTAACGGACTAAAGACGAGTCCATAAGAACACCGACAAGGCTCTAACCATCCTTGCTGAATCGTGTGGTTCAATATTTACCATAATCCTCTACCACCAATCGGATTACAGCGGCTTGTCTCTCCAAGCTGTCACCGTTAGTATGGTTGTAGGTTCTAAACGGTCTGAACTTAGTCGCGCCATACACACGTCTCAACCTTGACTATCTCCGCATCGGTTAAGCGACCTTCCTGCCATATAGGGGAGATATAGGTGCTGGCACCGCCTGATGGGTTCGAACCATCGTATGCATGGGTCAAAGCCATGCTCCTTAGCCACTTGGATAAGGCGGTATATATTTTGGGGATGGTGGCCTCGGTGCTTCAGCGCACAGCGCTTTGCGTTAAACCCGTTTAACTACCAGCTTACGATAGCACCACCATCTCTTAACTACTGACAACTGGATTATATCATATCCATTAGTGTTTGTCAAGAGATTTTTTGAAATTTTTAATAAAATTTACTCACAGGTTCAAAATCAGCATCCTTGGCATTGACATACACCACATCGCCCACACTACCGGCATGGATAGGCGCAAACAGCAAGATATCCTCTCCCTTCTTCAGCGGCTTGCTCATGCCGACCAGCTTATATACATTGCCCTTCTTGTCCTTATAGCGGCTGCCAAAATTGAATTCGTTCATTGATATATCCTCCATTTGTTTGGTATGGTTAGATTATATCACACAAGTTCCTTAATGTCAATAGCTGGATGAGATAAAATTTCAAAACATCTCATCGCATATTTATACGCCTTAATTCGCTCTTGGCATAGCTTGTAATCCCAGCCGACAAGATCACGCAACCTGGCCTCTTCTGCATTGATTACATCGGCCATCCAATCAGCATAATCCTGCGGCGTGAATTTATTACCTTGATTTTCCATGCTAATTTCCTTAGATGTTTTTACCTATCAAATTATATAAGCAGAATTTGACATAATTTTACTGTTTATTTAACTGGATTCTTCATATTTTTCATGCGCTCACTGGCTGCTTTGCGCTGTTCATCTGTCATATTGCGCTTAATTGGCGGCTTAGGCGGCTTAAACCACGACACAGGACAATGGATGAGCATACTATCGCCGCCATCTTTGACAATCTGCACGTCAGCATTACCAGCCGCAAGTTGCCTCATGCGATTTACCCATTTAGGGTCGCTGCTATACCATGCAAGGCATGATTCGCCCTTGATATAATCAACTGCTGTCTCGGTCATGATTGACCTCCTTTACTGTTTTATTGCATTGGCCTGAAGGAATGTAAGCAAATCACCAGATGGTGATTCGAGAAAGGTGATGGTGCGATAGGCTTCATCTTTCCAAACCTGAACCGGACGACCACCGTATACAATAGTGTCATCATATAGCAACACCTGTGATACAGCATCTGTATGAGTTAAGGTATTATATGACGTGCCATTGGATTCAAATTGGATATTGTATACGTCTTTTACATTCATCGCAAGCTCTACACTTTCATTCCATACCCATGTCTCACCAGTCTGCCCCCCCCCCCGCATGTTTGACGAACTGACTACCGACCTTTAGTGCCTTGCCATCTTTCATATAAATTTGCATATTTTACACACTCACTTTCCATATTCTTCACACGCAATCCAGCCAAGAATAAAACCAACTGTCGTTGAGATTACTACAAACCACATCATACCAACCTCCCTGTAAAGCATCCAACGGCGTTAATAATACACATCACAAGCAACATATACCCAGCAATCGACATGATAATAAAGTGAATATGGTACGATTTCGGACTATTCTTTATACACCATGTCGACCACGCAGATATAATGCCGCAAATTACCGCCAAGACAACATAGAACCAACCCATATATCACCTCATTCAATCCCGGCCAACGTGCATAGAGCTGTGATAATGCCACTAACCAGCATGCCAGCCGCTATTGCAATTGCATTGCTGTCTCTGTCTTTTTCATTCTGATACATATTGATAAGCACGAATGACGCCGTAAGAATCAGGCACAACGACCAAATCATATTCATTACATCACCACCTTACTAAAGAACCGACACCCATCAATCGTCATCACATAATGCATAGATTCATGGAAATCGCCGCCGCCATGCTCTGGATTGTAAAAATACTGGATGAGTGAATATGTGACGAAATTACCGTCATCAAAAATCTCACTTACAGCTGCCTTGACCAATGCCCATGCCTCTGGGTCTGTCTGCTCAAGGCCAGGATTCCAGCCGCTATATTGGTGTGCCGCTCTCAGCTCATCAGCCGTCATGCCCTCAATATCCATGCTTACAGCCATACACTGAGCCACAGCTTTCATCAGCTCATAGCTATGACCACCTGCTTCACCGGCTACCACGCACTCAATGATATGGCGGTCATTGTCGCTGATTGTAATAAATGGCACATCTGCACCAAGCAATTTAGTCTCATTGGCCACTCTTTCCTCGGTGCTCATATTAGGTAATTGTACACATCCTACTGTATGAGTCAATGCATAACTAATAACATCTGCGTCGATTTCGGTCTTTGTGTTAGCTTCATAATCAATCCTGATATAGATATATGCACCAAGAATAAACAAAATGAACGCCAGCACAATGCCGATGAGCGTATATAGGATATATTTGATAATCTTCATTTAGCACATTTCTCCTCTCTTATATGCTGTCAGCCATTCAGCAAAATGCCGGTTCCAATCTATATCCTTAACATTGCCCTTTTGTGCAATTTCATTGTTAATCCGCTCAGACACGTCACGGCATGTATTCATAGCATCATCCATCTCGCCATCAATCTTAGCTTTGTAGGCGTCGATATCGCCTTGAACGGCTTTGAATAATTCGATTGTATTCTGGTGAACCTCTTGCCGAAGATTCTCTTGCCGCTCAAGCTTAGCTTTATGAGCTTTGTCAGTTTCATATTGTTCGTACCATTTTCTGAATTTCTTGAAGTCCTTATATGAAAACTTAATGAACGGCTCACAGTATATGCGATTCATCCGCACCACTTTGCGAGCGGGAATTTCAACTTGATGCTTTACTGTCCAACAATAATAATCGTTGTAATTCCTTTTCTTAAATATCCACTTGTCATGCGCAATCGTGAACCAGTCTAGCCATGTATCGAAAGGAACTTCAACATAGTTGTCTTTCGGTATTGAGGCATTATACGTCGCTTTCATTTTACCAATGGTATTCTCCCAATTCGCCAGCAGATAACCAACTGTACTAATCGCGGCAGTAATCAGTACGGTGACACCTATCTTCCAGAACATAACCAGTCTCCTCCTGTTTTGTTTGGCATGGCTACATTATACCATGCAACTTGTCATATGTCAAGCCCCAATTTAATAATCTGTGACAACCCACGGATATTTTCTGAATGGCGAGAACCGCACAGCATCCACCTCATTGGCCGTCACATCGGCATACAACCAACTGAACTTGGCAATAGCACCACGCTTAGTCCATGCCCAACAATATGCCACATCATCCGTATAGCAACCATGCTCTTTGCTCATCTGGTCAGGACGACTAAAAATCCAACATCTCATACGGCACCTCCATCTTCAAACAACTCAGGATAAAATCTCGGCTTATATACCCTATTAGCTAAATTCGGCAAGCGGCTGTCCAGCTCTACCCAATCAACAGCGGCAAACGAGCCAGCCATTATCTCACATATTAGCAGCGCATCTTTGTATTTACGCCGCTCCAGCCGCAGTTCCTTCAGCAGTTTATACATCTTATAGCCATCTCGTGCATTGTAATTGTAAAATTCAATAGCATGTTCAATATCGCATATTTTGCTCTGTGTCTCACATAGGCGATTTTCAAGCCATTGTTGCCGTGATGCGCATTGCTTATGCAGATCGAGCATGGCGCTGATTGTCTCAATACCATCATGCAGTTCAATCGGCTCAATATCGGCGTTGATATCCACCGGCTCGGCATCGGCCATACCAATAAATTGGACATGATAGCCAAGATTCTTCAATGGCTTAGGCAGGTTGTATCTGGCGTTTTCAGCCTTATCCTGCGTTGCAAATTGCTGTGCTTGGTTGACATCAGGTGTTGACGTAAATTGCTTGGCGGCATTATACATAAGCCAGTTCTTATCATTGGTTAGGACGTAGGGCATGGCTGTCACCCCTTACATAGATACAGGCGCTCAACCTTATCTGTGCGGCTTACCTTATCTAATGTACATTTGAGGTTGCCTTGCCAGATGCACTCAAACCCATCATCTGGCATCCAATACTCACTGATAAGCACAATGTTGTTCTTAGCCATTTCCTTGCACCAAGCATAGAACTTGTCATAATCAAAGTCGCCTGTTGCATACTTGGTTGTATCACGATAGGGCGGGTCACAATAGATGACAAAACCATCGGCAGAGCAGTCAGCATAATTACGGCAAGCAAACTTGATGCTCTCAAGCGCTGGTGCTTGTTTCTTGATATTACGGATGGCCTCATTGGTAATGTCTCTCGGTGTTACATTGTCTGCTTTGAAGCCGCGAGGATAACCACCCCACCATTTAGCACCAAATGTACAGAATCCAACCAGCCCAACATACCAATTAGGATATACGTCGGAATTTGTTTTCACAGCATTATATTCATCCTCTGTGATGGTGCCAGGTAAATCATCGGTTGTTTGCTGGATATGCTGCAACAGCGCAATCAGATATTTGTGACTGTCGCTACCATACTTGTGGCTGAATTTAATTTTATCAATCATGTTAGCGACGCCAACAAACGGCTCCCAATAGCCATTACATCTATCGCTCATGCCGTCGATGTACGACTGGATAATAGGTGCAAGCTGTCTGCTCAAACGAGCTTTACTGCCGACATATTTAATTGGACTCACCTTCTTTCGGCACTACATAAATAGCGATTACGGCATTACTGTTAATCGGCAGGTCTACAAATGAGATATCGCCCTCATTAACAGCGTCCTCAAGCCGCTCATTGATATCATAGTCATTTGCACCCTTCGGCACATTTGCCTCAAGCTCAAGTTCAATGCGCACCTTACGGGCTTCAAGTTCAATCTTCATAGCAACAACCTCCTGATTTGTTATGGCATTACTATACCACATAATCAAGAGGTTGTCAAGTGTTATTTGAAAATTTCGTCCCAGTTTATAGCATCTTCATCGGGCTCATCTATGTCATCAATCTCCCAATCCACAATCTTGGCTTGAGGATAGCACTGACCGCCATATTCGTTCACAGATAATTCATAAATTACTTGGATGTGTTTAGCTGTATTCGTGCCGAATATGGAACAAATTTCATCATCGCATCCAAACTTGATAAGCGGCGGGAAACGAAATGTGTTGCCAGCTTTGCCGCATAGCACCGTGGTATTAGGCGGTATAGTCAATTCTGTATAAAATCGGGGGCAATCCAAATTCTTCCCCCATAGATGGCCATATTGCTCAATCTGCTCACATAGCTCAAGTGTGATATCGGCCACATCCAGCACAGCGGCGACCTCAATATCGCCAGTCGTATCAATCTGCTGCTCATCCAGCCATTGACAAAATCGGCCAAGGTCGGCTTTTTTCACCACAATGCCAGCTGACGATTCATGGCCTTGAGCCTGAGCTATGCCGCTTGTATTGATAATTGACAACAGCGGCATAGGTGATCTGAAGCTACCAGACCATAATGTGGGGTCTGCCTCACGCAAAACAATGGCCGGTTTGCTATATCTATCTGCCAGCTTAGATGCAACAAGGCCAGTATATGACTTATATTCGGCTGGTATAACGCCGATGACAAAATTACGATAGCATCGTAGATTGGCCTGGATATCTTGATATAGCTGCCTTGCCGTTTCAGATTGTTGCCGATGGCAGCGACTAAGCAACTTGATTGTCTCATCGGCATCTGCCTCATCAGCAAACGCATAGAACATCTGTTCTTTAAGTGCGGCATCATTAAGGCGATATGCAGAATTTATCTTGGGAGCAATCGACCAACTGACAGCATGAGGTGTCAACTTTTCACCTCTGCCCCATTTGGCCAACATAGCTGATAAAAATTTATTCGGCATTTGTTTCCTCAATCTGCATTTGTTTTAATGCTGGAATTAGCGTGATACCTCTATCAACTACGGATTCTTGCATCGTATTTAAGAACTTTCTTGCAGTTGTTGGACTAATCTCATTAGTGTCAATGCTAACGGTATAACACTTTCCGCCTTCCAATTCATCAAACTTAAAAGCAGACACATCAACAGTGATAAGAGAAGCCTTTGCTAAATGAGCTGCATAATCAGCCATGCGTTTGCACCCAGCTATGAATCCGGGGCTTGCGCCATTTTCGGCTATAAACCTTGTATAACTGTCAAGCTCATTTTTATGTTCTTGAATCGTCATGCGTGCTCCTTTCTATCCAACCATCAGCTTGATGCAGAACGGGTTTACATCATTTACTCTATCGGCGTTGGCAATCCATGCACTGATGGAATTGAATCCCCACGCCTGTTCGCTCTCGCCAACCTTATGTGCATCAACAGATGTGCCGTCATATAGGTCAAAGCAAACCGATACCATGCCTTCACACGAGACATCTTGCAAATCATCGCCGTGGTATCTGAAGGTCGTAATCTTCATCGTCTCGTCATCGTTGTCGTATTCAATAACGTCGTTCAGAACGATTTGCTTACCGTTTGATGTAATCTTGATTTTGGGATAACCCATGCAATATTCAGCCATTGTCATGCTCCTTTCGCAGTTCATCTTTCAGTTTGTCTGTGGGCTTCAAGATGTTCCTCGTAATCCTTTCGCAGTTCATTTACAGCATCTACCAGTTCGTTGATTTTACGAATTAAATCATCGCCTGATGTGCCCATACACCAACCATTAGGTGTCAGCTTCTCAATTTCTTTCGGCTGTTCAGGCTTTGTAAAATCGTACTGGCCGATGCGATTAAAAAGATAGGGTGCAGAATCAAGCGTGAACGCATAACAACGATATATATTTGCGCCATCTTTAGTAAGCTTGATATCCATGCTTACATCTCCAGTACCCATATCGACCATGGCGACATAGCCTACATCACCCTTTGCGGTTTCAACATAATCGCCTACGTGAAATTCATATTTCATTTTGTTGTTACCTCCATTCCCAAATTCAAATACGCCCGATTCTCCATACTTGTCAGCGACATTACATCGCTTGCTATGCTGCTTGCCACCAAATCGGCATTATCCATAGGCGGCAGGTCATACAATTCGCAATATCGGTCTACAAATTTCTGTGTTACCAATGTGCCGCTTGCATTATGATTGCCGTCTTGCTGCAAGCAATTAACCACAATCGCATACGGATTTGAATTGAAATCGTATGTATGGTGGTCGAGGATAATCACATCGCAGCCCATTGATTTGAGCTGGCGGCAGGTCGGCTCGTCTGCGCTGGCATCAGGGATAATCAGTAATGTCGGCTTTAATTTTTCGATTTCTTCTCCACCGTGTCCAATAACAACACCTGGTTTTGCAGTACTGATTTTAATTTCAGTTTTCTTGTTACTTCTTTCAATAGTTACAGAAGAAACTGCTGCATTCTTTAACTTCTTAGATAAGAAGTTAAAGAATGCAGCAGTTTAGATCGGAAGAGCACACGTCTGAACTCCAAAACTGCTGCATTCTT
>OQVL01002046.1_pt1 | contig 12271 bp, 10 predicted proteins | sample 1691501 | NCBI WGS metagenome assembly OQVL01 (sample SAMN03418253, study PRJEB22391) | human gut metagenome | biome: human-gut; feature: organic feature; material: feces | host: Homo sapiens | place: Tanzania | collected 2013-01
GGAGCCGGTTCCGGTACCAGCTTTGCCGGAAAGCCCATTTGCGGTAGCGCAAAGCCGCATCAAACCAGCTGCCGCCGCAGGGCGCCAGCTCGGTTTCAAAGGGAACGCTCCACTGTTTCCGCGCCGCGGCAGTCTCTTTCACCGGAACAGCCACGGCAAGTTCCGCCTGACGCGGATTCTCCCGTGCGGTCAGTTCAAAACTTTTATTCCAGTGCCGGTTGTCCCGGCATGATGCATACAGACATCCATGTTCCGAAAAAAAGCCGAAAAACTGAAAGGGATGAAAAGAATATCTTGCGGGAGACGAAACGGAAAGATCCCAGGAGTTCAGCGGTCCGCTCAGATAGCCGATGTCATGCGGCAGCAGAATCCGGTCATCCGGATGTTCCATAACCACAACGGGAAAAAGAATTTCCAGAATCCGGTGCGCGGACGGCGCATTCGAAAAGGAAAGTTTTCCGCGCAGGGAATCACCCTGTTTCTTCCAGCGGCAGGATACCTGAAAATGAGTTCCCAGCACCGGATGTCCCGTCCATTGCAGCAGAAAGCCGTTTTCCGTTTCAGTCTGCATGAACGATTGCATTTCGTCCGGACAGACCAGGGTTTCATTGCCGGCGGAAAGCAGACGCAGCTTCCAGCCGATCTTATGTCCTGAATATTCAAAACAGCCTGTTTTGTCGCATTTCATGTCATGACCTTTCTTATTTGGCATTGTTTTTCAAAATTTTTTCTCCTAAGGTTCCAAGCGTGAGTCCCTGCCATTTTTCCCGCGGCTGAACCGGACAGAACCACAGGATCACAAAGGCTCCGATCGTGGAGAACGGCATGTAAAATGCGAAACTGCATTCCAGCGGTCTGGTATCCACGCACCAGTTGCTGAACGCCCACCAGGTAACCATGAGGAAGCCGAAGCCCAGGACAACCAGCCCGGCCAATGCGGCGATTTTGCTGAAAAGTTTTCCGCGGGTGCTTTTCCTGCACCAGGGAATACAGAGGATTACGCCGACAGCCACCGGAATCAAAGCATAAATGAAGGAAAGTTTTCCGCCCCAGCCGAATCCGGCGGAAGGATCTTTTTCCCATACCTGAACGGCTGTTCTGGAAAGAACATACCATACATTTTTCCCCAGCATTTCACCGGTTGTGAAAGCGGTGTAACCCCAAACCAGAATAGCATTCGCACGGCTGGACAGCACGGCAAACAGAAAAGCGGGAAGTGTCGCCGCGCCCAGCATGTAGAACAGCGTTCCCACTTCGGTTACGCTCTGTTTCAGCCATTGTCCGGAAAGATCGACCGCCAGACCAAGACTGATCGCGAAAAGACCGATCAGAAAAGTTGCCCAGCGGGAAACGGAAAGCTCCTTTTCCGGAGACATGTTCCGGTTGATGAATTTGCCGTGGATTTCTTTCAGCCAGATTGTCGCCATGGAATTGATTCCTGAATTCAGCGTGCTCATAATAGCGGAAAGCATTGCCGCCATGAACAATGCTGAAGGCAATAACGCCAGTTTCGTGGAAACAAAACGCGTTAAAGCAATATCGCCTCCCTGGGCGGCAACCACCGGATCCGGATTCTGGCTGTAATATGTGTAAACGGCAAAACCGATGAAATACAGGACAACACTTGCGAGAATGCCGAATACCGATGAAAGAATCTGGGATTTGAATCCGGACTTCCAGTCTTTGGTTGACAGAATCTGCTGAATTGTCGCCTGATTGCTGCACGCGCCGCCGATCGGCCAGATCACCGCCTGCCACAGCAGAATAATGAACAGCAGCCGGCTGTAAGGCGTGAACTTGTAGAAATCCGGATCGGCAAACTGCGGTGCGCCATGCCCGGTTTCAAATGCGTACGTTACGGCACGAACCGCTCCGCCGTCAATGTTTTTGCAAAGCACGTACACGATAAGGAAAAGTCCGCCGAACATGAAGAAGAACTGAATTACATCGGTCCACACCACCGCTTTGATTCCGCCCATCACGGTGTAAATCAGACCGATTCCGCCAATCAGCAGAATGGTCAGCCAGCACGGCCAGTTGTAAGCCCCTTCAAAAATTTTGCTGGACGTGTAAAGCACCATCCCTATATACATGGTCTGCGTATAGAAATTGCTGATCGCCACAATTCCGCGCACGGCACGGTCATACCGGTATTCAAGATACTCATACGGAGTGAAGCTGCCCAGCTTGAAATAAAAACGCACGAACAGCAGATAATAAGGAATGGCAATCGGAATCGTTATGAAGATTGCCAGCGAAAACATGGTCCATCCCCTCGAAAAAATTTCGCTGGGGATCTGAACAATGGATATCGAACTGAACATTGCCATCATCATGGACATGCCGACCGCGATGAAGGGCATACTCCGCCCTCCCAGCAGATAGCTTTCCACATTCTTGTTTTTCCCTTTCAAGGCATAGCCTACACCCAAAATGAACGCCATGTAGATGCCCATGATGACATAACTGGTCCATTGTCCTTCCATGTTGTTTCCTTTCTGAATCCGTCCCGGATTCCGTTATTTCTTTATTTTTGCGAATCGAATGGATTTAAGCCGCGCCTGCCCGCCAACTCCGCCGGACAAATCCCCGAACGAAATTATCTGCGCTCCGGCTGAACCAGCCGGGAGCTTTCCCTGCTGAACGGCTTTACCGTCCATCCATAAGGCAAAATCGCCGTTTTCCGGATTCAATACAGCCCGGAACATATGCATTTGCCCGTCCGAAAAATGCCCTGATATTTTCCCCAGCCGGGTTTGGATGCCGGCAGGACCGACCAGGATATTGGTTTCGCGGTATGCCTTGCCGTCGGCAGCAGCAGGTTTCAGATACACATTGAAAACGGGCTGTTCTGCGGGAAAGCCTTCTTTTTCAACGGCGCATTCCCATTCGACAGCCAGAATCCCGCTTCCTTTGAGTTTCGGATGCCCGCCCAGAAATATTCCCTGATACTCGGCGCCCGTCTCTCCGGAATCATGGATGAGATGGAATGCTCCGTTCCGGAGCTTGGCGTTGTTGCGGAGATAAGAGTTCGCATCCGCTCCGGGAATCCGGAAATCACCTGCGGCGGCGTCCAGACCGATATCCCAGGAAATCCGGCTTTCCCCAAACGGAAGAACTGTTTTCGGCGGTTCCTCCGGAAACTCGACGGATACCGAGAAATCCCTCAGTCCGACACCGCTGCGGTCCAGCTTCACATTCTTCCATAAAGTGGCGCCTTTTCCCTGACCGGAAATAGAGCCGAGAATCAGACTGTGGTTGTGCATTCCCCGGACACTCTGAACATATTCCGGCAAACGCGCCTCGGGGTCATCCGCACGCCGGACAAGCGGTACCCGGATGCGTTCTTTGCCGTCCGCTTCAAAAACCAGTTGTTTTTCCGTCATGCGGATCCGATACCAGTGAAAATCGTCATCCGTCCGGAAATTCAGTGTCTTCCGCGCATGGAGAAAACAAATCCGGTCCGGCTCGAAACTGATGATTTCCACAAAACGTTTATCCGCAACCCGGCATACCGCCGCCAGAGGATCGTCCGTGTCGACCAGCTTCATTTCAAATGAAACACGCAGAGGATGTCCGCCGGCGTCCGCCAGGGGATAGAGCAGCGAAGTACCGCAGCCGGGAGCGGAAATTCTATCGGCGAGAAGATAGGCGCCGTCTTCGATTTTTTCTGCGGAACGAAGGTCGTCAACCCGCATGAAGCGCCGCCACGGAGGCTGGATTTTTCCGGCGAGAATCCGGTCGCCGGCAAGAATCGTCTGATGCCTGACCTGGCTGCTGCTGCCGTCCGGAAGCGATACCGAAAAAACGTTTTTGCCTTTTTTCAGCAGTTCCGGCATGATTTCCGCAAGACTGTCTTTCCCGCGGCTTTTCAACGGAACCGGCGTACCGTTCACGGAAAGCTCCAGTTTCACCGGCTCTGTCACCGTCGCCATCGCTTTGATCCGAACTCCGGAGCGGCGGACTTCCGGCGAGGAAAAGTCATCGGTCATATTGAAAACCAGCTCACAGCTTTTTCCCGGCGCAAGCATATACGGCATATCCGGCATCACCATCGGGATTTTCGCATAGCTTTCCCCGGATGCGAGATAACGGTTGATCAGATAATCCGTCGAGGCGCTGTTCGGATAATAGAGCTTGCTCTGCCCTTTCAGATCCTCCGTGGAACGGGTCATCTGCGACTGAACCAGTTCCGGATTGAACCAGTTGAAATAGTAAATTCCGTCCGCTCCGCAGGAAAGGGCGTCCCCGATCATTGCCATGCGGATCGCTTTCTGCTGCGCAGGAGTCTGCCGCCGTACTGCCATATTGTCGACTGCCGCATAACACCATACGCCATATTGGCGAATCCGTCCGAATGTGCTTTCCATCCGGTCATAATTCATCCAGTTGTCCGCAACCAGAATGTCGGCATATTTCCGCGCGAACCAGGATTCCGCATCAATTCCGACAGCCTTGCAGTAATCCAGGGCATTGGGAATCCGCAGGGCAAGCAGAATCGGACGGTTGCGTTTTCTGCCCGCCTGTTCCGCGATTTCACGCAGTTCCCGCATGAAACCGTCCATGATCCGCCATTCCGTTTCCCCCGCGGTTTTTCCCCACGCCACACTTTTGAACAGACACGGATCGCGTGTGAAATCCAGTTCGATTCCGTCCACGTCGTAATTTTCGCATATTTCGCGGAAACATCCGGTCATCCGGGCGCGGACTTCCGGCTGGGCATAATCCACAGCGGACCACGGCCCCGCCGGCGGACGGTTCAGAAACGAACCGAACAAATATTCCGGATGTTCTTTTTTGAACTGCGGAAACACCACCGGCATGAGCCCATTGCTCCACGTGACGTCATGGATATCATTCATCCGGAGCGACACAAAAAACTCAAGATGGTTGTTTCTGGCGTATTTCTGTGCAACCTGTATGGAATCCGTACCCTGTTCCGTCAGCAGTTTGACGGCATCCTGTCTGTTGGTCGGAGGCGGACTCACCCGGTCTCCGGCGCGCGTGGCGTTTGTCTGGTTGCAGAATGCGCTGCACAGCGGACAGTAGATATAAGTGGTGATTCCTTTTTTTGCCACATCCACGCCCCAGTTCAGCCTTTTGTATGCCTGTTCCGGCGTAACCTCCGAGTTGTCCCAGTGCCAGAGATCGCCGCCGTCGTTGTTCCACAGATAACGGGGTCTGTTCAACAGTGCCGAACGCTGTTCTTCCCAGGAATCACCGGCAGCCGCAGTTCCAGCGAACACGGTTCCGCCGACTGCGCAGAGGCACAGCAGTTTCCGAAATGTATTATTCATGACGCTCCTTTTTCTGTTTACGGATTAACCCGTCCGATCCGGAAAAACTCAAGAACAGCCTGTCCTTCCACTGCGCCGGAACAGTCGCCGAAAGCCAACTGCTGCCTTACCGGTTTTGCAGCCGGCAGCTTGCCATACTGCAAAAGTGCGCCGTCCATCCAGATGATGCAGTCTCCGTTGTCCGGATCCAGCGCAATGCGGAAAACATGAAACTCATTCTCCGCAAAATGGCGGACCGCCGTTCCCAGTTTCGACTTCACGCCATCCGGGGAAAGGAAAACATTCGTCTGGAATTTGCACACGCCGTTTTTTCCTGCCGGCGCGAAGTATGCGTTGAACACCGCCGTTTCCGGTTTTGCCGCAGCTTTCCGCACAGCCGCTTTCCATTCGGCAACCAGGATTCCCGGCTTCTTCAGTCCGGGATGTCCGCTCAGGAAAATTCCCTGATACTGCACGGCAGAATCCGGATCATCATGAATAAGGTGAAGAAGATGTCCTTCCGTTTTCATCAAGTCCTTCCGGTACGTATTCGCATCGATCTTTTGCAGAACCGGACCGCCGTTCTCCACTTTGCAGCAGAAAGCCCATTCAGGATCCGTTGTTTTCAGTTTCAGCAGCGGCTCCGGTATTTTCTGAAAAACTCCGATCCGGAAAAAACGCAGTCCGGCTTGTCCGGCAATTCCGCCGGAACAGTCGCCGAATGCAATTTGCCGGCTCGGCGGATTCTGTTCAACCGGCAGAACGCCTTTCTGGAGAAGTTCATCATCCATCCAGAGTGCGAAATTGCCGTTTTCCGGATCCAGCGCCGCCCTGAATTTATGATATTCCCCTGCCGGAAATGCGCGGTTCGTCATGCCCAGCCGCGTCTTGATGCCGTCGGGTCTCAGCTGTACCGCACTCTGAAAACGGATTTTCCCTTCGTTGTTTTCCGGAATCATGACCGTTTGGAATACTCCTGCTCCCGGTTTTTCCGGATTCTTCAAAACGGCGGCCTCCCATTCGGCAACCAGCACGCCGGAACGGATCAAGCCGGGATGGCGGGTCAAAAAAATTCCCTGGTACTGCACTTCCGGATCCGGGTCGTCGTGCAGCATTCGGATTTCTCCGCCGTTCACTTTCAGAAGATAGCTGCGGTACGTATTCGCATCTATTTTTTTCAGGGACAGCTTTCCCTTTTCCGGCTGACAGACAAATGCCCATGCCTGAAACTCTTTGCTGCTGCGCAGAAATCCGGTCATATCGCTTTCCGCTTCCGCCGCACTGCCGACGGAAAGCAGCAGACACGTTCCAGCTGCCAAAATACATTTCTGAAGAAAAGAATTCATTGCAGTTTCCTCATTTCAGCGGCTGGAAATAATAATCTTCAACGGTCTGCGTCCCGATTTTCTGGGTGGATCTGAATCTCTGCATTTTTTCCACATGACCGTCAAAACCGAGAATATTCATGGCATTGCCCGGATGCCGTTTCCACGGTCCGGCTCCGCCCGTTTCCGGTATATCGTCGAACAGGCTGACTGCCCAGTAACCGGTTTTGTAGGCTTCAAACAGAAGAACCTTCACCGATGGATTTTTGACTCTGGAGCTTTTGACGGGAAGCGGATTCCAGGAACCGTCCGAATTCCCGTTTCCGCCCGTGAAGGCAAACTTGCCATAAGCGGCGTTATAACGCGCGGTGCTGATGCCGCCGTCCGCATCCCAGTAGTTGAAGGTGATGCTCAATTTCGCAATGTGTTTTCCCTGTTCGTCATCGCTTCCTGCGCAGGTCGGACCCGCCCAGTAGCGTTTCCCGTCTTTTTTGGAAATCCGGCTGTACATCTTGTCGCCGCGCTTCTCATACATGGTCAACGCCCACAGACCGATACCGGGCGAATTGTAGGGCAGAACGAAATCGTTGGAATCCTGCTGATAGCTCAGTTCGGCAAGCCCAAGCTGCTTCATCGTATTCGTGCAGGATATCGCTTTGGCTGTCCTCCGGGCATTGTTCAGTGCCGGCAGCAGCATTCCTGCCAGAATTGCAATAATAGCAACAACCACGAGGAGTTCTATTAATGTAAAGATGCCGACTTTTCTGTTTTTTTCCTTCATGACACAACCTCCTGTTTTTACTGTTTGTGATTATTTATTGAACAATCAAATGAACCTGCCGGGCAGAGTTTTGATTTTTGACTGAATCTCCTTGCAATATGCGCCAAACGCAACAACGTCCGCCCCCAGATTCACAAATTGATATCCCAATCCGTGCAGCATCGGAAGCATTTCCGCCGATCCCACCGTTCCTGCGAATTTTCCGTGTTTCAAGGCACATTCAGCCACCCGTTTCCGGGCGTCCGCGACTTCCGGACAGTTCAGATCGCCTGGCTTGCCGAGACTCTGGCTGAAGTCGCCCGGTCCGAAGAAAATAATGTCGATCCCCGGAACAGAACAGATTTCATCCAGTTCATCAAGAGCTTCGCGGTCCTCAATCTGTATCAGAACAAAGCGGTTTTCATTCACGAAACGGTAATATTCGTCATTCGGCAGCAGGCAGAACATGCCGTCGGCGTTTCCGCCGTCCACCGCGCGCCGTCCGAGCGGATAAAAACGGGTCTGCCGGACAATGTTCCGCGCATCTTCCGCGCTCATCACGTGCGGGACCATGATTCCGGCGGCGTCCAGTTCCAGCGGCTTCACGAGGTCGCTGTAACTTCCGCGCGGCACCCGGACCATCAGGTCAAGCCCCGTCGCCTTCGCAGCCAGAATCTGACGTTCCATGAGACTCGCGTCCGTGGCGATATGCTCCTGACACACCCAGGCGCAATCGAATCCCGTCAGACCCGCGATCTCAATCCCGCGGGATGTTTCAAAATTGAATTTCATACTGTAAACATATTCCCCGTTCCGCAGTTTTTCCAATACCCTGCTCTTGATCGGCGTGTTCATGAATATTTATCCTTCCTTGTTGTTTTCAATGGTTCATCCCTGTTGTCCTGCTCTGTTTCAATATATCATGTGTTTTTTAGAATGCAAACAAAAAAATATATAAAATCATGGTTTAAATCGTTATTTTTTGCAAAAAACAGACTTTTTCAACAAAATAATATATAATACATTGAAAAAACATATTATGCCGATATAGTAAGCCATCAATGAACTGAAGTACAGCATCAATAATAAGGATTTGAAAAAAAATGAACGATTTATCCGGAAAACTCCAAAAAGTGCTTGACGACGCCGTCGCCTCAGGGGAAGAATGCGGCTGCCAGCTGACAGTTTACCGGCACGGGAAACTGCTCTGCGACCTTCATTCCGGCTGGCTTGATGAAACGCATACGCAAAAAGTGGATTCACAGACCGTGTTTCCGGTTTTTTCCGTCGGCAAAGGTGTTCTGGCAACCTTGTACCATATTCTGGCTGCGCGCGGCGTTTTCTCCGATACAGACCTTGTCGCAAAATACTGGCCGGAATATGCCGCCGCCGGCAAGGAAAACACTGCAATTCAGGATATTCTGACGCACCGCTCCGGATTGTACTGTTTTCCGGAAGGATATCCGCTTGAAGACTGGTTCAACTGGCAAAAAGCGTGTTCTGCCCTGGAAAAAATGACGCCGCAAAGTCCGGTTGGCGGAAAGCATCATTATCATGCCCACACCTTCGGAATCCTGCTGGGACGTCTGATCGAGAAGGCCGCCGGAGAGGAATTGTGTCATCTTCTTCAGAAAGAGATTCTGGATCCGCTGAATATCGGCACGTTCTTTTACGGACTGCCGGAAGAACGGTTTTCCAATCTGGCAAAACTGGTTCCCGCAGATTCGGCACAGCTTGCCGATATGCGGCTCCAATTCAACCGGAAATGTATTCTTGCGGGAAAAAATCCGTCCTCGAACGGAACCGCAAACGCACATTCCCTTGCCCGGATTTATGCATCCTTGATCGAAGACGGTGTCGACGGAATTCGTCTGATTGACGAACCAGCGCTCAAACATGCCCTGATCCTGCGGCGGTCCGCAGACGATCCGGTAAAAAATGAATGGGATAAATTCGGTCTGGGCTATGCACTGTGCGGTCCGGAAGCTCCATGGAACCGCATGTTCGGACATGGCGGTGCCTGCGGATCGGAAGGTTTTGCAGACCGGGAAACCGGTTATGCCGTCGGTTTCACCAAAAACAAACTGAACCGGACTCATCCCGTTCATCCGGTTCGCAACCGGATTTCCGAGGTGCTGGGGATTCCAATCCGCATCTGGTGAGAACCTCCTCAACCGCCCGAAGACCTCACCCGGGACTTTCGGCGGTTGTGTCTTTTTATGAAGCGACAGAAAAAAAATCCGGAAAAAATTTTTTTGACTGCATAAAACCCTGTCATAACTCCGAATTGGTTTGCAAAAGACAAGCTGCCGGCGCAATTCATGCAGAATGACCATTCCATGGTGGAAAGGCTTTTCCGGCGGCAAAAACCATAACGGAGGGTATTATGAAGGGTTTGACAGACAAACAACGCAACATCCTGAACTTCATCGAAGATTTTATGGACGTCAATGTCATGGCGCCAACCGTGTACGAAATCGCGGAACATTTCAACATCAAGACTTCCACTGTATTTGCGCATCTCCGCTCTCTGCAGAAAAAGAAATTCATGACCCGCAGTTCCAAAGCACGCAGCATCAGCCTGAACAAACCGAAACATAAAACCCGCCGTCCGAACGGAGTCTGTTCCATTCCCGTTTTTGAAAACAGCGGCATCAAAACCGACAAGTCTTTCTATTATGATTCTTCTGCCATGAAGAACCATTTCGACACCCGCAAACTGTTCGCCGTCCGGGTCGCCGACAGCAGCATGAACGGCGCAGGAATTCTGGATGGAGACATTGCCATTCTCAAGAAATTCAACAACACGGTCCGCAACGGAGACATTGTTCTGGTGGAAATCAACGGCAAGCCGGAATTGCGCACCTTTCGCGAAATGGACGGAGAACGAATGGAACTGACTTCCCCTTCCGGCAATATCCGTCCGGTGCAGTGCAGCCGGAAAGATTCACCCATCCGCGGAATTCTGGTGGGTGTACAGAGAAGCCTTTAACGGAAACAAATCTGCAGGATAGCCGGAATCCGGCTGTTCGCAAAAAATAAACCAGCTCCGGCGGATGTTCTCAAAAGACATCTTCCGGAGTTTCTGTGTCTGCCCGGAACGGCAGAAAGAAAAACCCCGGAAAAAATTCCGGGGCTGAAAAGCAATAACCTTATTCTGATCAGACCTTGCCGACTTTGCATTTCAGGCTGTCGTAAGTGGCCTTGGAGATGAATTTGGTCAGAGAAGTGCCATCATCATCTTTGGCTTTGATGGCGTAATGTTCCTGGACCGCACCGCTCTTGGTGGTTTTGGAATAAACCACTTTCGTGCATTTGGAATCATCAATCATCACTTTCGCTTTTTTTCTCACATTGTACAGTTCCTGCATTTTTTCATCTCCTTCTTTGTTATGTTTGCAGTTCATCTTGAGGTTACGGAATATAATATTATCCATGAAACGGAGAAATGCAATCCCCGAAACAGAAAAAAATCCTGTTTTTTAAGCTTATTCATACAGAAAACCGCCTGTCAGCGGGCTGATTCGGGTTCGGCGAGGGTAAAATACTCGGAAAGAAGAGTGAAACACTCCTTCTCCAGACGTGCCCGGTGATCGGGTTTCAAACCCGTTGTGCGCATCTGTTCCCGTATCCGGCAGGCGGAATAATAGGCATGGAGAATCCGCCCCATTTCCTTCTGGTCCAGCGTTCCGGCATCATACTTGTTCCGGAACTCCGGACGCAGCACGATCCGGCGTCCGAGAAAGACAATGGGCTGTTCTTCGCCGTTCCGGTTGCGCCGCAGAAACCAGATCAGCCGGTACGCCCTGGTCAAATCCTGCCGGATCCGCTGTGCTTCATTGACGCTCATGCGTCCATTCTGACGGGATTTTTCCAGCATTTTTTCAATGCGGCTCATCACCGAACGGATTTTGCGCTGTTCCGCAGCATTGAGCTGTCCGTGCCGGACCGCATATTCCACGACCTGCGCCTGTTCCTCCAGTTCATCCCGGACCTGGCGGCTGACCCGGATTTCCCGCGACATGGCGGAAAGTTCCGCTGCCGCTTTTTCCGTACCTTTGCGCGCGGCACGGTTGTACTGTGCCGGCAGGGAAAGCGCCGCGAACAGAAAAAGAAAGAAAGTCAGCCGCTTCATATTCTCACCGTTTATTGTGCGGGCCGAACCTTGAACACCGCAACATATTCCAGATTGCCGCGCGGTCCGCGCAGGGGCGAATCCGCCGCTTCAATCAACTGCCAGCCAAGAGCTTTCGCCGCAGAACACACTTTGTCAAGAGCCGCCTGCCGGACAGCCGGATCGGAAACAACTCCGCCGGGCGGCACGTCTTCGCGCGGGGCTTCAAACTGCGGTTTGACCAGAATGAACGCCATGGCGCCGCGTTTCAGCACGGCATCCGCCGCCGGCAGAATCTTCGTCGCGGAAATGAACGACACATCCATGCTCAGCAGATCCGCTCCGCCGGGAACCGTATCCGGCGGCAATGTCCTTGCGTTGACTCCTTCCAGGCAGACGACCCGCGGGTCGGTGCGCAGCTTCCAGTGCAGCAGACCTTTTCCGACATCCACGGCATACACTTTTTCCGCGCCATGCGAAAGCATCAGGTCTGTGAAGCCGCCGGTGGACGCGCCGATATCCACGGCGACGCGGCCATGCAGATCCGGAGCAAATTTTTCCAATGCCTTCTGCAGTTTCAAAGCTCCCCGGCTGACAAATCCGCTGCCCTGCTCGACCAGCAGGACGGTATCGGCAGGGAACATTTCCGACGGTTTCCGAACCACGGAATCGGGATTGCTCCGCACCTTGCCTTCCATGATCAGCAGAGCGGCGTCCGCCGTGCTTTCACAGTGCCCATGTTCATATAACAGCTCGTCTGCGCGTTTTTTTTTCATAGAAACCTGCTAAATAATTC
>OQVL01002050.1_pt1 | contig 12263 bp, 9 predicted proteins | sample 1691501 | NCBI WGS metagenome assembly OQVL01 (sample SAMN03418253, study PRJEB22391) | human gut metagenome | biome: human-gut; feature: organic feature; material: feces | host: Homo sapiens | place: Tanzania | collected 2013-01
AATATCTTTATCCATTTTCAACTTTATCTTTATCCATTGATGTTTTATCGGATGGGAAGGTACTGTCCTCCAGACAGTTGCTCTCTTCTTGCCTGTAATCCCGAGACTTCGGCCCGGGTTACTCTCGCTTCGCTCGGTACAGGCTTCCAGCCTGATCTGTTGTTTTGATGTTTGGTTGTTTTGTTGTTTGTAAAGTCCGTGTGTGATAATGTCAATCAACAAAACCACAAGACAACAAGACCACAAAACCACAAGACAATCATTATCTGAGGTCAATCACCTCAGCCTTAGGATAATCCTTGGCATTGAAGGTGAAAGTGGCATCGGAGAGGGATTTCTGCCGGATATTGGAGATGGAAATCGTGACCCAACCGGAAGCCTGGCGCATCTTCACCTCCTTTATGTTGTTGTTACCATCCACGAGGATGTACGCTTCCTTGATGCTCGCTTTCTGGTTTTGAGCCTTGAGATGCACCTGATTGCCGCTCGCTGTCTTGTTGAGCTGCATGCTGTAGCCCTTCTTGTAGAGATTGACGAAGGTGTAAGGATTCATGGAAGACTGCTGGGCAGCGGAAGGAGTGGAGACATTCACCTCTTCATTCTTTTTCACATAGGTCCACTGGGTCTTGCCATTGTACCATACTATTGCGCTGGCAGTGGAAGCATGGAATTTGTTGCCCTTGATGGAGATGCTGCCTTTCTGCGTGCCGATCTTGTTGCCAGTGATGGAGAACGAAGCGGTCGTGCCACCTTTGATGTTGAGTTTTGCTACTGCTTTGTCGAGCACTTTCTTTGCCGCGTTGGAATTTCCATTGGCAGAAATGGTGGCAGTGAAGGCGCAGATGGCGATCAGTGCTATCAGAGAAATGATTCTTTTCATAGACTTTTTTTTTACTCCGTCCCTTTGAACGGTTTTTGTTTTATTGGTTTGTTATCTGAAATATCAAGTTATCGAGTTCCACCTCTAAGCGAAGCGATACGGTTTTCCAACGCCATCTCGTCCATTATCAGCACTTCACGAGGCTTGCTGCCGTGGGCTGGACCCACGATGCCGGCTTTTTCGAGCTGGTCCATCAGTCTTCCAGCACGGTTGTAGCCGATGGAATACTGTCGCTGGATCATGCTTGTGGAGCCTTGCTGGGTGTTGACGATGGTGCGCGCAGCCTGTTCGAAGAGAGGGTCCCATGAGGAAACGTCCGTGCTTCCAGTGCCTCCACCGTCGCTTCCGTCCTCCATAGGTTCAGGTAGTTCCATAGGATGCTGAGGCGTAAGACCGGCTTTCTCCTGCTCATGTATGTGCTCTGCGATGGCTTCCACCTCAGGAGTGTCGAGGAAAGCGCACTGCACGCGGGTCGGTTCGTTGCCGTTGAGATAGAGCATGTCGCCCTTGCCGATGAGCTGGTTGGCACCGGGACGGTCGAGAATGGTGCGTGAGTCAATCATCTGACCTACGCGGAAAGCCACACGTCCAGGGAAGTTGGCCTTGATGGTGCCGGTGATGATGTTAGTGGTAGGTCGCTGCGTGGCGATAATCATGTGTATTCCGACGGCGCGTGCGAGCTGTGCTATGCGTGCGATTGGCAGTTCCACTTCCTTACCGGCTGTCATGATAAGGTCGCCAAACTCATCTATTATGACCACGATGTAAGGCATGAAGTCGTGGAGCGGGTTGCCGTTCTCGTCGGTCATGCGGAGGCGGTGGTTGATGAATTTCTCGTTGTATTCCCTTATATTTCGCGCTCCGGCAAGCTTCAGGAGGTCGTAACGGTGGTCCATCAGCGTGCAGAGACCCTTCAGCGTGCGGACCACTTTGGTGACATCTGTGATGATAGGTTCCTCGTCAGTGTCCGGAATCTGGGCCATGAACGCATTGGCTATAGGATTATAGACTGAGAACTCCACCTTCTTAGGATCGACAAGCACAATCTTCAGCTCGTTAGGATGCTTCTTGAAGAGCAGCGAACCGATCATGGCATTCAGTCCGACAGACTTACCCTGACCCGTAGCACCAGCCACAAGAAGGTGAGGGATTTTGGCAAGATCGACCATGAAGACCTCATTGGTGATGGTCTTTCCGAGGGCAAGAGGCAGTTCCATCTTGGTGTCCTGGAACTTTCTGGAGTTGAGTATGGACTCCATTGAGACGATGGAAGCATGGGCGTTAGGTACCTCGATGCCGATAGTGCCCTTGCCAGGGATAGGAGCGATGATACGGATACCTTCAGCCTTGAGCGAGAGGGCGATGTCATCCTCCAGATTGCGTATCTTTGAGATGCGCACACCCTCGGCAGGAGTAATCTCATAGAGCGTGATAGTAGGGCCGATAGTGGCTGTGATCTCGCGTATCTGCACTCCGAATGAGTTGAGCACGGTGATGATCTGCTTCTTGTTGGCTATGAGTTCCTCCTTAGTGGTCAAGTCCTTCTGTTCCTCATATTTCTTCAGGAGGTCGAGGGTAGGGTATTTATACTTGGTGTAAGGCTCACGAGGGTTGATAGGAGTGGAGAGCACTTCCTCGGCCGTGAGGGTCTTTCCCTTCGCTTTGTCTTCGCTTATGCTTTGGTTTACGCTGAAGGTAGGCTCATTGTTTGCAGGCTGTTTCGGCTCAGGAGCCACGCTTTCGCCTTGCTCTGCAGGGGCAATGTCCTCCTCATCGGTGAGGTCGATAGGCTGGCTTGCGTTCTCGTCAGGGATGTTTTCCTCCGTTTCCTCTTCTTCCTCAGTCTCCGGAAGGGAATAAGGATTGGCGAGAACGGTGTCAGTAGCCTCCTCTTCTTCCTTGTTGCTGTTTATCTTGAACTTCACCCTACTGGAGATATACTCCACAGGATTAAGCACTTTGCGGATGAAATTGATGGTCTCTGTGGAGACGAAAGTGAGGAAAATGACGGCTGTCAGCGCAAGGATTGCCGTCAGGCCTGGCGTTCCGATTACGCATTCGAGGTATTTGCAGATGAACTCGCCGTGCCCTCCGCCGGCATTGAATATCTGTCCGTTGAGCAGGGGATTGATGAATTTCGCACAGGTGATGCTGCTCCAGATGAGCAGAATCATGGATCCGAAGAACCATTTCCACAGGTTCAGCTTGAATGCTCCCACCAGTCGCAGGCCCACAAGGAGGATAAAGGCAGGGATGAGGAATGCTGGCAAGCCAAAGCAACACTTGATGAAGAAGTATGAAATGTATGCTCCGATGCTTCCGCAGCTGTTCTGTATCACCATGTCCTCATTCCTCATATCCCCAGGAAGCGGATTGGTGATGATGCTTTGGTCATTCTGTCCGGTGGAGAAGAAGGAGCAGAATGACCAGAACATGAAGATGGAGATGCCGAACAGTATAAGTCCCACGGTGACGTTGGTCTTTTCATTGTGAATGAAAGACGACACTCCGATGGCTTCACTGAATGATACGTTCTTGGATTTGGCTGTTTCTTTTTTCTTTTTTGCCATATATTTTTTCTTTCTTTTTCTTAGCTTGGTGTATGTGATGTTGGAGGGGAAAAGCAAGACGTTTCTCCCAAACCAACTGCAAATTTACATGAAAAATCTCATATAATTGATGAAAATGCGAGAGAATATGTCAAAAGATATGGTTTTTTCAGCATTTTTTTCTAATTTTGCACTTGTTATATGTAATTTAGAATGTATTCCATCCCCTTTGCCCCCTTAAATCTACTGGGGTAAAGGTCTTTTTCGCTATGAATAAAATACTATATAGTAAGTTTGACAAAACCAAGATAGGTGACCTGCCGAGGGTCGTTTTCCCAGGCAGAATTATCACTATTCTTTCGCCTGGCGAGGCGCAGAGGGCTGTGGATTACTTGCTTCAGAGTGACATCCTCGGCTTCGATACCGAGACAAGACCTGTGTTCAAGAAAGGCGCAAGAAACAAGGTGGCGCTCCTACAGGTCTCCACACACAACACATGTTTCCTGTTCAGACTCAATAGGATAGGACTTTGTCCGGCAGTAAAGCAACTCCTTGAAGCCGAAGGACCGCTGAAAATCGGTCTTTCATGGCATGATGACATAATGGGTCTCCATAAGAGAGGCGACTTTGAACCGAAGGGATTCATCGACCTGCAGGACCACATGACCGAGCTGGGAATCAAGGACATGAGCCTTGCTAAGCTCTATGCCAACCTTTTCCGCAAGCGAATCAGCAAGCGGGAGCAGCTCTCCAACTGGGAAGCGGACGTGCTTAGCCAGAAGCAGAAGGAGTATGCCGCCACGGATGCGTGGGCGTGCATCATGCTCTATGAGGAATATATGCGCCTGAAAGAGACGCAGGACTTCTTCCTTGAATATGTTCCAGAACCGGAACTGCAGCAGCCTGCCGCTCATGAGGAGCAGGAAGACAAGGCTGACGGTGCTGAGATCGTGGTTGAGAAGAAGCCGGCGGCGAAGCGAACTGTCCGCAAGACTGCTGCAAGACGCAAGACGACAGCGGCTGAAGGCGAACCGAAGACCACGAGAAAGCGTTCCGCCACCAAGGCTTCTGCAAAGCCGGTGACTGCTAAAGCCAAAGCTCCAGCAAAGCGACGCACTGCAAGAAAGAATAATGTAGAACTCCAGTTGACGGGTGATAATCCGCAAATGGCTGTAGGGATAGAAAATAAAATACAGAATGTATAAGAACGTATATTTGAAAAGAGGTAAGGAAGAGAGCATGAAGCGCTTTCATCCTTGGGTGTTCTCAGGTGCTTTGCACCACATGGACGATGGCTTGCGCGAAGGCGAGATAGTCAATGTAATCTCTGCCGGAGGTGAGTATATCGGTCGCGGACATTTCCAGATAGGAAGCATTGCCGTGCGAATACTCACTTTCGACGATGAGATGATTGATGATGAATTCTGGTACAACCGTCTCAAGACCGCCCTCGACGTGCGCATTGCCATCGGTATTGCCGACAATCCGCAGAACAATACCTATCGTCTTGTCCACGGAGAAGGCGACAATCTTCCGGGGCTTGTCATCGACTGCTACGGTAAGACCGCTGTGGTACAGGCACATAGCGTGGGAATGCACGAATATAGGATGGAAATATCACGCCAGTTGGTGCGCGTGATGGAGAATCGCATCGAGAATGTCTATTACAAGAGCGAGACCACTCTGCCTTACAAGGTTGAACTCGGACAGGAGAATGGATTCATCTATGGCGACACTGACGAGAATGTGGCTCTGGAAAACGGACTCAAATTCCATGTGGATTGGCTCAAGGGACAGAAGACCGGCTTCTTCGTTGACCAGCGTGAGAACCGTTCCCTGCTCGAACATTACTCCAAGGGACGCTGCGTGCTCAATATGTTCTGCTACACCGGAGGATTCTCTTTCTATGCCATGCGTGGCGGAGCAAAGCTGGTCCACTCTGTCGATTCTTCGGGAAAAGCCATCGAGCTCACCACCAAGAACGTGGAACTCAATTTCCCTGGCGACAAGCGTCATGAGGCTTTCTGCGAGGATGCCTTCAAATTCCTTGACGGAGCCGATGACAAATACGACCTTATCATCCTTGATCCTCCTGCTTTCGCTAAGCATCGCGGTGCGTTGCACAATGCTCTGAAGGGATATACTCGCCTTAATGTCAAGGCTTTCGAGCGCATCAAGCCGGGCGGAATACTCTTCACGTTCAGTTGCTCGCAAGTAGTGACTAAGGATAATTTCCGCAATGCTGTCTTCACTGCAGCGGCGCAGTCCGGACGCAAGGTGCGTATTCTCCACCAGCTCCATCAGCCTGCCGACCATCCTATCAACATCTACCATCCTGAAGGCGAATATCTCAAGGGATTGGTGCTTTACGTAGAATAGGATTCTCGCATTTTTATTGCCCGCATCCCTAGCGTAATCTCTCATCGGTCCGCCATTGTGTCCGTAGCATCCCCAGCCGCATCTCTCATCAGTCCGCCACTGTGTCAGCCGCGTTATCGGCTGATATGTTATCCAGTAATCCCCAGCCCATGTCCTCCTTCCTCCAGAAAATAAAGAGATTCATATCCACCGGAGCCCTGTTTCCCCAACAAGGGAAATGGAAAGGCCTCGTGGCATTGTCAGGCGGTGCCGACTCCGTCTGCCTCTTGCTCGTCTGCAAGTCGCTGGGCTATGATGTCGAGGCGGTGCATTGCAATTTCCATCTGCGTGGAGATGAGGCAGACAGGGACGAAATGTTCTGTCAGCAACTGTGCGAAAGGGAGGCTGTTCCTTTCCATCGTGTGCATTTCGACACGCTCACATACGCTTCCCTGCATAAGGTGAGCATCGAGATGGCGGCGAGAGAACTGCGTTATAATTATTTCGAACAGTTGAGGCTGAGCATCGGAGCCGACGACATCCTCGTGGCGCATCATCGAGATGACTCCGTCGAAACCGTGATAATGAATCTCGTTCGCGGCACAGGCATCCACGGATTGCAGGGCATAAAGCCACGGAATGGTCATATAGTGCGCCCGCTTCTCTGCGTGGGAAGAAAGGAGATAGAGGCGTGGCTGAAAGAGAGAGGACAGGACTTCGTCACTGATAGCACAAACCTCGAAGATGATGTGGTGCGCAATAAGATAAGGCTTAATCTGATTCCGCTGCTTGAAGGGATAAATCCTTCAGTGTCAGAGAATATTGCTCAGACCGCTCTCAGAATGGTTGAGGCAGGAAAAGTCTTTGACAATGCTATGCGGAAGGACGTTGACAGCGTGGCGAAATCCACGCTTTCATCCACTGATGTCGCTCCTGCCGACCGTCTGATGTCCATTGATGTCAAGGCTCTGGCTGAGGTGTCGTCGCGTGAATACACCCTTCAGACCATCCTTTCGCCCTTGCTTTTCTCTCCTTCCCAGGTGGAGGAAATATCCCGTTCTGACCTTTCTCAGCCGGGAAAGCGATGGGAAAGCACTACGCATACGCTGATAGTGGATCGCGGAAGTCTTCTCGTCAAGGAGAAATCGGATGCGGAACGCAAGCCTTTCCGCATTCCAGAGACGGGCACTTACGTCATCAGTGAGACGCTGTCTGCTTCAGAAAAGGTGTCCGTCAATGTGGTGAAGATGGATGAGAATTTCCTCATCGACCGCTCGCCGCTTTGTGCTACCCTCGATGCTGACAAGGTGAGATTCCCTCTTTGCCTCAGGAATGTGAAGCCTGGAGAGCGGTTCATGCCTTTCGGAATGAAGGGGACGAAGCTCATAAGCGACTATCTTACCGACCGCAAGCGCAATGTATTCCAGAAGGAAGCCCAACTGGTAATCGCTGATGCCGAAGACAATGTCATGTGGCTCGTGGGTGAACGACCCGACGGCAGATACTGCATAGGCAGAAACACAATAAATGCCCTTGTAATCCGTTATTTCAAATAATGAAAAAGAGCATTCGAAACATATTCGTTTTTCTTCCGTTGCTTGCCTTGATCCTCACGGCATGCAATGATGATGACAGTTTTTCCGCATCCCCATTCAATAGTCTCACTATGGGTGTGGATACGGTCTATATGGACACGGTCTTCTCCAAAGTGCCGGCTTCCACACGTTCTTTCTGGATATACAACAAGTCCGGTGACGGAATACGCTGCTCCAACGTGAGGCTGCAGAATGGCAACCAGACCGGTTTCCGCGTCAATGTGGACGGAATAAACCTTGGCGAGCAGACCGGTTTCCAGACCTCCGACATAGAGATAAGGAAGGGAGACAGCATCCGCGTCTTCGTGGAACTGACTTCCCGTTCCACCTATCAGACTGCTCCAAAGGAGATTGAGGACAATCTTGTCTTCACCCTTGAGAGCGGAAAGCGGCAGGTGGTCAATCTCAATGCGTGGTCATGGGATGCTAATCTCGTGCAGGAAATGCGCATTTCAAGCGATTCTCTCATCGACAATGCGAGCAAAAGACCTCTCGTGATCTATCGTGGCATCATCGTCGATTCTCTTGCCACGCTGACCATAGCTCCAGGTTCCATCATCTATTTCCATGATGATGCGGGCATTGAGGTGAAGGGCAGGCTGGTGTGCAAGGGCGATTCCATAAACAATGTGGTGCTGAGGGGCGACCGCCTCGACAATATGTTCGACTATCTCCCTTACGACCTTGTGTCGGGAAGATGGAAAGGCATTCATTTTGCTTCTTCTTCCTACGATAATATCATAGACTTCACCGACATACACAGTGGATATGACGGCATAGTGTGCGATTCGAGCGACGTGAACAGGCTGAAACTCTCGCTTACCGCTTCCACTATCCATAATTGCAAAGGCTATGGCGTGAGCACTTCAAATGCGAAGGTGGTCATGGAAAACTGCCAGATTTCCAATACCCTGGCTGACTGCGTGGCTGTGAAGGGTGGTGATGTGTCTATGCTCCACTGCACGCTGGCGCAGTTCTATCCTTTTGATGCCCAGCGTGGAGCCGCGCTCCGATTCTGCAATGGCGACGGAACGAACGTCTGGCCATTGGTCAATCTCTGTGTAAGAAACTCGATAGTGACCGGTTATGCCGATAATGTCATTATGGGAACAAAGGCTGACACCACTGCCGCCTTCAATTATTCATTCGCTTATTCCCTCCTTCGCACGCCGGAGATAAAGGATTCCACCATCTGTGACAGCGTCATCTGGGAGAATGTAAAGGACACTCTCTCTGCCGGATGGAAGAACTTCAAGCGGATTGACACCGACCTTCTGCGTTACGATTTCCATCTCGACTCCATCTCGAAGGCTTGTGGCACTGCCAACAAAGCATGGACTCTGCCGTATAATCGTGATGGAATAAAGCCGAAGGAGGTAATCAATATGGGAAGCTATTAGTGGAAAAAGAGCCCCCCTCCTGTCCCCCTTGGGGGATGATAGGTTAGGTACTGGCTCCTTGAGACTCAAGCTGACAATCCGTAACTAAAAAAAGCCCCTCCAGGGAGGGGTTGGGGAGGGCTGATACTAACCTATATAATACAAAAGAACTAAAAGCATAAAGATATGAAAACAATAGAATTGAACCTGAAGATGATGCTCGCAGAGCAGTCTGAACTGACCCAGGAAGACAATGAACTCGTGGAGAAGGCAAAGAAGGCTACAGAGGCTTCGTATGCGCCATTCAGCAAGTTTCGTGTCGGAGCTGCACTACGCCTGAAGAATGGGGTAGTAGTGACTGGTTGTAATCAGGAGAATTCCGTTACCCCGCTCACGCTTTGCGCTGAGCGTGTCACTATCTTCTCTTCACAGGCACAATATCCCGGCACTCCGATTCTTACTCTCGCCATTGCTGCACGCAATATCAATGGTGAGTTCGTCAATGACCCTATTTCCCCCTGCGGTTCATGCCGTCAGGTGATTCTTGAGCATGAAGTGCGTTATAATCAGCCTATCCGCATCCTCCTTTATGGCAAAAAGGGAGTCCTGATAGCTGATTCCATCAAGACTCTCCTTCCGTTCTCTTTCTCCGTCGATAGTCTGACGGACTGACTCTTTTTCACTTCACTCCCCTCTCATCCAGAGCCTTGCTGTACTTGGCGGCGTTGGAGAGGTGTTCATTGTATGATTTTGCAAAGTTGTGCGTGCCGGAGAAGTCCTCTTTCGCACACATATAGATGAAGTCATGGTGCACCATGTTGAGCACAGCATCAATGCCTGCCACGCTCGGAATGCGGATAGGACCAGGAGGCAGTCCCTCATTCCTGTAGGTGTTATAAGGACTGTCCACGGTGAGCAGTTTCTTGTAGATCCTTCTCAGCGAGAAATCCTGCAGGGCAAACTTGATGGTAGGGTCTGCCTGGAGAGGCATGTTCTGCTTCAGACGGTTGTAATACATGCCGGCAATCATAGGTTTCTCGGCATTGTTGGCAGTCTCTTCGTCCACGATGCTCGCAATGGTGATTACCTCCACAGGAGAGAGATTCAGAGCCTTAGCCTTTTCAAACCGTGTACCCTTCCAGAAATCATCGCTCTCGTTCTTCATCTTGTCAAGAAACTTTTCGAGTGGTATGTTCCAGTACACCTCGTAGGTGTTGGGGATAAACATCGAGATGATGGAGGTGGTGTCGAGCGCATACTTTTCGCATACCTTCGGGTCGCTCAGCGCATAGAGGAAATCCTCCTTGGAAAACATCAGCCTTTCAGCCAATTCCTCCGCCAGACGCTCCTTTGTCCTTACGCTCGGAATGGTCAGTCTGACAGGCTCCTGATGTCCGTTTCGCAGGTTGCGGAACAGGGAAAACGCGCTCATGGAAGGAGTGACAGCATATTTTCCCGAGCGGATATGGTCTGCATAGTGCAGATGGCGCGCCAATGTGCGTATGGCAGTGCGTCCCTGCTCCGTGGTGATAGTGTCGAGCTTCACGGTCACGGAGTCGAGGTTGTCGTCATCGTCGATATAAAGATAGACGGTGTGGTCATGCTTTGAGATACCGGCAAAGAGATAATAAGCCACGATGCCCAGTATGATTACTACGCATCCGATGGCGGAAATGAGGTATCCTTTCTTCTTCTGATTCATTTTTATTGGTGTTGGTTGTTGGTTGTTGGTTGTTGGTTGTCGGTTGGTTTGCTGGTCTGTTCCAGCCAGTTGTCTATCAGTTTCCGGGCTATGGAGAGCTTCTCCGGGATGGTGGGCAGGCGGTGACGGTCAAACCATCCACCTTCTGCCAGTTCCTCCTTCTGCAGTTTTATCTCGCCCGAGACGTAGTCGGCATTGAATCCCACCATCAGTCCGCAGGGATAGGGCCATGGCTGGGAGGCGAAATATCGCAGATTGGTGATTTCCAGTCCCACTTCCTCATGCACTTCGCGCCTTACAGCCTCCTCCAGGGTCTCGCCGGTCTCCACGAAGCCCGCTACAAGACCATGGAAATTACTTCTGAAATTGCGTCCTCTCACCAGCAGCACCTCATCCACGCCCTTGTGTATGAGCACTATCACGGCAGTGGCAAGCTGGGGCCATACTTCCTTTCCGCATCCGGTGCAGCGCTTCGAGATGTCTGTCTCCTGTTTCATCGGGGCACCGCATACGCCGCAGAATTTCGTGTTCATGTCCCAATAGAGTATCTCGTGGCATTTGCCGGCTTTCTCATAGAGGGGTTTGCTGAGCTTGTAGTACGACTGCCTGAGCGGGCACATCTCATGGTTGGCAAGGTCGGTTATGGGATTGTCCACCCTGACAGCCTTGACGGTGGTGCCGTCCTCCATCGGAGTGATGTTGTGTATGGTGTTCCATTCCTTCAGCGCCACAGGCGGTTCGTCGCCCTGGGGGATGGTGAATGATCCGTCTGCCGTCTTTTCTATCAGGATATCACTTTTGCAGAATATAAACCAAAGATTCATAATCAGGTTGTTGCTTTTTTTTTGAAAAGCAGATGGACCAACGATCACATTGATAATGTCGTCCATCAGCTTTTATGTGTAAAGATAATGTTTGCGCGCACGCATATTACGTGCAAAGGTAATAATAATTATGTAGAAACAGGCAATTTGTGTTGACTTTTTTTAGGTGACGGTGCTGTGGTAACTCCGACAGAAGGTATCGTATATGCTCCTGCAGACGGCGAAGTTGAGTTCATTTTTGACACGAAACATGCCATTGGATTCCAGACGGATTCCGGTATTCCGATGCTTCTCCACAGATACAGCCACTGTACTTCGCGCAGTAGAGATCGAAGCAGAAGCAATCCTTCTTGCAAAAGCTTTATTTAGACTCGCAAAACAAATCCCGAATAGGATTGCTTTAACAGGAACCCCTGCATATAGTAAGCAAACGGATATCTGGACATTGCTACATTTTTTATATCCAGATATTTTTACAAACTATTGGGATTTTGTTGACGAATACTTCGAAGTTGATTTAAAATGGAGTCCTAACGGTACTTATCGAGAAATCGGAAAATTAAAACCAGAAAAAGAGAAAAAATTACAATATTTTTTAAATCAAATATCCACACAACGAAAACAGAAAGACCCGGAAGTTATGCCTTGGTTACAGAAAACAATCGTTTCCCCGATATATTTAGACCCAACGATTACACAAGAAAAACATCTTAAAATGTTAAAAGATTATTATGAAACAGAATCCGTTGTTTGTATCGGTGTAATCGATCGTTTAATTCGTTATCGACAAATCTGTCAAGACCCTAAATTATTAACGCTTTCAGGAACAAGTGCAAAAACAAACTGGATCAAAGAATATTTCAAAGATTATCCGGAAATTCCCACAATCTTTTTTAGTAATTTTACACAATATCTCAAACAGTTAGATACAGAATGTACGATTTCTCATCGTATTTTATGTGGGGATACACCTATG
>OQVL01002051.1_pt1 | contig 12260 bp, 12 predicted proteins | sample 1691501 | NCBI WGS metagenome assembly OQVL01 (sample SAMN03418253, study PRJEB22391) | human gut metagenome | biome: human-gut; feature: organic feature; material: feces | host: Homo sapiens | place: Tanzania | collected 2013-01
TGCAGAAATATCTCTCTGAAAAATGGAATATGCCGAAAAAAGAGAGCTTGATGAGAAAATGAATGAGCTCATGATGCTCTATAGAAAGCGTAATCTCAATTCAGGCAATTTTGACGAAAATGCCATAAACACAGGAGCAGAAATTTATTTTGAGGTGACATACTTCGTGCCGGATGAGCACAAGGCTGGTGGCAGCTATGAGCATGTGACAGGGCAGCTTAAAAAGCTCGACAGTATAGGGCAGCGTATGATTATTGTGGATGACAATGGTATAGAGACGATAATAGATACCAGACGGATATATGATATCGATTTGAGATGATATTATATTATGGGATAAGTATTTCATAGGGTTTGCGTTTATTCTATTGAGAATGAATGACCGGGAATTAATAGTGCATGACTATGAATGCATGACAAGTAGATATTGTATAGAAAGCAGGAAAATATAAGGATGGACAAACAGATAGAAAGAGCCGGGGATGACAATATGAACTATAAAATAAAAAATATTGGTATGCTATATGGCATTGGTGTAGGTCCGGGAGATCCCGAGCTTATGACTTTAAAAGCTATTAATACAATAAAAGCATGTGACATCATTGCAATCCCTGCAGTTTCAAGAGAGGAATGCTATGCATACAGTATAGTGCAGGCTGTTTTACCGGAGATAGAGAAAAAACAGATTATGTGCACTCCGTTTCCAATGATAAAGGACAAGGAAAAGCTTACTATATCACACAATAAGATATACTGTGACATAGTAAGTGAGCTTGAAGATGGCAAAAATGTGGCAATGCTTACAATCGGTGATCCAAGCGTGTATTCAACATATATGTATATCCATAAGCGTGTAATTCAGGCAGGCTTTATGGCAGTGATGATAAGCGGTGTGCCATCATTTTGTGCAGCGGCAGCGAGACTTGGAATTTCGCTTGGTGAGATGAGGGATGAGATACACATCATACCGGCTTCGTATGATGTGAAGGATACTGTGGGCTACGGTGGAACCTGTGTATACATGAAATCGGGAAAGAAGCTTGCAGAGCTGATAGAGGTGCTTCGCACAGAGTCCAAAGGCGAGGCAGGTGAAGAAGCTGATATGACAGTGTATGGTGTGACCAATTGTGGCATGGAGTCTGAGCGTGTGTACAGGGGGCTGGATGAGCTTACCAAAGCAAAGGGATATCTGACAATAGTTATAGTGAAATATAGCTAAAATGAAAGTTTACTTTTTGTGCACAATTGCTATAATAGTATAGTGAATCGGATATATATATATATTTGAATATAGAAAAGGGCTGAAATATCACATGAGTATAGTGGATAGATTTGGAGAAAAAGTAGGCGAGATAGCAGAAAAAGATCCTGTCAAGGCTAGGAAGATTTTACTTGCAGGATATAGATTACAGGAAAAAAGATTAGCATTATTTCCGGATAGAAAGCTTCCAATGTCAGGGCAGTATGTGGCAAAGGTTGTCATGAATAATATCATACAGGCACTTGCAAAGCCTGAAAATGCCGCCATGGTCAGTATTTTTGTACCGGGCGAGCTTTTGACGGCGGCAGGTCTCACACCATATTCGGTTGAGGCATTATCGTGCTTTATTGCAGGAACTAAATGCGAGCAGGCCTTTCTCAGACAGACCGAGAAGGAAGGTTTTCCGGAAACTATGTGCTCGTATCACAGGGTTTTTCTGGGCGCAGCATTAAATGGTATAGTGCCAAAGCCAAAGTGCATGGTGTATACAAACCTGGCATGCGATGGCAATATGATGACATTTCCGTATCTCAAGGAGAGATATGAAATACCAAGCTTTTATATAGATGTTCCATATGAGAAGAATTATGACTCTGTTATGTATGTAGCAAAGCAGCTTAGGGAGCTTAAGAATTTTTTACAGGATGTCACCGGAAGAGAAATCACAGAGGAATCTGTGAAAAAGGCTGTGGACAAGAGCAAAATTGCATCAAATAATTATTACAGGCAGCTTCACCTGAGAAAAGGACATGATATTGCGTCAACTCTCACAAATGAGCTGTATGCGCTTTTCATGTGTCATCTGCTTGCAGGAACTGATGAATCAGTCAGATATACACAGCTTCTGAGAGATGATGTGAGACGTGCACCGGCAGGAGATGGATTTCATGTACTTTGGATGCACACCATGCCGTTTTTGCAGGATGCAGTGAAGGATGTGTTCAATTACAGTGATACAATCCATATCAGCGCAAGCGATTTTATAGCTGATGGCTTCAGAAGCATGGAGTCGGATGATCCTTACGAGGCACTTGCCGAAAAAATGGTTTACTGCATTTATAATGGCAGCGTGAACCAGAGAATAGAGGAGGCAAAGGAGCTTGCCGACACAGTTGGAGCAGACGGTGCAGTGCTTTTTGCGCACTGGGGCTGTAAGAATACAATCGGTGCATCAAGCCTTATAAAGCGCTCACTCGAGAGGGAAGGGCTTCCAACTATGGTTTTAGACGGAGACGGCTGCAACCCGGCAAATGCCAGTGATGGACAGATTTCCACAAGGCTTCAGGCATTTGTGGAGATGCTTACAGAGCAGGAACGTAATTAGAAATAATACACCGGTTATTGCGTGCGGTGTGTGGATATTTACTATAAACCAATTTCAGAAAGTGGAAAACAGATGATAAATTATGTTTGTAAATATGCTCCGGTAGAGCTGTTTAAGGGATTTGGACAGGAGTGTGCTGTGCTTGAGGAAATGCCGGAGAATTTTGATAAATCAGATAAGATAGCTCATGCAAATCTCTGCGGATTCGGCAAATCAGTCATACAGGCTGTGCTCGAGGGCAAGGTAGAGGAACTTGTGCTAGTGAACTGCTGTGATTCAATGCGCAGAGTCTATGACATCATAGAGAATACAAAGAAATGCAAATTCCTGTATATGCTTGATCTGCCTCATGAGGATAACGAGTGTGAGAACATAAAATTTGCACAGTCAATTCTTCGTTTGAAGAAAGCATATGAGAGATATTCGCACAGGACATTCGACAGGGAGCTTTTTATAAAGTCGTTTGCAAAACCTGAATCTGAGCGCAAGCCATACATAGGTCTTATGGGTGTGCATGTGAGCAGTATTCTTGAGAAGACAATACGTGAAAATATGCAGATGGATGTGGAAAATATGACATGCACATCCGGCAGAAATCTCATTATTTTACAGAAGGATCTTAGAAATATGGATGATGAGACTCTCTTTTTAGCATATGCAGAGAGTCTGCTCGGGCAGGTGCCATGTGCCAGAATGAACAATAATACAAGAAGAAACCAGCTCTTTTTAGACCCTAGCCTTAAGGGCATCATATATCACACGATAAAGTTCTGCGATTACTATGGCTTTGAGTATGCAAGCATAAAGAATAATATTAAGGTGCCTCTTTTAAAGCTTGAGACGGATTTTACAAGCCAGAGTGCCGGGCAGCTTCTGACAAGAATACAGGCATTTGCAGAGACAATAGAGGGCTCAGATGACATGGAACCTACAAAAGGCATAAGCGAGGAGGCAAGAAGAAGGATGGAATCAGGAGTCTACTATGTAGCAGGAATTGACAGCGGCTCAACAAGCACCGATGTGGTGATACTGGATCAGGACGGAAAAATTAAATCGACAATGATTATTCCTACAGGTGGCGGTGCTATGATGAGCGCCGAAAAGAGTCTGGAGAAGGCTGTCGAAAAGGCCGGTATATCAAAGGATGATATTGTAAGGATTGTAACAACAGGATATGGTCGTGCATACATCAATAGCGGTGATGACAGCATCACAGAGATTACATGTCATGCAAAGGGCGCGCATTATCTGAATCCCAACGTGCGCACAGTTATTGACATAGGCGGACAGGATATAAAGGCAATCAGTATAGATGAAAATGGTGCTGTGAAGAATTTCCTGATGAACGATAAATGTGCGGCAGGAACCGGACGTTTTCTGGAGATGATGGCAAGGACACTCGGACTTTCACTCGAGGAGATGAGCACCATGGGACTTGAGTGGAAGGAAAACATTGTGATTTCAAGCATGTGTACAGTTTTTGCAGAGTCTGAGGTAGTATCGCTGGTGGCACAGAACAAGGCTGTTTCTGATATTATCCACGGACTAAACATGTCTGTAGCTTCAAAGGTAGGCGCACTTGCAGCAAGGCTTGGGCAGGATAATCCGGGAGAGTATATGATGACCGGCGGAGTGGCAAGGAACAAAGGCATCACAAATGCACTTGAAGAAAAGCTCGGCGCAAAGCTGTATATTTGCGATGAGGCACAGCTTTGCGGAGCGCTTGGTGCAGCACTTTTTGCATATGAGAAGTGCAGGGAGGCTTAATAGAGGGACTATAGCAAACCACCAGTTGAACTGGTGGTTGCTGACTTTACTCCATGATTTTCCCATCAATACTTATTGTTACAACTTGCCATGATATGAATTTTCCACTGGTTTGAAGAGCTTTTTTGGCCGCATTTTCCAGGCCGCCACAGCAAGGGACTTCCATTCGGACAATAGTTACACTTTGAATGTTGTTATTTTGAATAATAGCAGTCAGCTTTTCACTATAATCCACCTGATCTAATTTAGGACAACCAATTAAAGTTACCTTGTTTCGAATAAAATCCTGATGAAAGGCGGCATAAGCGTAAGCAGTACAATCAGCTGCGATTAAAAGCTTTGAGCCGTTAAAATATGGTGCATTAACAGGAGCCAGTTTAATCTGTACCGGCCAGTTTTGAAGCTTTGATCCTGAATCTGCGGCTGAAGTGGCTTTTACAGGCTCAGATGTTTCAGTTCGTCTGATCTGCATGATTTTAGATCCAGGACAGCCGGAGTGAGAGGATATTGCCCGGTTTTTGACAGCTATTTTTTTCTGTGCTTCTTTTACGGCTTCTTCATCATATGCAGGTGCTTCCCTCTCCTCAAATGAGATGGCTCCGGTAGGGCATTCAGGGAGACAATCTCCTAGTCCGTCGCAGAAATGTTCTCTCACCAATTCTGCTTTTCCGTCAATGATATCAATGGCGCCTTCGTGGCAGGCAGATGCACAGGCACCACAGCCGTTACATTTTTCTTTATCAATCTTTATAATCTTTCTTATCATTTTTAACCTCCGTCAATAGTATTTAGCGTTTGTTTATGCTAGAATTATAGTATTATAAATACAACTAGTATGTTTGATTTCCAACAGGGAGGAACTAATTTGCAAAAATATTTACCAATCCTAAGAAACAGTCCATTTTTTAAAGGTCTAACTGATAACGAAATATTATCCATATTGCATTGTGTAAACGCAACAACAATTTCTAAAAAGCGAGATTCTTATATTTTCAGAGCAGGTGATATTACCGAAGTAATGGGGATTGTGGTGTCCGGCTGCGTCCTCATTATTCAAGAAGACATCTGGGGACATCGAAATATTTTGTCAAAATGTCACGCAGGAGATTTTTTTGGTGAGCCGTATGCAGCAAGCAAGGGAGCTGTCTTAAATATCAGTGTGGTAGCAGATGAGGATTGTGAGATTATTCTCTTAAATGTCAAAAGACTTCTGATTACCTGTCCAACTGCGTGTGAGCATCATCAGAAGCTGATCCGTAATCTGGTCAGTGTCCTGGCAAATAAGATACTGATTCTGAACGATAAGATCACACATGTTGGGAAGCGAACGACGAGAGATAAACTATTATCATATCTGTCGGCAGAATCTATCAGACATTCGTCGTTATCTTTTGATATTCCTTTTGATAGGCAGCAGCTAGCAGATTATCTTTGTATTGATCGTGCAGCAATGTCTACAGAGATATCAAAGTTACAAAAAGAGGGCTTTATAAAAACAAATCGAAATCATTTTGAATTGCAATTGAGTATAATCAAAAAGAAAAACTATACAATTTAGTCAAGCTGTAGAAATGAAGCCAGGTGACTGCATCAATATTCCGGCAGAAGTGAAACAATGGCATGGCGCAGCACCGGATAGCACCAAGAAGACTATTTTTTTGTGTTAGCGCCACTTAATGATTGTGGGTGTCAAAACACCCGTTTAGTGATATAATAAACTCTGAAGGCTACAACATTTGAAAAAACTGTTGATATTGCTGATGGCAAAAAAACAATTACAAAGACTCTTACATTAGACAAGGCATCTATGAGTGCTGAATATGGAAGTGTTGTCGCATCAAAATTGGTTGAAAATTAATAAAAGGAGAATAACTTATGGATTTTAATGTTAAAAAAAAGAATAAAAAAAGGGCTAGAAAAAATAGGATTCGAAAAGAAAAAAAGTGGATTATTCCTAGATTTGTGACGACCATATTATATATTGTTTCCATTTTTTCATTTTGTGTAGGTATATTTTTAATTTCCAATAATGATTATGAGAAACTAGAAATATTTGGAATTGTTTTTGTGGTAACTTTTATACTTGCAATAATATTAAGTGCTGTTGTTGAAAATCTTGCTTCTCATTGGATACAAGATCGTCTTAATGAAAAACTATGGATGGATGAGAATGCGCTATATCATTTTCAGCAAGTGGCATTTGCGGCAGGATTAAATTCGAGAAATGCTGATTCAACAGGCTACACATTTGTAATGCCACTTAGTTCTATTAGAAATGTTAAATATGACGAAAGGTCGAGACGAATAGAATTTTTGGCAGATGGAACAGGCTACCATTATTCAGATGTGAGGGAACAAATTGTAGATAGAGAATGGCCACTTAATGAGTATGAAGCAATATTTTACGATTACTTCGAGCCATCTTTGATAGATACATTGAAAACCAAAGGTATAAATGTAGAGGTAACAGAATTAAATTCTTATTCAGTTTTTAATAACACAATTTAAGGAGGTTTGAGAATTGAACGAACAAGCACTTGATTATAAAATGCAAGGTTTTGCAATGATGCGTACACTAAAACGATTTGCCTTAGCATACGCATCACATATCATAAACAATACCTCTACTTGTCATCTTGAACATATTCCATAATATCTTCAATCCGGCAGTCAAGTATCTGACATAGCCTGTTCAGAATAATGGTCTTTACCACTATATTTTGCCGGAGCCGCTGAAGCTGTGCTTTGTCAATGCCATAGTCCTTAATGAGCTGGTACTGACTGATGTTTTTAGCTCTAAGCGTTTGCCAAAGGGAATCATATTGAATTTGGAGATTATTCGTATCAGGAGATAACATCAAAAGAGAAATTGTTGGAGGTGTTATCGTATTTGTTGCGGATAGGTGATTTCAAGCAGTATGCCGGAAAGACTATCCTAAATAATGTTTATATGGATTTGCGAGGAAAAAAGCCTGTATTTAAGAGAACCAAGACTGCTATGGAAAGAAATAATATATTTGCAACAATCAGAAGGTATGCCAAGAAGCTAAAGCCGCAGTATAATGTAGATGTATATTTGGAAACGGTCAGATGTTATTTCGATATACCGTATGAAAATCTGGAAAAGTGCCGATATACATATCAAGGGAACGAAACATACGCCTTTCTGATGTCGGATAAATATATCATGGCACTATATGCGCATTGTCTGGTGGCGAGGAAAGAAGTTGCCATGCAGGATATGCAGATTGAAGGGCTTACAGAAAAAGAGTATGGAATGGTTAGGCTGAAGAATGTGGGGGATGTTTTGTTTCAGGCATTGTTGCTTGATAATGTGAGATTTGAAGATGACAAGATATGTACGGAATTTTGCACTTGTTTTTGGGGCTTAGGAAAAGTACGTCAAATCGGTATTTGAGGAGGGCTATGATGGAATGATTTACTGTGCAATTATTCTTTCAATTTTATTCCTGCTTAGTGGGATTATGAGTAGGTCAGTGTTATTGATTATTGCATCAGTATTATTTGCACCAAGTCATATTGTAACTTCATATAGAAATGCAAAATGAGATTTGCAACTTGGTATTTGTAAGTTAAAAATAAATGAAAATGTTTTATTGTGCAAAGGAGTGTGTAATATGAGCGAAAATTTTAATAGTCATATTGCCTGTGAAGGTACGGATAATGATATTAATTGGGTTTGCAAAGTCTGTAAAGATTTGCCGAATTATGCGGGAATGTACTTGTATCAACGAGAAAGAGAAAAAAATCAGTTGAAAAACGTAAAGGATCGAAGTGCTGATTTAATACTGATGAAATATTATTATGCCTTGCTGCACCTGTTGGACAAGATACATGAGCTTCATGAATGTCCTAATCCGGAAAATGATGTACCAAAATACGCAGACCGGAAATGTTCAACACCAGAATGTTTTGTTTATTATCGAGATATATATAATACTTATGCGAGCATTTTGATGACAGAAAAGGGACTTAATCAGATTAATCTAAGATGTGATATTTGTGCTGTTTTACCTTATACTATTTTTAGTGACTTAGAAATGATTGCTAAAAATATGCATAGTGATGATATGGAGAAAACACAAAAATTAGAGCTAGAAACAGTAATCGCAGATTATTATTTAGAAGCGGTTGGTTCTTGTGAACGGTGGGATGAGTGTCCGAGCGGAGTGGACTGGTTGGAATTGATAAAAAGTGTTCAGTTGTTAAGAAAATATCTGGAAAAAAAAGATCGTAAGGAACTTCAAATTAGTCTGAACGAATGGAACAGAGTACGATCTATTGACAACATTCTGAACACTGAAATAAAAACAACTTGTAGAGACTTTCAGACGAAGAACATTCCGTTATGTGTATTGGAAAAGAAAACGCTTGTGTATATGGATTTTGGCGTTTATCAACTATATGAGAGTAATGAAGTTTTCCACGTACAACTAGATAATTATGCCGAAATGGAGGAAATTCAATTTGTGTATAGTCCTACTCATATGGAGGAAGTATGTAGGATGGACAATTCTATATTTGAGGGCAAACGGCGAGATAATATTTCAAAAATTTGTAGCAACTGCGAAGTCCTTCAGGTTCGGGACGGATGTCTCAAAATTCTCACAGAACCTGTAGAAGTGTGCTTTGACCGTGCGAAAAAACTTCAGGTTTTGAATCAGTATGCTGAAGAGTCAGAATGCGCTACATTTGAGGCTCTAGAGGAAAAAACGTGTGGATTACTCAGATGGGACGAAAAAGAGGTGGAAACACACAGAAAGGAAATTTCTTTGTTAACATCTACACAGTTATTTGATCCGAAGAATGAGATGATTGATAACGAAAGCATTAATAGGGTATTTTACGAGATTTGTGGTTCTCGTTTTCCAGTTGAGGACTTTAAGGATTATTGTAAAAAGGAAAGAACCTTTTCCGAGATTAGAGAAGCGGTTCGGCTTCTTTTTATACTAATGAATGCATTAGGCTATCACAGAAATAAAATTGAGAAGCGCACAAAGTTTACATATAAAGCTTTTTATCCTACTTATGATCGTGAGTTTTACAGAACCATTAGAAGTGGTTTTTATGATGTTGATCATATCTGTTATGCGTCAAAATGTAACTATTTTGTTACCTGTGATTATGCATTGTCATCGCAGGCGATGGAAATTTATCGTTATCTTGGATGCAAAACCAATGTCATCTATTGTGAAAAGAAAGCACCTGATCCTTACTTACCTTTGGCAGTGTTATGTAAGAAAACAGCTACTCCATAAAACTTTTGTGATACTATATCGGTTCGTTCATTGTAATCATATGTGGAAAGTATTGCTTTCTTATTCCAAAAAATTCGTTCTAAGAGAGAAATAAATTCCAGTTGTAAAAACGAATGCAATTCATATTTAATAGATTATAAGGAATTCTGTATGGAAAAACATGCTAAGAAGAACATTATTTGATGAGAAAAGGTGAGGTATATGGAGAGACAGCAAGAGTATGAATTAAGAAAGAAAATTGCAGATGCTATACAAAATGACGTCGACAGAGTATTTTCTGAAAAATTACAGTTATTTAATCATGATTTCTATTATGAGATTCTTTTTCCACTTATCGTGTTAGAAATGAACTATAAAATGAAATCTGAAGAATCTTTAGCTGCGGGATTGGGTGATTCTAATGAATATCTCATTTTAGTAAATCCTCTTCGAGAAGCTATATATTGGTACATACATAGGGTGCTCATATCCGATAGGAAGATTTCGTTTTCAAAGAAAAGATATGTTCCTAGTTTAGGTGAAGAATATTCATTTGTTGAGTATGTATTACAATTGCACGACGAATTTAAGCGGGGAGAGCAAATAAGAGAAATACGTGATTGCGCTTCAAAGGTAATGATAAAACCTGCAGATGATAATACATATGGTTTCTATTTTCCTGTTATTTCGGAAAAATATTATAAAGAATTATTATATTATTATGGTTTAGATGATACTTTGAATTTTGAGGTAGAAAAAGAAATATTTGTTGAATGTGAGAAATACTTGCATGATAAAATCAATGTGAAAGAGTTAATAAAACATCCTCAGAAGATTTATATTTTTTATAATATACTAAATAGAATGGCAAATGTTATTGATACTAAATATTTCGAGTTGTGTAAGAAACGTGTAATGTTAGACTTAAATAAGATATCGTCGTCTTCACTTAGAAGCTTAGATGATAATACGAATAAAGTGATTATTGGGAGCAAAGATGAGTTGGCCACATTTTTGGCATTGCTTTATTATCTGAGTAGGCTTTGTATGCAGAAGTATATGTTGGCTTCGTCGACTATGGTGGGTGAATTGGAATATGTATGTCAGTATGATCTCGTCAAAATATTAGCATTAGGGAGGCAAATAGGAATCTCGAGAGATTCTGTAATGAGTTATATAGATTATTTTTCGATGGATGTTAACGTGACAAGTGGAAATTTTACTGAATTTCCCCTGTTAAAATTTAAGAATAAAATTATCTGGATACCAAGCTCCATAGTATTGAATGATTTTCAATTCTCGATAGTAAATGGACATTACTACAAAGGAATACGTTTCGAGAATAAGGATGAGACGGTTTCTCAGTCAATAATTGATTATATTGTTAATCATGTGAATAAATATTCGAATATTCTTTATAATACAAATTATGTTTATTCAGTACCTAATGAGACATTTAAGGGAAAGCCCCTTAATAGTGATATTGATGTTGCAATATATGATAAAATAGGCAAAAAGTTGCTAATTATTGAATGTAAATGGAAGGAAAATGTATATCAAAATCGTGAGAATTATATAAGAATTGAAGATGCCTTAAAAAAAATATATGATAATCAATTGGAAAAACATCAAACCTATCTTGAAAGAGATATTAATAGACTAAATAAGCTATTTGATAATCAGATTGACTTTACAAGGGAAGGAGACGTTGATACCTTATATCTTTTTGTTGATAAAAGGATACAGTATCATGATAATGGAACAAATCGGCATGCCATTCCAATTTTTATGCTTGCTTATTTATTTGAAAATAATTCATCTAAGAGGCAATTAATATTAAGTGATGTGTTCTCGGAAATACGGGAAATGAAAAGTAGGGTGAGATATGAAAGAATTAAACTAAAAGAACCAGTACATCTTGGGGAAATAACAGTTATATAAAGTTGATGAACCATGGATATAAGTTATTTTGATTCGGTAGATTTCAGCTTGCAGTAATAATGTAATCATAGTAAACATACTAGTTCAATTCTTGGGGGATGCTTCATACTGGTCCATGGTACTGAATTAGTAATATATAGTAACACTTAATCAAAGAAGAAAACGCTGACAAGGAGGTAACATGGGAGAGATTGTTGGACTATGTATTGGAAGTTATGAATTTTTATCACGCAAAAATACTTTTGGTGATTTATTATCAATTTTTAGTCAAGATGATTTGACGATAGAAGAAGTATTTGACAAAGAACTAGATGAAAGTATTACTAGACGATATTTTACTACGACTGTTAATAATGCAAAAATGTGTTTAGATGTAATGGGACATACAACTCTAAAGGCAAAAAGTTTATTTGAATACCATAAGAAGAATTATTTAGACTACTTAGAAGATAATTTTGATGATGAAGTCGATAGTGACAATATTGAAAGAGAGTATACCTTTGAAAATTGGACCCGAGCAGTAAAAAAGTATTCTTCAATATTAGCGTCCGATATTTATGAGAATGGTGATTATATATCATTAGAGAAATGCAGGGGAGAGAACAATTCTCTGTGCGAGAAAATAGTATTAGACTCATTACCACATTGTAAGGATGATACATATTTTGGCATTGATTTCTATTATTTAGATGAAGAAATAGGATCACCG
>OQVL01002053.1_pt1 | contig 12251 bp, 8 predicted proteins | sample 1691501 | NCBI WGS metagenome assembly OQVL01 (sample SAMN03418253, study PRJEB22391) | human gut metagenome | biome: human-gut; feature: organic feature; material: feces | host: Homo sapiens | place: Tanzania | collected 2013-01
AACGATGAGCGCATCTAGTAGCGCCTTTTTTTACAACATCTGATCTCATATTGCACTCTCCTATATTGTCAATTTTGTATTATTGTACATCAAAATAGACCAGATGTCCATATTTCCTTGTGGATATATGCAATTAATAATCATCAGATTCTCAAGAAATACACAAGGTAAATCAAAGCTTCTTCATCTTTAGATAATTTCCTGGGAATTTTTTCTAATATCAGATACCTTCCCCATAATTCTTTGCACCAGTAACATATTATCCCTGAACAAATTGCCTATACCTCCAGCAAATTCTGTAAAAGGCTGTTGACTAAAGGTGGATTTTACATCTACTATATTGCCATTTTTCACAATATAGCTAATAATCATTTTGACAAAATCAATCTGCCTGCTGTTCAAGCTGCTATCCGTAATAAATTCACTAAAGGCCTCATTTACAGCCTGCTGATCCATACCCAGCAGCTCTCGCACCAGCATCCCTACTGGCTTCTCCCCATAGGTCTTAACATAATCCTCCTTGGAACCCAAATCCTGCCACAAAATTTTCTCCAGCACTGCCAAATCAGTGGTAGTCATCTGCTTATTATTCCGCAGCTTATACACCGCCAAGGTATCCTCGTGCTCATGGAGGTAGCTCTTTACTCTTTCCCTATAGGGCTTCAGTCCAAAACCGCCACCCAAAGGCTCGCCTACACTAATATTCACCAGTTCATCATCAAAATGGGTATAATAAATAGACTGAATTTCATTATCCAAGAACTGCATTAACTCCCGCAGTGCCTCTCGGGCTTGATCAAAAGCAAAAATATCTGCCTCAGCCCAATAACCATCCTGAATTATCCTATCAATAAGCTGTCGCTGAGCTGCAACCTGGGGAATTGTATACTTTCCTGCCAGCTTTTGACAACTAGTAGTTACCATAACAGCAAATCTATTAATATTAGTCTGATTCAAGGTGCCTAATATAATACTGTACATAGTATAATCAAAACGCCTTGCCAGCTCATCCTTGTCTGTCACAGGGACAATGGAAGCAATATTTTGTTTTATATCAGCAATTTTACTGGTGTCCAAATCCTGCCAGCTTTCCATCTGCCGATAAATATCCACATATTTTCTGCGTAGCTTCACACGGAAGCTATCATCATTTAGACAAATTACCTCATGACATAGCTTTTCTACCAAATTCTGCCGAAAATCAACATACTCCTTTTGCTGAGTATATTCTCCAGCCTGCAAACAGCTGCAAATCTCCACCTGAGTGTTAAAAATTCTTTCCGTCAAACCTACCTGCTTGCCATTATCCTGACCATTAGTATTAACACGGAAATAGTCAAAATTCCCGCAAAAATCCAGAATCAGGAATTTTTCCTTATCCTGCCCCTTACCTAACAGATTCTTGCACAACCGAGTCCCTCGGCCAATCATCTGCCAGAATTTAGCATAGCTCTTTACCTTTTTATAAAATACCAAATTAAGTATTTCTGGCACATCAATACCTGTATCCAACATATCCACAGATACAGCAATCTGCGGATACTTATCCCTTGTGCCAAAATCATCCAATAGCACATCAGCATATTTGATACTGTAATCAATCTGCTTGATAAATTCTCCGCCATATTCAGGAAATAGCTTATTAAACCGTTCCACTATGGCTTTGGCATGGAGGCTGCTGCGGGCAAAGATGATGGTTTTACCAAGAACATCTCCTCCTGACACCTTTAGTCCCTTATCCATCAATTCCTTTAGCATATTGTCAATGGTATCCTGATTAAAGAGCCATTTATTAACCGCCGTATTAGGCACCTTTTTAGTAACACTTATCGTAGGATCTTCAGCAAAGGTGTCCTCAAAATGTTTTTTATCCTCCTCAGATAGTTCATCATAATGAACACCATTTTCCATAATGGCATCCTTATATTCCAAGGTTGTATAATTTACCAAATAACCTTCCTCTACCGCCTGCTCCAATTCATAGGCAAAGGTAGGATTGCCCTTTTCCAAATCAAATACGCCATAGGTATCCTTATCAATCTCGCTTTTTGGGGTAGCCGTAAGCCCCAACAGCATACCATCAAAATATTGAAAAATATCCTGATATTTGTTGTAAACAGAGCGATGAGCCTCATCCAATATAATCAGGTCAAAATGCCCTGGCGTAAACAACCGTCTGCCATCTTTTAGCCGATTGCTATCTATAGCATTCATAATGGTAGGATAGGTAGAAAAAATCATTCTGCACTGCTGAGGATCCTCCTTGTTTTCTGTTAGATTACAGCAGGTAAGATTTGGCAGCAAATCCACATAGTTTCTCATGGCCTGCCTTACTAATGCTGTTCTATCTGCCAAAAACAAAATGTTCTTCACATAATTATGCTTTAGCAATACATCCACCAAGCTAATGCTGACGCGAGTTTTCCCTGTACCGGTAGCCTGTACAATCAACAGCTTGCGATGGTGGTTTTCTATTTCTTCGCAGGCAGTAATAACCGCCTCCTTCTGGTAAGGGCGATTGGTAATATTTTCATCAATCTCAATATGGTATAGAGGCTTTCTAGTTCTCCGGCGTTCCATTTCTAGCTGCAGTTCATCCTGAGTCAAAAAACCAGAAATCTGCCGTCTTGCTTCCTGACGAAAATCATTGGTATAAAAAATCTCAAAACCATTGGTTGTAAAAATCAAAGGTCTACGACCATACTGCTTTCCCAGGCAATCTGCATAAAGCTTGGCCTGATAACTGCCTGCCATAGCATCTACAGATGTTTTCTTGGCCTCCACCACCGCCAAAGGCATCTGGTCTTGACCATAAAGCACATAATCCACATAGCCATTGCCGCTATTGTTAGGCATTCCTGCCACCGGCACCTCGGTATAGCAATTAGGAAGTTTTACCTGCGCACCAGCAATCCGCCAGCCAGCCTCCATCAAGGCCAAATCTATATAGCGATTTCTGGTTTCTGCCTCGCTGATTTCGTCCACCTGAAAAACCCTCTGCTGGATATTGACTTGCTTTAACTCCTGCAGCTGATTCATTAAGTCCTCATTTAATTTTTTTAGTTCCTCCAGAGATTGAGACTTCTTGTCCAATGCATCGGCCATTTTTTGCAGCTGTTGTTTATTCTGACTTTCCGAAGCTGGCTTAGGCAAAATATTTACATCAAATTCAACCTGCTGATAATCCTCAGAATAGGAATAGTCAATCCAATCACAAAAGCTATGAAGATTACGGAGAGACAAAATAGCATCTTCTGCCTGTACCGGACTACCTGAATGTACCGCCACATTTCCCAGTCGCACAATAAATTTGATAAGGTGGAATAAATCCAGCCCTATCATATCCTTGAAGCAATAATTGTGTATTATGGCTGATAGATTATCCTTGTAGGGAATGGTCAAGCTTGGCTCCACAGAATAAATAAATTTAACTCCCAGCTCCAAGGCCTTGCGAGCATGAATAGCCACGCTGGCAGGCGAAATAGCCAGCGCCTTTTCTGCCTCCACTGCCGCCTGAGCAAACTCTGAATATCCCTTTTTATCCAACAAATAGGCAAAATTCGATGCCATCTGTACCACTCCCATCTCTCCAGCCTATTCTCCATTAGCTATGGGGATTTATTCTCTCAGCAGCTTCCTGCTCAAAGGCTGTTAATAAACCAATGTATTTACTGCAAATTTTCTCGTATATATCCTGTGCTGTACTTTCATTATAGGTGTGGGAGGAAAGATTGCGTTGCTCCTGCATTTGCAGCCAATCCTCAGCACTGTCAATCATGGCTTGCTTCCACCCCTCGCGAATAGAACTGCGGGGACTACTGGCTTCAATGCCTTCATAATCCAGCATGGCCTTCATCAGCTTCCAAGCTAGTTCAAAACAAAATTCAAAGCGCTGAATCGTGGCATCCAAATAAAGACCATCTGCATCTGCTTGGCTATTGGCAGCTATCCTCAATCGCTTCATAGCCTTGTGATAGTCCTCCCATTTCATCTGTAGCTGTGCTATTGTCATGGAATACTTTCCTCCTGCTGTTGCAAAAAGCAATTTTCCCTCTTGGTCAATGGCTTTTTGCAAATTTTCATTAACCTGCCGCTCATAGTCAATTACATCAAAGGTATAGGGCACATTGCTATCCTCCAAGGCAATTGCTAATTTTCTAATGGTACCTTCTGTACCAAATACTGCCAAATCAACATCGGAAGTTTTCTTAGCATCCCCCCGTGCCCTGGAACCAAAGAGCTTAATCCATTGAATATCATTCTGATATTTCTGAAAAATACGGAAGATTATTTTCCATTGTGAGGTAGATATACCAAACATATTACCACACCCCTTAGGAAAAATACTTCTGCATCAGAGAGGCCTGCAAGGTTTCCAATTCTTTTAGGCTCTTTTCTATAACAGCTTTTGATTTGTCTACTTGATTTTTTAAATCAATAAAATGTTTCTGTAATTCCATATCAGGAACGTAAATTTTTATACCTTGCAGCTCTTTAGCATTTATATTAGCTTGGTTAACAGCACCTTTCGCCATGCTTCGTAGCTTTTCTTTCATTACATTTAAATTCATATATTGCGAAAACACCTCTGGCAAAATTTTACCATTAAGCCTAATGCGAATAATATATCCCGCTATAACCATTTCCTCATGTAAATTATAAACTGCTGTTTTACCAACCAAATCAATACTGTTTGTTCTGTTAAATAACACATCTCCATACCGCACAATACATTTTTCAAGCTCATCATCCGACACATCAATATACTTTAAATTTGTTAAATCCAAATATCCATCTGATGTTAGATTATTCATTCTTAGATATGGATATTTCCCACCTTCAACAGCAGGCAAGCTAGTCCCATATTTCACCTCATTAACTACATCCCCTATTTTCATGCAATTCCAGTTCTTAGGATTTAGAATCGGATCACCAAACAGCTCTACAAATCGGGCTTTCACTAATTCATCAAATACTTGAATTTCATTTTTTCTTTGTTCTATAACACATTCTAACTTATCTAAAATATGTGTTATCTTTTTTTGCTCTATCGAATTATCATCGCAAACAAATTCAAAATTACCCAAATCCGTCTTTTTTATATTCGGCATACAAGCACCTGAACGCAACTTCATTATCCGCACCTGCTGACTTTTTAAAGCATAGTATAAATACTTACTATCAATCTTTGTGTCATAAAGAAAATAACAATGCGCTCCACACCAAAACGGATTTTTCATAAAATTTACATAGCCACAGGAATTACCTCCTTCACTTATAGCAACTGTATTGGCTACACAATTCGCATTATCCCATTTACCAGACGGCTTAATTCCCCCATTCAGGTAATCAAATTTTGCTTCTTCCAATAATTCATCCCCATTAATTTGAGTTCCTTTGGAATATAATGCTATATCTTTAATCTTTACCTTTTTTTTCATTTATACCCCTCTGCAAATCCGAATTGACAGATTTGCAAGGTCGTATTTTTGGCCATATATACCGATAAGGCAAGATGATTGCCAACAGCCGGAGGGGCATGACACTTTTGCGTCGGGAGACTCCTGCTTTTGCTCAGCAAAAGTGGCCCCGGTGGCACTCTCTACCATTACGGCCTATGTGAATTGGCTCAGCGACAAGCTGTATTACTGCGTCAGGATAAAGCCCCAGGTAGGGCCATTAAGTCGGACAGAGCAAAAGTCGTTATGACCGCAGGCTGTATTAAAAGAACAATTCTAAGCCATAAACCTCCTATGAGCAGCCTTAACATTACTCTGATTAACCATAGCATATTGCATCGTAGTATCAATCTGAGAATGTCCCAATATTTTCTGCACCTGTTCAATAGGCATTCCCTTATCAATAGCTCTGGTAGCCATAGTTCGTCTGAATTTATGAGGATGGATTCTATCCAAATTCAATTTGCGTCCCATTTGTCGCAGTCTTATTTCCACTCCGCTAATTTTTAGCCTATCATATGGCGCATCCAGAGTTACAAACAAAGCATTATTGCCATCTTTGCGGGATTTCAAATATTTTTTTAGATGCACCTTGGCCTTGGCATCAAAATAAACTCTCCTCTCCTTATCCCCCTTGCCATATACCACACATTCTCGGCCATCAAAATCCACATCATCAATATTGAGATTTACCAATTCTCCTACGCGAATCCCAGTAGCATACAGCAAGTCTATCATAGCCAAATCTCGAAGATTATTACAACCATCCCGCAATTTTTCCATACCCTCATCAGATATAGTGGTTTTGACAGCCTTTTTCGTGCGTATTTTGTGAATCCGTCGCATAGGACTTTTCAATATATAGTCCTCTTCCTCCAGCCAATTAAAGAAACTAGATAGATTGCGACGAACATTGTCTATTGTCACATTACTACAGCCATTAATTTTTTGATATTCCATAAGGTATGTCCGAATATCCTCTGTGGTCATTTTGCGAATAGAAAACTTGGCCATATCCTTTAGCAAATGCTCCACTGTAGCTTGATAATACTTTATAGTTCGACCTGAACAGCCCTCAACCCTCTTTGCCTCCAAAAATTTTGTCAAATAATCTTCATTTGACAAATTCTCAATATCAGGCCTGTTGCCGCCCAGCTCCCTAAGCATTACTTCCTGTAGCTTCTTCATCTGTGTCAAAGAAAGATATTCTGACATTTCATTCAATACGGTAACTATTCTTTTTTGCATACTGATACAAACTCCCTTTGTACCAGCATCCTCCAACCAACATCAAACTATACCAACAAAGCTTTTATTCCTTTAGCATTTTCTGCAGTTCAGCCAATTCCTGCTGAATCTCTGCCTCCAAAGCATTAATTTTTCCCAAAATCACAGATATTGGTTCATATTCCACTTTTTCGTAGACAATTTCCTTATATTTATTAATAGACAAATCATAGCCATTGTCCCGAATTTCTTCCACAGGAACCATAAAGCTTTGCTCTGTCCGTTGACGATTTTCCTCGGCAGGTAGATTTTCGTATCGGCTAATAATATCCGGTATATCATTTGCCTCCACAGCCTGTCTTTTATCATCAAGACTAAAGCCATCTGCCTTCATATCATAAAACCATACCTTGTCTGTACCACCAGCACCAGTTTTTGTAAAGAACAAAATTGCAGTAGATACACCAGCATAAGGCTTGAACACACCGCTTGGCATAGATATTACTGCCTGCAATTTGTTATTGTCCACCAGTTCCTGCCTAACCTGCTTATGAGCCTTGCTGCTGCCAAACAATACACCATCTGGTACGATAACAGCAGCCCTGCCGCCTTTCTGCAAGATACGCAAAAACAAGGCTAAGAAAAGAAGCTCCGTTTTCTTTGTTTTAGTGACCTTTAGCAGGCTAGCAGATACGCTTTCTGCATCTAAACTCCCCTTAAAAGGAGGGTTAGCCAAAACCAAGGAATACTTTTCCTCATCTGAATTTTGTTCAGAAAGGCTATCTCTATAACTAATATTGGGGTTTTCTACCCCATGAAGCATCATATTCATGGCACCAATACGGAGCATGGTAGTGTCCATATCATTGCCATAGAACATCTCATTGTTAAAATGATTCCGCAGCTCAGCATCCAACAGCATGTCCTTATGGTGCTCCCGTAAATACAACTGAGCCTCGCACAGAAATCCTGCAGAACCCATAGCCGGATCTATAATAGTATCACTAGGATTTGGCTTAACCATTTCCACCATCATTTTGATAATATGCCTTGGCGTACGGAACTGTCCATTTGTACCTGCAGTAGCCACCTTGGAGAGAAGGTACTCATACAAATCTCCCTTGCTATCTCCTCCCTCGGCAGCCTCCTGAATATTCAACCCATCTATACCATCAATAATTTTGCTAAGCAGTCCCGGCGTACGAATTTTGAAAATAGCATCTCCCATATACTTGGCGTAGGCAGAATCCTTATCACTATGAAGTCCCTTGATAAACGGAAATACCTTTTCCTGAATCAGCTTATATACTATATCAGCATCCCCCAGATTCTTGAATCTGCTCCAGCGATATTCCTGCTCATCTTCCGAAAAAATTCTATCTGGCTCAAAGCCCAAAATCATAGCATCAGCTTCACGACGAGTTTCCACCTCATCTAGCTGCTTGATAAACAGAAGATACGTAAACTGCTCAATAACATCCAATGGATTGGTAATGCCACCAGTCCAAAAGGTTTCCCAAATTTTATCTATTTTGTTTTTCAACTCACCTGTAATCATTACATCACCTCAAAAATAATCTTAATGATTATTATAGCATGTTGTATTATATACAGCCAAAAAATTTCGTTCTGCCTACCACACCTTGTACCACTGTACAGCAAAATAGACCAAATATCTATATATTTTAATTTTATATTCACCCAACAAGCAAATACAAAAGAAATCCTTTTATGGTAAAATAAAAATATTACAAAAATATCACCGAAGAAACCTACAGGCTAGATATAGGTCAGGGGTAATGCATTATTGCGAGCAAACGTAATACGCAAGCAATCAGAAAACCAATCAGATAATTTAGATATTATTTGGGAAGCATGCGATATTCATAAAATTTCTCCACTAGAACTAGAGAATCCAGATTTTATATATAGTATTGATAAATATATGAATGACCACGATCTCCTAGAGATATTAGGCAATAATGAAATTATTTTTTATGATCCAGAAATGCCTGAGATTATTTACAATGCTGTCGAACCTAGAAATAAAAAAAATGCCATGTGTCTTATTATGAACACATGGCCCATGGACGAAGCATTTTTAGAACGATACTACAGTGAAATGAGGGATTTTTCACGATATACATCTTTCATTGCACTTAATCCAGTTCAGAAACTTTCTGATAATTATTTGGAAAATCACTGGGATGACCTAAAGAATGACAATTGCCTTCATTACATTTTTGACGATAATCGCAGCCTAGATTTTATAGAACGACATTTTTTTGATCTAAAAGACCAAAAACAATGCTGGGAAAGAATTGCTGGCTATTGCAAGCTAACTCCTGATTTTGTTCAAAAATTTAGTGAGTATCTAATTCCCTGCATATGTTTTTTGCTTCAGAATCCTCACCTTGCCTCGAAAAATGCTAACAATGAAATATATAGCCTTGCCTCTCTCAAGGATAATACTCAATTAAAAGAAATACAGGATTTGGGTTACAATAAAGGCAAAGCTGAAGGTAAAATTGAGTCTATAACGGAATTGATGCGTAATCTAAATCTATCCCCTGAAAAGGCCATGAAGGCTCTGGGGTTTGCGCCTTCTGAATTTAGTCGATACCTTGCTTTGCTCTAAATATAATACATTGTGTTTTTTACGCTGGAGTATACTCATTTTTAGTATATTTCAGCGTTTTTCTTTTATCAATTTTTATACTTCCCTATACTGTTCCTTCTAAAGGTGCAGATTGCGCAGCACCGTCTGCCACTGTTCCTGTTTAGGCTCCCATTTAGGAACGGTGCTCAGATATCGTTCCGCTTTGTGTTTCTGTTTGGGCTCCTATTTAGGAACAGTGTTCAGATATCGCTCCGTTTGCGTTCCTGTTTTTGCCCCTTCTAAAGGTGCAGACTATGGAATGCTACTTGCTATCGTTCCTGTTTAGGCTCCCATTTAGGAACGGTGCTCAGATATCGTTCCGTTTTGCGTTCCTGTTTGGGCACCTAAACAGGAACGGTGTCAATATACCGTTCCGCTTTGCGTTCCTGTTTCCGCACCTCATACCGCACCTTCAAAAGGTTCTAAGGAGGTGCAGTGACATTCTCTTATCCCTTGTGCCGCAAGGCCTCCCAGCGCCCTAATATAAAGAAAAAGATAAAAAAAGATTTCCGTTTTGCTAGTTTAACCTAGTTCGATAGTATACATTCTGATAGCTAACCTTAGTATGAAAGTATACATATTATGGTATCTATTGTATCTCTGGTATATATCTCTATACAATATTCCCCTATTATAACCAGATTCATATGGTAGTTAGTATCATAAAAATAAGGTCAAATCTACATTGCAATGTCGATTTGACCTAAAAAATTCAATGCTGTTTTTATATTAAAGCATCATAAGATAATTTTTGTATTCTGAAGGTGAGATACCTATTGCTTTCATGGCTGCCTCAGCAGATAAGTTAGTGGTTCTCATTAGATTTTTTATGGCCCTTAATGTCCCCCTGATTTCACCTCTAGCTTCACCACGAGCTTCCCCCCTAGCTTCGCCAACTTTAATCAGAGCATCTTTCTCTTCTTTTTCATTCCATTCAAACCCAAACATATCTATCACCTCTTTTTCATTATTTCTTAAATATTCCGTCATGATATTGTGTTCCAAACAGTAACGAACAGCTTCTTTTACAGCTTGGTCAATGGTTAATTTTTGCTTTCTGTAAAATTTATACTTGTTGGAAAATATGCTATATTCCTTTATTGCAGAGCATTTCTGCTTTAGTATCTCACTTTTACCATCGCCAAGGTTATACACATGAACGATTAACTCTAGATTTTCTGAGGCTGACTCAAATGCATTACTTAATTTTAATATCTCTTGGTCAAATGAAGTATCATCGCCATCATAAAAAACATAAAACTCAGGAGCGGGCACCTTGATCAACTCGCTGCCATAAATCTTAGCTGACTGCCCACTGACAATTCTGCGATATAATTCGTCAAGATAGTTTAAAAACCGCAAGGGCATATTAGGATTAATGGTTGTTTGGTGCTCAATAAGTACGATGACCAAATTATCCATCAGAAAAGAAATGTCATTTTTAATATTACTGAAAAAACTTCCTTCCAGTGTATTGATATTAACATTGGATGAATTTCTAAAATGAGTATCGTTCAAAGCATTGAACAATTCCAGTAAATGTGATTCTGTAGCCATGTAATGGCAAAATACAGTATCGCGTATTTTTCGATTTGTCATGGGATACCCCTTTCAATCATTAACAGCAAAAGAAGGTATGTTTGTATGCTTATTATAACATAGGCGAATTTTATAAGCAATACGATATTTACATGGAATTATTCATATCCTATTATCGCACCTCCAAAAGGCTCGAAGAAGGTACAGTGATAATCTTTTATCCCTTGTGCTGCAAGGCCTTCCAGCGCCCTAATATAAAGAAAAAAGTTTTCCGTTCTGCTAGTTTAACCTGGTTCGATAGTATACATTCTGATAGCTAACCCCAGTATTAAAGTATACAGTAAAATACATACTTTGACATATACAGCATTACCTGTATTAACCTACTAGATTTACTTGATATATCGTTACATTTGCGTTACAATTATACTAAGTAAGAAAAATGAGGTGATATTATGGAAAAAACGGCTACTCTTAATCTGCGTATAAATCCGGATATCAAAAAGAGTGCTGAGGATGTGCTATCAGCATTAGGATTAACCATGACTGCAGCCATTAATATTTATTTAAAACAAATAGCTTTACGAGGTGCCATTCCATTTGATGTTGCTCTGCCAAATGTTCCCAACAATATTAATACTGATATTATGACCTCAGCAGAAATTAAAAGTTGCATTGAAAAAGGACTTACTGATACCGAACAAGACAATACCATAGATGCTTCTGTTGCAAAAAGTTTTTGTAGTTCGTGTACTATATAGTTACTCAAATATTGATAGTAAACTATATAGTAAAAAGGATAAGTTATATGACCTATGAAATTTTAGAAAACAATGGCATGTCTTGTTTGGTTGATGGTAATTATGCGATTGATACATATAGTTCTTTTTGGCAAAATCCAATTGAAAATGGTACAATCAGTGCTAGATGCTGGGCCTATCCAGATGGAAGCTTACATCTAGGTTTAGATATCGCAAGTGGTATGTATAGTGATGTTAAGGCAGTTGCGAATGGAATCGTACTGTATGCGCACGCACCAGTGGATTCAAATAATGGTTATCTTGGAAATATGTGTGGATGGCCTAATGGTGGTGGTAACACGATTTGTATGGTGGTTGCCGTAAATGAAAAGTTATATGCGATTACGTACGCACATTTATCAAATGAAATCTATGTAACAAGTGGACAGCAGGTAAGTCAGGGTACAGTGATTGCGAAGAGTGGAAATAGTGGAAATTCAACAGGTCCGCATACACATGTGGAGGTGTTTGAGTTGAAGCAGGATTTAAATGATATAGTCGATTATTTTAGAAATAGTGGTGCGGATTTTACGTTTGGCTGTGGCTTTGATGAGCCGGCCACATGTT
>OQVL01002054.1_pt1 | contig 12247 bp, 7 predicted proteins | sample 1691501 | NCBI WGS metagenome assembly OQVL01 (sample SAMN03418253, study PRJEB22391) | human gut metagenome | biome: human-gut; feature: organic feature; material: feces | host: Homo sapiens | place: Tanzania | collected 2013-01
CGCCTGGTATTCAGCGTCCCCGGATGCGGAAATAAACAACTGGCGTATAAACACATATACAGAGGCCCTCTGGAAGAATCGTCAAGGATGGGAAGTGGAAGGACGTCTGGATTTTAACTGGTACCGGGGTTTCAGTTCCGGCTATAACAAGCCTGACTGGTTACTGAATATGAGAATAGCAAAGACAATCAAGTTATTCACTATCAGCCTTTCGGCATATGACATACTCGATAACTCAAGGTCTTTTTCACACATTGCATCAGCGGAATATGTGGAAGATACGTATAGAAACAGTCTTGGGCGCTGTATTCTCTTAGGCGTATCCTTCAATTTTGGCAAGTGGAGTTTTGCCAGAGAATCGAGAATGAAGTTCCTGGAAAAAGCGAATGATCTTTAGTGGCACTCGCCGTGCTGAGAGATGGGTGACCACTGGTCTCCGCCAGGTTACGCCAGCGTCAAGATGCGGAACTCAGGCCGCGAATTACGCAGCACCTGAGCGGACGAGTCCGACCTTCCGCCGCAACCACGTCAATCTCGGACAACCAGGCGGGTCGGTGCATTTTCCGTATTATATGGTCATCGGCGATGCCGGCGGCGGTCAGTGTCAGAAATAAAATCCGGAATTTATCATAAGTGCACCGATGCCGTCACGCGGGTCAGTGCATTTTCCGTATTCTACGGTCAGGACGAAATTATGATTCAGGATAAAACGTATGGCACCGCCTGCGGAGACGTGAAAATGCTCTGAAGCATCGGCATTGACAAAACGCGAATAAATCTCTGGCGACAGTCCTGTTTTATTTTGCAAGCCATTCTCGCGAAGGGCGCGGATGCCGTCGCAGAAACAGCTGGCCATCAACCCGATATGCTGCTTCCAGATCGTAACTGAAGCGAATTTCCAACGGAATTCGGTGTTGAACCACCCGACGGACGGACTCTGCACACGGTTATACATGATGCCACGGACCATACGGTAACCACCTAAACCGACATTGTCATAATTCGACTCTCCAGGCGAGAAACAAGGATACAGATACCACGGAGCTTTCCCTGCAAAACCATGCCACTCAACGCGATATGCGAATGTAAGTTTATCTTGCACAAGAGGGACATACTGACGAAAAGAAGCATTGACCTTAACGAAATTATCCGACGAACCCATGAATCGGGCTCCGGCCGTCACACTCGCATGGGCGAGGATTCCGCGCGATGGCACATTCTCGAAGTCCCTGGTATCCAGCACGATACCGGCTCTGATGGCGGAAGAAAACTTCGAATTAGACCTGGCCGTCTCCGGAATGATTCCCCATGTTTTATAGAGTTGGAAAAGTGTCGTTCCGGTCGTCTCCTCCGTGTGAGCATAATCGCTGATTTTCAATGCATTGAAATGATACCCGGCTTCCCAACTCAATTTATCGGTTATCTTTACTCTCAAATCTGCCCTCACATTCAGCCGGTTGCGTCCATAGCGATAGAAACTTTCATCTAAAGCGCTATCATAAAAACTGTTATAACCATCATATCCATAAAATGACATGGATTTGTCGGCACAATAACTCGCCGTCGCCATGATACGACATTTGTCCATCCGGATTCCGGAATCGTACGCGCCAGTGACCGTCATACTCCCGCCAGTATATATGGAAATGTCTGCGTAGTAACTACTTACAGGCTTCGGCCAACTCTCGCCGTTACCGAAATCATACACATTCAGCATGCCGCCGACCAGAAAACCCTTGGCCCCGTCATACGCCAGCATCGGGAACGGCACGAACGAGAGTCCCTTCTTCGCAGTCGCCTCTTCGGCTTTCAGGCTGATGGTCCAGGTCAATGCTAGTGCTACAGTTGTCGCTACTATGGATAGTTTCATATTTTGTGTCAATGTCAAAGTTGGCAAAAAAATTGTGACGCTTCTGATATAATGGGGACAAAGTTACGAAATAATTGTTATCTTTAAGATTTACATAAAATAACATATTATGGCGATAGTTTCTGCAATATTCTCAGTGATGCTGATTTTTCTTATAATCGGCACGATAATCGTCATTATTTTCGACAGTGGAGACTCTGCTACGAAAATCGCTTGGTTGCTTATAATCACCATTTTGCCTATTATCGGACTCCTTCTGTATTTTATGGTTGGAATAAACCTTAGGCAGTCCAGATATTTCAAGAACAAGCACAAGAAGTTCATAGATATTTTCGGCCAAAGGGCTAATGCTCAGGTGCATAAACTTCTTTTCGGCCACGAGAAAGATCACCGTGTAAAAAAGGATTACCGTACGCTCACGCAGCTTCTCTCCTGTGACGGATCCACCTGCGTAACGGATGGCAATGGCCTGGAAATCATCACTTCAGGGCACCGGAAGTTCGAACTTCTCATGGAAGATCTGGAGAATGCTAAGGAGTATATCCACATGGAGTATTTCTATTTTCGCCATGACAAGGGTGCACAGCAGATTAAGGAAATGCTGATGAAAAAGGCGCGTGAAGGCGTGAAAGTCAGATTTATACACGAGAATATCGCTAACATCGACATCCTTCCCGGTTACTACAATGAGATGAAGAAAGCCGGTGTGATGGTGGAGAAATTCACCAAGCCGAGATGGCCTCTCATAAACTTGGTTACGCAACTTAACTATCGCGACCACAGGAAGATAGTGGTCATCGACGGCAAAATCGGGTACGCCGGTGGAATGAATATCAGCGATGATTATTTCGTAAAATGGCGCGACACCCACATGCGCATCACCGGCAATGCCGTGGCCGGTCTCCAGTATAGCTTCCTGAACACCTGGATCACCGCCGACGGCGAGATCGACGATGACTTCGCAAAATATTTCCCGATGTGCGCCGATGTCGGGTCTGCTGTTAAGGTCAATGCTGAAGCGGCACGGGACACGGACATTGACCTGAACGAAGAAGATTCCGAAGGCAATGGGATCGCGGAGGTGCTGGCGAAGACTCCTATTCAGAGCCTGGACATGAACTTCAAATTCAAGAATAAGGACTGTCTCATCCAGATAGTTCCGGACGAGCCGGAGTCGCGTTGGGGGCATATTCACATGGGCGCGGTGTGGGCTGTGCAGCATGCGAAGAAGTATATTTATATTCAGACTCCTTATTTCGTACCGCCGGAACCGATGCTTCAGGCCTTACAGTCAGCGGCATTGAGTGGCGTGGATGTGCGTGTCATGGTGCCTAAAAAGGCGGATTTGTTTTTCATGGGGCCTGCTAACCGTTCGTATTTCAAGGAGTGTCTGGAGGCTGGTGTGAAGATTTATGAACGTACCGGCCGTTTCATTCATGCGAAGACGTTCGTGAGTGATGATTACCTTTCTGAAATCGGTTCAGCCAATATGGATTTCAGGAGTTTTAATCTTGATTATGAATTAGTTGCGTATATCTATGATGCGACTGTGGCGAATGTAAACAAGGCTATTTTCCTGAAGGATCTGGAGGCGTCGAAAGAGGTTACGCTGGAGGATTGGGAGCGGCGTCCGTGGTATCAGAAGTTTTCTCAGAGAATTATACGACTGTTCGCTGCGCTGTTATAAGGTGGTGGTATAGTAATTGCTGGTTAGTTTTCGGTTCAAAAAATATTTGATTATGAAGAGGCAGAATATAATGGCATTAATTGTCACTTTCATTTGTCTTGTAACATTCTGTACTGCGGCATTGGCAAAAATCAAGAGGCCTGTCATAGAACGCGGTATGACCAAAGAACAAGTGACGGCCGCATTGGGAGACCCTATAACGGCCAGTTTCAATGAATTTGGGGACAGGTGGATGTATGAAGGGTGGCGAGGACCATTTTTCGGCGGGTCCAATGTAAGAGTATATGTCATGTTCGATGTGGCAGGTAAAGTGGTCGGATATGAGGAACGGACCTGTGAGCCCACCCAGAAGGAAGAAACCAGTTCACAAGTTTGCCAGAATGCAGTTCCAAGCATAACCCAGCCAATGTATCCGAATGGGAAATGCTGCCTGAGCGACAGGGGATTTTCAACGCTGTATAATAAAATATCCAATTCAAGTTTCGGCGACGAAAAGAAAGATTTGATAGAGGTGGCCAGTCTGGGTTGTTATTTCTCCTGCAGCCAATGTGCGCAGATATTGGGGCTTTTCTCCTTCGACGACGATAAATATAGTGTTCTCGAGTTTATGGCCCCACGCATTATCGACCTCCAAAATGTCAATCTGATTTACAGTCAGTTCACGTTCGACGATGCGAAAAAGAAGGCTGCTGATCTGCTTTTGCGGGCGACAGCGACCCGGTAAATTGACGTTGTCGCGACAGAGGTTGGACTCGTCCGCTCAGGTACTTCGCAATTCGCGGCCTGAATTCCGCATCTTGACGCCGGCATCGCCGATGACCATATAATACGGAAAATGCACCGACACGCTTTACAGCATCGGTGCACTTATGATCAACTCCGGATTTTATTTACACTAAATATTCACAAGCGGAGAAAGTGAACGGACATGACGCCTGCCGATGTTGAAGGTCAGGCCGAAATTCAAGCCTATGTTCAACTTCTTGTATGGGTAGAGCATACCGTTGCCGGCTTTTGCCCAATCCATGCAGAAACTGTCGGCGCCGACGAACATGCTGAAGCCTGAAGTGTGGAAACCGATCACACCGCCAAGCGACGAGCCTAAATTCGACACACCATAATTGACACCGAAACTGAACCAGTCGGTCGGCTTCAAATTCGCGTACAAACGACCCTCAGCATAGGTATATGGACCATTGAAACGAGTCGAACTGAGAATGCCGGCGGTAAGACCACAGTAGAAAGGCATCACATACTCAGCACCTACATTCAACGTAGCGGCAAGCATGCCACCCTTCTTTCCACTCTCCTCAATACGCTCAAAATCAAGCATATCAGCCAAGTCCTCTCCGAGATCCTCGAACTGCTTGCTGAGAGAATTATCCTTGTCCGCGTCGAAAGAAATGTCTGTGAATCCGTCGAAAGACCAGCCCTTTCCACTCGTCTCAGCCTTCATGGTATTCTTCCATGACATAAAACCGAGATCATTTATGGCAAGTGAAACAGAGAGACCAGGAATCACCTCTATCTCAGCACCAAGATCGATAGCTGCACCGAAGCCATTTATAAAAGAACCGGCAGTAGCATCCTCACTCATCTCGACACCCTCGGAAAAATCCAGAAGATTCCTGTCGGAAGGAGAATCCAACTCAGCACCGGTCTCCCCTTTCGTCTTGAAATCCATGAAACCCGCAGAAACGTTCAGCTTACCCTTGGACTCGATAGACCACTTGTCCTCAGTCATTTGCACCTTCATCTTCTCCACCGTCATATCGGCATTGACAATACCGGCGAGAACCTTCACGCGCGCACCGACATTGAGAAAATCCGCAACCTGACGCGAATAGCCGAGCGCGAACTCGACATACGAATTCACGCGAGCGGAGATATTGGAAATATCGTACATTTTCGCAGCACCGGCATTCTTCATAAAATCGAAGAGACTGTAAGGAACCTTCACGCCGACATCCGCTTTCATGCTCATGTCGAAAGACCAGAAAGCATTATCCGTGCGGACTCCGACACTCAACAAAGAAGTACCGATATTTGCATTCAAACGGTTGACATCTTTCAAGTTACCGAGGAACTTGTCCGCAGACACCTTCGAACTCATGAACGTGGTAAGCTGTCCGTCAGAAGGGAACAGGAACGAATTCACACCCAGATTACTGCTCGTCGAAACATCCATTCCAGGCAAAGCAACTGAAAAATACGAACGCTCAGAAGCAAACGCAGGGTTCAACTGATGTCTGAGGTTATAGCCTTCCATAAAATAAGCAGAACGGAGGGCCTGAGCATTGGCACCGCTGACAGCAGCGAAAACCGACAAAATAATTATTAGCGCTTTTTTCATGACTTTCATAGATTAAAGTTCCACATCCACATTACCCAAGAACCTCAGTTTCATATTTTCCAGACGGACACCCTGATTCTTGTTCAGGCAAACACCCTGATACTGAGAATCTTTCGATGTCGCCTTCAAGTGCATCCTGATACCGTCGAGCTTACGCATATTCTCCGCCGAAGCCTTCATGTTCAGGGTCAATGCCTTTCTTCCAGGTTTCTCTACAGAGCCTGCAGGCACATCACCGCTGAGTGTCACGGTAACGCCGGGAAGGACATTGCCATCCACATCGATAGCCTGCGCGGTAACCACGAGATTCAGAGGAATCATATTCACGAAATCGAAAGAAACATCGGCATTTTCGACATTGAGATCGAAATCTTTCTTCTTGTCCTTATCCGACTTCTTATCATCCTTAGGATTAAACGTCTCGTTCCATCCGTCGAAATCAGTATCATATTCCAAGTTCAGTTCATCACCGAAAGCGAGCGGAGCCTTGACCTCATAATCATAAGTAAATGAATATGTTGAGCCTACAGCGACCGTAACGAACTCATCGACCGCCTTTACATCGATGTTGTCGAGTCCCACCTGCTCAGGCACAATCTTCATAATGTCAGAAAGTCCGGGAACTTTCACATTGACATAACCCGAAGGAGCGTTCTCGCCGATAGACGAAACGAAGATTCCTGTGCGGCCGTTGGCGCCGATCCGGATTTCATCCGTAGGCTTCGAACCAGCCGAACCGACGTGAACCGTCTCCTTCTTCGCGCCCTTGCGGGACACGATATCTGCGTTTAAGGTCAATGCCACTGGGCTGTTATTCAACACATTAAACGAGATCATTGGATTATAGAGGTCGAAGACAACGCCATCGCCGTTTACGAAATCAGGAAGCGCTCCGACATACTCCATATGCGCATCCAAGTCCACTTTAGGATCCACCTTTATGGTAGCTTCCTTTACAGTTACAGCAGGGACATCCACTACAATATCGATATGAGCTATTTCCGGAAGATCAGCGACTGTAGTTCCGAAATCACTAAGCGTCAGGTCAGTAGTGAATTTGGAAAGTTTAATCGCATCATCCACAAAAATCTTGTGCTTGGCGGCATCGAAACCCTGGCCTTTAGGCATCTTACTGAAATCAACACCGTTAACCGCCAATGTAATGACTCGCTTAGTCGTATTCACTGCCATAGGACTGAACGACAAGATGTTAGTCTTGCTGTCGAATGTACAGTCATTACCGGTAACTGAACCCATCTGAAGATACTCAGGAAACTTAAGAGAAAGTCCTGATACAGTGGCTTTTCCGGCGTTGATGCTGATAGACACGCGAGCTACAGCAGATGTCATGACATTCTGGATATCGAGAACCGTAGGATCCACTTCCTGGTCGACCTTTATAGGGGTCTTCGTAGCATCAAACTCCTGTGAATACTTCACGCCTGACGGAATCGGAATCCTGTCATATGGGAGAGTTGTCCCCGCGAAGAACGAGTTTACAATATCATTGCGGTCCACAGACGCTCTGAAACCGCCATCCGTAACGAGAGCCTCGTCGATGGAAACTGACGGCACATAAAAGCCTGTGGATGAGCCGTTTCCGATTACCTGAACATAATAGTCACCATTGGCATCGGTCTTCAGGACATCCTGGTCATCCTTATCCAAATTAAGGAATTCGCCGATCTGGATCAATTCAGAATCTCCCAGAGGTGCACTGAAGTCTCCGGAAATATTGATTTTCTTGTCGATTTCCTTGCTCAAATCATAGTCTTCGTTGACGCAAGAAATAGCGAATACTGCAGCAGAACAGCATAGAACCGCACGCAGCGTAGTTTTAGTAGGTAGCAAAGGCATAATAATAAATACTAATTCTCACAAAGTTAACGATTTAATTATGAAAGGAAAAGGATTACACAAATTTTATAATCCAGTGGCCCTGCAAAGTTCCGCATAAGAAATGAAAACATCCCGCTGCGCTTCCATAAAAGAAATCAAGACCTCGTCATATGCACGCTGAGCTTCGAGAAGTTCAAACAGACGCGAATCTCCTGATTTATAACCGAATACTCTATTTTCCAATATGGTTTTAGCATCTTCTGAAATGGAGGATTTATATGTATCCAAGATGTTTTCGGCTGTCTGATATGATTCATAAGCCATGGAGACTTCCGACCGGATCTGAAGTTCTGCCGCCTCCAATGCTTTTTCACTCTGAAGCACAGCGGCTTTCGCAGCCATCACCTCTCCCTTGTTCGCAGAGGAAAATTTCAGTGGCACGGATACTCCTGCAGAAAAACCATGGAACTTAGGCGCCGGAGCTATCTCATTACGGACCTCAGTGTTATAAGAATAACCCGCATTAAGGCTTATTTCCATGGATCTGGACGCGCGTACAAGTCTCAGATTATTCTCCGACAATTGTTTGGAAAGCATAGCAATATGCAAATCACACCTGTTGTCCAATGCGATTTCCTGTAACTGTGAAAGCGATTTACCTGCCGTAGATGTCACTCCCGGAAGCATATCCTGTACACCGTCGACAGGGATTCCACCGGCATAAGAAGACAGTTTCGTAAAAGCATTCCTGGCCTCGGAAACCGATGACAGCCAATCATTTCTCATACGCTTGGCCTCCATCGCAGACTGTAACGCATCAGTAGCATTGACTTCACCCTCAGAAAGCCGAAGGCTATCTCCGGCGGCGATTTTCAGCATATTAGAGTAGGCGTCGTACATGATTTTTTCCTTGGCGGCAGCGCACCAGGCCTCGGCATAGGCGGTGGCGGCCTCGGCCTTCAGGTTGCACAGGTAGTCGGCGACAGCTTTCTCGGCGATTTGCTGCTCAGTCATCGACACCTTCATGCGCGCGCCACGGACATTGCCGAGAGACATCGTGTAGCTGATTTCAGTTTCGTAACTCTGCCCCATCTGCATGCTCCAGTCCTGATTGTTCGAATAACCGAACGAGAGCTCAGGGTCGTTGAAAACCTTGGCAGCCTGAGCATTCGCCACAGCTATTTCCACATTATATTTCTCAGCCAAATAACCGGCGTTGCGCTCAGCTACTTGCCGCATAAAATCTTCATAGCCAATTTCTTGCGCCTGTAAAGCCGCTCCCCATAATAGAAGCGGCATCATCCATTTATATTTCATATCTACAAATCATCTTGTGTGTTACTTTTGTACTTTTCAGCCTTCTCCGCACGCGATTCCATCATGTAATACAGTGACGGAACGACATATAATGTAATAAGTGTAGAGCATAGCAGTCCGTATACGATTACAGTGGCGAGCGGCCTCTGCACGTCCGAACCGATACCGGTCGCCAACGACGCCGGCAGCAGACCGAGAATGGCGACAGATGCCGTCATCAAAATCGGCCTCAACCTGTGAGCTGCGCCTTCCGTAACGGCTTCCGCGAGCGGCATACCCTCTTTCCGGAGATTGTTAATGTGCGAAATCATGATGATTCCGTTCTGGATAGTAAGGCCGAACAGGGCTATGAAACCGACAGCCGAGGAGATGTTGAATGACATTCCGCGGATATTCAGGGCTGCCATTCCGCCGAACAATGCAAGCGGCAACACGGAGATCATCAGGCCGGCCTGACGGAAACGTCCGAACGCTCCGAACATAAGCAAGAACATGATAGCCAGCACAAAAGGTATAACCACTGCAAGCCTTTTATAAGCACGTTTCTGGTTTTCGAACTGACCGTCCCACTTAATCTGGTAACGGGTATGATCGAACTGCACCTCAGAAGAAATCTTTTTCCCGGCCTCCTCCAGGAATGACGAAAGGTCGCGCCCGCGAAGGTTCACGCGCACCGTGAGATGCCTATGATTCATCTCTCGGGTCAATGTACTTGCGCCCAACGAAGTCTTGATTTCAGCCACGCCCGACAGCGGTATTTTCTTCCCGTCGAGGTTAGTAAGCGTAAGAGCCCCGATTTTCTCAGGCGTATCCCTGGAATCTTCTCTGTAACGGCAGATGACATCGTAGACTTTTCCGTCCACAAATACCTGGGATACAGCTTTTCCACCAATCGCAACCTCCACAAGGTCAGCGACATCTGCCATATTGAGACCATATTGTGCGACCTTCTGCCTGTCCACTATGATTTGAAGCTGCGGAAGTGGCGGTTCCTGGTCGATAATCACATCCGTGGCACCGCTGATTCCGGAAATCACGCTTTCCACTTTTTCAGCTATGCGTCTGGTTTCCACCTGATCCTCACCATAGACCTTGACAGCCAAATCACTATGAGAACCGGCTATCTGATCCATGACCATATCAATAATCGGCTGAGAAAAACCGGCCTGATATCCAGGCATGGAACGTATCATCTTGTCCATATCCTCTATCAGGTCCTCTTTCGTACGGCCGCGTTTCCATTCAGAATAAGGCTTCAGGCCCACGCAACATTCAATATGTGACGGTGTAAATGCCTCAGCACCTTCATCATCACGACCTACCTGAGTCATGACATAAGTCACCTCTTCGAAATTCTTCAGCCTGGTTCTCAAAGTGTCGGCAAACTCTGCAGACCTGTCGAGAGAAATTCCATAAGGAGTCTGAACCTGTATCCAGATACCGCCTTCATCCAATTCAGGAAGAAAGTCTTTTCCCACGGACATCGACAAAACTACCACAGCCGCAAGAATGGCCGCTGCCGGTGCAAATATTCTCTTAGGCCTACTGAGCATCTTGGCGGTGCTTCGTCTATACCATTCGGTAATCCGGTCTATAGTCTTGTTCCTATAGACTTTCTGAGGTTTACGATAAATCGCATAGGACATTCCAGGGATGAGGATCAGTGCACAAAGAAGGGCTCCGACAAGCGCATAACCCACAGTATAGGCCATAGGAGTGAACAACTTGCGCTCGATTCTCTGGAATGCGAACAACGGCATGTAGGCGATAATGATAATCATCGTAGAGAAGAATATCGGACGCGCCACATCAGCGATTCTCTTTACAGTAGAAGTCGGATCCAGTTTCTTGGAAGGGTCCTTTTCACGTTCCTTCAGCACCGTTTCCGCCATCACGATAGACGCATCCACCAGGATTCCGAAATCTATCGCACCGATGGACAGGAGGTTAGCCGGAATGTCAGTCAGCCACATGAGAATAAATGCCATCATGAGCGAGAACGGAATCGCCAATGCGACCACCAACGCGCTTCGCGGATTTCCAAGGAAAATAATCAGAATAGCGATGACGAGTATCATTCCGAAGACCAATGTATGGGCCACGGTATGAAGGGTAGCATTGACAAGATTAGTCCTATCCATAGTGGTATGGATCCGGACTCCCTCAGGGAGCACTTCAGTATTGAGCTCATTTACAGCCTCATGCACTTTCTTGAGTACAGCCGAAGGGTTCTGGAAGCGGAGCATCTGGACGATTCCTTCCACGCCGTCGTTCATTTCAACCTCATCGTCCACGTAACCCAAAATGCCTTTTCTCTCCAGGTTACCATATTTCATAGTTCCGAGGTCTTTCAGGTAAACCGGTGTACCTGAAACAGTTCTGACGACAATGTTACCCATCTCATCCAAATCGCGGACAAGTCCGACGCCACGGACGACATAGCCCAAATCACCGCGGGTAAGCATGCTGCCCCCGGCATTGGCATTATTATTCTCGACAGCCTGCTCGACATCGGCGAGAGACACGTCATACATGGACAGTTTGTCAGGGTCGATCTCGATCTGGTACTGGGTCGTGATTCCGCCATAGTTGCTGACATCGGCGACGCCCTGAATCTGTCGGAGTCGAGGTATCACCACCCATTTATTCAGGTCAGTAAGTTCTCTAAGATCGTGATTATCACTTTCAAGCACGTATCTGTAAATTTCTCCTGTAGGAGAAGTAAGCGGGTTTAATTCCGGCGTAGCTCCATAGGGCAAATCCACGTCGCCCACACGTTCCGTAACTCGCTGGCGCGCCCAATAATCATCCGTACCATCTTCGAAGACCAGAATCACGGTAGAGAGGCCGAAAGTATTCTTGCTTCGCATCATGGAGAGCGAAGGGATACCGTTCAATGCCCTTTCGAGCGGGATGGTTATCTGTTGTTCTATTTCCTCTGCTGCCAGACCAGGGACTTGCGTAACTACCTGAACAGTAGTGTCTGCAATATCAGGATAAGCATCCAGAGCCAGTTGGTTCCAAGCATAGATTCCGACTGCGGAAATCAACGCGAAGACCGTCGCCACCAACCAGCGGCGTCGGACTATCAGTCTGATTATTTTTTCCATAGGATTTTAGCCTGCTATGTAGATACCGCCCGCAGAGACGACCGCCTCGCCAGGCACAAGTCCTTCAGTAA
>OQVL01002055.1_pt1 | contig 12246 bp, 31 predicted proteins | sample 1691501 | NCBI WGS metagenome assembly OQVL01 (sample SAMN03418253, study PRJEB22391) | human gut metagenome | biome: human-gut; feature: organic feature; material: feces | host: Homo sapiens | place: Tanzania | collected 2013-01
GGAAAAGAGCAATACCAACAAGGGCATCACGACCATAGTGACTCTCTGGATAGATGCTACCTGAATAGTAACATTCACCGACACCGGGAATTCTTTGCGGTTCGTGTATATGTCCGCAAGCATAATAATCTGCGTTTATTTTTTTTAAGAGTGCCACAGGAATTGCTGTTGGGTGAGATTCGTCAATAGTGATTGAATTCTGAAAAATAGCAGAACGTATTTCGTTGTGAATGACAGCGATTCTCGGATAATCTCTTCTCTCGGGGATATGATTTATGAAATCTATATAATTCTGTTGTATAGCCTTATTAATATCGGAGAAGCATACGAAATCTTGTTTTCTCGGTTCTGGCATAGCAATTAATTCAAATTTTCCATACCTAGAATTTATTAGTGTAAATATATTCTGCTTGAAAACTTTCGCCCCGAATGTTTCAAATATATCACATGAGCCAGCTGGCTCATGTGAAGGAGTTCCTGTAATAATTATTACATCTGTAAGTTCGCATAACTCCTTCACTGATTTTACAAAATCTACGAACCCAGAATTTTCCGTTGCTGTTATGGTTGAATCCCAGAAATCGCCTGCGATAAGGATAATAGATGGTGTTTTTTTTACAAAATCTTTAATTATTGATAATGCTTCGAGGCAATATTTTTTTCTTTCTTTATTACAATGCAAATCAGCTATATGGATAAAATTCATAGTCCTATTATATTTTGTGAATATTACGAACGGCTAATAGAGTGTTATTGTATTTTTCTTACTCTTCGATAATAAACATATTGCTTGATATATTTCTGCCTAAATACATGAAATGGATAACACCACAAGTGTCTATGCGGTACTCGTCATTATCAGGCGTGTACTTTCTCCAGAATCTAACTAGACTCAGACAAAGAAAATTCTTGTTGGGAATGTAAATTGACAGTGAGAAAGCCGATGTTAATGCAAACATAAATATCACCGCTATTAGAAATTTCTTCATTACTGTTGCTTCCTTTTAACTTTATCAACTGCAAAATAGTATCTACCACAGGCGTTTATCTCATCGCAGATGTCATTTAGTTCTACATTGGTGTATAAGTCCTTTATCACGCAGTATGGATGTCCATCGTCTTTTATGCAGAAGTTGCAATATCCGCATTTCATATCATCTCTTTGAATATCACTCATACTTCTCCCATGAATCTTCACTCTGGAGCTGCCTTATACGCTCCTGACAGATATGGATAATCTTCTGATAGTCCATTATGCGTGATGAGGTGGATGACATTCCGGCTTCTGTTTTTTTCTATATTTTTCTGTCTCATCTAGCTCTTTAAGGAGTTTTTCCAATTTCCTTAACTGAATCTCTGAATAAACAATACAAGAGAAAGATACAATACCACCAACTATTACAATAATGCTCCAAACCATTTATTCTGATGCCCCTATCTTTTCAAAACATTTTTTTAATTTCGGAAATTGAATAGCTATCCAGTCAACTAACTCTTCGTTTTCAGCCCATTTATTCTCACTGCTTAAACCACTTTCATATATAAAAGCGTGTATCAGTTCATGCCGAATAACTTTCAAGCCTAGCAAATCCAATTTTTTTAATACTAAAGGACTTTCATCCCCTCCTGTGAAAATTGATTTGTCTATGATAATTTCTTTTGAAAGAAACTCACAATAACCATCTGCTCCGTCAAGTTTTTCATCATCTTCTCTTCTCTTAAAGAGAATTTTATACTCTTCACCTAGAACAGAAATTTTTTTGGGGAAACCGGAAAGGACATTCATCTTGTTTTTATCAGTCATTATTTTACCTCTCAAATGTTTCAAAATCTTTTTGAAACTTCTCCAAGTAAATCAGCCCATTTTTCCCAAGGTTGCGAATAATACCATCTGACTCTCTTTTTTGCAGACCATTTTTTATGTAGAGTCCTGTTTATTATGTTTCCGCAGGCAGAAGGAATCCCTATAATAATTAGATATAGCCATCCGAGATACAGGCTCTGTCTTTGATGTCCGTATTCGTGTCTTACAGTATTTTCAGACAGCCTTAAATCGCTGTCTATTATTATGCGATTGCCTAGTGATATGCCGCTGTCGCATAAGTATTTCACGGTATACATAGAAATTTTTGTTACCACGGTAATAATATCGCTGTGCAAATCCAGTGTTCTGATATTATGTATAAAACCTTTGTGCAGAACATTATTCTTGTCATAGTAGACTATAAAGTGTCCTTTTTTTCTGTTTTTCAGATTAACCAGAAGTATACACGCACCTACAAAATTTTGCGGCAGTTGCCATATCCATAATAGGACTGTTTTAATGATTGTAAAGAATTTCATTCCGGCTCCTTTTTTTTATTAATTTTTATCAAATTCATCTACCATTGTATAAGGGTAGATTTCGTGGGCTAAGTCATAAGCCGCTTTTACCCTTGGAATTAAATGCGGATATATGGAAAGAAGTTCCTTCCATCCCTTCTTGTGCTGTATCTCAAGGTGTTCGTAATGCGTGAGCCTAAGGAAATTCCATACGCAGTTTCTATATTCAGGATGGGCAGACTTTGTGATTATATGGGCAATCTCAAGTGTTCCGTCATTGATTCCGCTTGCCATTGATACATTGTTTACTTCGCACCACTCGTCAATAGAAAGAAGATTTCCGTCTGAATTATAGTCGCACGGATTTCCCTTTCCGACAGAAGTGCTTCGCTTGAAATCCTGAAACAATTCCTTGACCTCAATCTGCTGCCTGTCTGTAAGGTCGCAGTATTCCACTATTAAACCTATTATCGAGTTTATGAAATGTGCCGCCTGCTGCTTTGACATCTCCGAGAGATGTATAGGAACAAGCTCATTAGGATTTCTTAAATCAGGCTCCTTGTCCGCATAATCCCTTAGTAGAGATTCGTACATCTTCCTGTTTTCTTTGTCTGTGGGTTTTCTGCCATAGTTGCACTGAAACAGAATGGAGCACAACGCAAAGACGGTCTTAACTTGGTCATAGGTCTTGTTTCCTCTTGAGCAGTTTATTGCGACTGTAACGAACCTGTTTCCTACTGTGTTACAGAATGTGTCTAATGACGAACGCTCCACCGGAGTAGCCGGTATAAGCAGGAACGAGCCGTTATTGAACTGTCTGGGCACTGCCCTTATCACAACCTTTTCCATATATTCTTCATATTAATATATAATAAATGTATTTACAATACACTTATTATATAAAATATATATAACAATTTAACTAAGATATATAAATTATATACCATATTGACATCCGTAAAAAAATCTGGATATACTGAGGCTATGGAAAAGAAATCTGCACAACTTTACAGCAAGACATTTGAAACTATCAGTAAGAACCGTGGCGAGAAAAATATAGCCACATTTATCGACGATGCTGTGAATTATTACGTAATGGCAAATTCAGAAAGAAGAGATATTGCGAGCATAAAGGAATCCCTCGACAGTATAAGGGAAACGCAGAGGACAATCCTTGGGCTGAACTGCGAAATGCTTCGTCAGGCTGGAATTCTTAACGGAAACGGCGAGATGGACGTACTAAAACGGAGCGGCAATAACCAAAATCAATAGAAAAAATAGAAAACCACCGAAATCTTTCGGTGGCAAGATATTAATTAACGGAAATGTAAAACTTGTTTTACAATATTAATCAACGGAATGTAAAACAAGTTTTACATTGGTAGATAAACATTTCCTTTTTAAAACGTAATTCTGAATATCAAGAATTTTTATCATCGGTAAACCGTCATAAGTGTTATCAAATATAAACCAGCCTGTATTCAGCATACCACACTCGAATTTTCCGTCCTCTCTGAATGGTCTGTCATAGGCTATCTTTCTGTCAAATGGCAGTACGTATTTCAGGTTTTTCCAAAGTCCATTTACATTTCTGTTATGACAGCAGAAATAGTCAAGTTTGCCAATTACTATAGTATAGTTGCTGATGTATTTTGCCTGATTGACAAATTCGTCAAACAATTTGAACGGTGGATTCATTATTATAATGTCGTAAAATTTCTTTTTAATCATTTCGTCAAGGAAATCATAGCCGCCCATAATATCTCGCTCGATAATATTATGGAAACCATATTTTCTTAGCACATCGCCTATCCTTTTGTTTCCACAACAAGGGTCTAAAATGATACTCCCTTTATTCATACCAGTAAGCATTTCTTCACACAGAACTTCTGTGCAAGCATAAGGTGTCTCATAAAAATCATTTTTAGGTCGTTCAGATTCTTTCTTTCTGTTTGCGTATGCCTTGCCCATTTTATTTCCTCTATAAAAAATAAGTCCGTTCGTATACAAAGTTATCAGACGCTATATACAGGTGGACTAATCCTAATTAAAGTGTAAAGACAGTTATTTCAAGTCCAACTGCAAGACAGTATATTTTTTACAAGCAACGCTTGTTATTACACTATTTTATTTTAACTCACTAATGAGCTTGCTAAACAATTCATCAAAATACTGGGAGCGATTTAAGAAAATACATATATCTTTTTTGTCAGGCAAGCATATTTTTTTTCCATACTGACTAAGACAGACAAAAGACTTTCCATCTTGCACAGTGTATGTAGTTCCTATTATAAGATATTTTTCTCCATTGTATGAACAGAAAATTATATCGCCAACATTTAGACTTTTAATTTTGCTTTCCCTCATTATTTCACCTCTCTTATATTTGAGAATCTTGGACTCAAATCCTCAAACTGATAACCAATTCTCATCTCATTTTTCTCAAACTTTGCTATCTTTCTTTTTGCGTCAGATTCATCTTTAGCAAAAAATTCAATAGTCGTTTCTTTTTGATGATTAAAATATCCGTACTTTACATCAGCTCTGTATTTTTTAAGATAAGTCATTTTTTTTCACCTTGCCTAAAATTAATTCTACAATATCTTTTTCGCTTATCTCTCCGACAACAGGAAAGTGTTCAGAATCTTTAATGACTTCTTTTCTGTTATAGCGTGCTAAATAAATATGGAACTTGCCGCCAACGATGTTGTGCAGCTCAATACATCTGTCGTTAAGAAAAAAGAGGTATCTTTTATAGCCTGGCACATAGCCATTGCGGTATATTTTCATTCCTTAATCTCCCATAGCTCGTTGTTTTTACATTGTTCAAGAAATCTGCGACCTTCAACTTTTTTATGTGCAACAGTTCTGTTTGTTCCATCAACTTTTACACAGGCGAGATATTCACCAAAATTCTTGCAGTCGTCGCAATTTTTCATTTTTCCGATAATTTCGTCTTTCTGCTGGATAATTCCAAGCAGCTCGCATTTTTCCTTTTCAAGCAAGTCAACATCAGAAGATGTCATCTCCAGCTTGATGTATTTTCCGTTTACTTTGCCGTATAAATCGCCTATGTAGTTCATTTGTAAATCTCCAATCTGTCATAGTTATTGCAGACATTGCAAAGTTCTCTTAATTCGTCTTTAGTCATTTTTACACCTCATACACTTTGATATTCAAGCGACTCCATTAAAGCAATATTCTTTTCAGTTGCTTCAATTCCTAGTTTTTTACATAAACGGATTCTCAAAAAGTGCTTTATATATGTAAATATATAATTTGCACTTGCTCCACAAAAACCGTTTATGACTAAGACGACAGCAATCTTAATAGTTTCATTTATACCTATTTTTGAAATTAAGATTGCTCCAAGAATTATAAAAAATCCTTGTATACAATTAAAAGGAAATGCTTCGACTAAATTAGTTTAGCATTTCTCATTTCATTAAACACAGGCGTTTTTCCTTGTTCTATTGCTTCACTTACTCTATCCAATTCCTTTTTATACAAATCCAAATCAGACTTTTTTGTCATAAATAGATAATACATTGTCATACAACAAGCCCTCGTGCTATCTTTGTCTGAAAATCATCAAAATTCTTTTTTATTTCCCTGTGCGCTTCTTCTGTACTCATTCCGTCAAAGCAGTAGTCGCCGCTTATGCTCCTCCATGGACACAACTTCCCATACTGTCGGTATGAGCTTTCACAGTTATTGCATCTTGCTTTCAATATCTCATCTTCTTTCATTTTTTTCCAGCTCACTTAAAAATTGCTCTGCCTGTTTTTCTGCTTCTTTATATCTATGGGTCTCACCTTTACAATAAAGCATATACGCTCTAATGATTTCTTTTGCTTTGGCAAGCTGTTCATCCCGCTTTTTAAGATGCGGACAAGGGTCATTACTGAGACACCACTCCTCAAGAAGCCTCAGCTCTACATTTTCTAGTTGATGTTTCAGCTCTGCATTTTCCTTGCAGATAATCTCAAATCCCTGTTGCAGTACTGGGTCTTTAAGTGCCATACTAATTCTGTTTTTAATTTCGTCTTTAGTCATTTTCACCATCGTTAATATATTTCCATAATTTCAAAGTTAGCTGCTTCTTCTGGATACTCATTACACAATCTGCAAAGTTCTGTTACCGCTTTATAATGTTCACTCCATATAGACCAAATTATTTTTGTCTTTTTATTATAAACAGCAGAACCGTGGTGTAGAAAAACCAACTTCTGCTTAATGGCTAGTAAAATCAATTCTCTACACTTACGCATTTATTTACTCTCCTTTGGAAGTACAATTTCTTTCCAAGCGATAACGTGATAAGCATTTACTTCATACCACAAATCACCATAACTTCCACAATGATAGCACGCAGGTTGCTTAATTCCTCTTTCATTAATGACTTGTACTCTCCAAATAAGAACTCTGCCTTTTTGTTCTTCTTCGGGTGGAAAGTGAAGATCTTCATAGCAATTTACATCTTTCATATAGTGCCATTCATTAGCCTTGTTATAACCAAACTCCGCACCATCCCGAAAAGAATCTAAACAAGCACCATAAGCGGTGTGATACTCTTTTTCAAAATCCTCTGCATATTCTTTTGCTTCTTTCTCAAACATAATTATTCTCCTAAAATAGTTCTCTGTCGTATTCATCTTTAAGGTTAGGCACAATCTTCTATTGCTCCTCATAAAGTTCAAACTTTTCATTGTTCTCACATTTAAAACTTCCAAATGGGGCTTCTCTCTTTGCTATACAAGTTCCGTCAACATCACAATTTATACAGAATCGACACTTCTCTTCTGTTGTTAATTTTGGAACAACAACAGTCTTTTGTTTTTCGTAATCTTTAAGACTTATTCTATTCATTCTTGTACCACCTCCTTAATTCCAATGTTTTCCTATCCACTTCACAAGCAAAATTATTAAATCTACCCATTTCCATATCGCAAAAGGAACAGTGATAAAAAACCCAAACGCCATTAAAAACAGACTGTAAAACACATCTTTCATTTATTACCTCCAAAATATCTAAGCAAGTTTCTTAATATCCTTTTTAAACCTCTCTTACATCCGCAAGATGAATAGCATACACAGGCTTGCCGATATGCAAGTCTGTGTCCTTGCCGTCAACAACTTCAATCCTCGTGATTTTTGCGGTCATATACTTTTTCGTATATCCAAGGTGTAGTTTGCAATTCCACGGAAACATACAATCTTGATTCAGTCTTTTACTCCAGTACGGCTTAACTTCACGATATTCAATCGTCTTTTCACCTGATTTGATTTTTTCGTACCATTCTTTTTTAAGCGGAAATATCAGCATAACTCACCCCTTGCCAATTCCTGCCGCTCCTGCTCCGTTATACTCCTCGATTCCGCTTTAACCACTTTAAAATCAGCTTCAAACGGCTCTATAAAAAATTCTTTTGCATAAGGCAAAGATAAAACCCAGGAACAAAAAGTCGGTTTAGATGAATCATCTTTACCAGACCATTCATTCAACTTATGATTTTTCCGATGATGATACATATTCAGAACGTTCTCATAGTTCATTGTTACAGTTCGTTTCTGTAACCAAGATTCCGGCAATAAGCGGACAAGCTCCTTCCAAAACAGCTTGTTTTTTGTTGCAACATAGGCAAGTCTTAATTTTTCACAGTTTTCAATATGCTTTTCCCATATCTCTTCAACTTCAAAAGTACCAACATTAGGATAACAGTGGAGTTGAACACTTTCAAAGTCATCCATTTCAAAGCAATCTTTTGTTATTGGAGTGCTTGCAAGTTTGTGCATTTTGCTTGTTGAGTTTGCAACTGTTCCAACTTTATAAGTGTCAAATTCGCCAAACCAGTACATTGGAGCAGTTATATCAACAGAAACAAAAATCTGACGTAAGAATTTACAATTGCAAGAGCCAGCCTTAATTAAACTTTGGGCAAGTTTCATATCGTTTGCCCCGATTACAAATTTTCCGTCAGCATCAACATAGCTGTCAATTTTACTATACGATTCAAGAGGATTTCTCATTCCCCTTAGTGCATTTTGAAAATTATAAACAGAAACGTTCTCAAACTTCATAGTTTTCTCCAAAATAAACATTAAACAATTCTTTTTGCGGTGCAAAATTTTTGAAATATTTTTTTTCTCCGATAAGTCTTGCTTTTATAGCGTCTTTTTTATCTTTAAACCTCCCTAAAAATATGTCTTTAAAATCGTAAGTTATTCTTGCACACCATTTATTTCGACTTTTGTCAAAATAAACTCCTGTAACTCCGCTTTTATTAGAGCATCGCAAAGAAGAGTTTCTATCATTTTCTTTGTGCAAACAAATTCTTAAATTGCATTTTCTGTTATCATTTTTATTTTTGTTAATATGGTCTACAAACTCTCCTTTTTTCGCTTTGCAAACCAATCTATGAAACTTTATATAATTATTCTTTTTATTCTTTACAAAACAATGAGTTAAATAACCATAATCATCTTCATACCAATACTTATCTTTTAACAACTGTAAATCTTCAATGTCAAATAAAAATTGTTTGCCATTGACATAGAGTTTTCCACATTCTCCGTCAATAACTATTTTATTAAACTTATTAGGTTTGTCATGCCTCACTTTTAAGTATCCACATGATTTAGTTTCACCAGTTTTTAATTTTCTTAAATTATAACTTCGACCTTTTACCCCACAATCACAATCAGCAAATACGTAAGTATTGCAAGACTTTTCTAGCTTTCTTCTTTCTCTATTAATACCAGTAATTGTAAGATGATTAAATTTTTCGCCTATGTATTCTTCTAATTTCTTTCGTATCATTTTCACCTCATACGCAGTCCGTTATTGCATTGAAACCAGTTCTGTAACCGTGCTCAACTTCCTTGGCGGATGTAACAATTTTTTTATCTTTTGTAGATATATAAAAAAGTGCATGGCTTTTGGCATATTCTTTAGCTTTCTCTTTTAAATCTTTTCGTATCATTTTTTACCCTCGTGTTCTTTTAAGTCTTTTTGACGTAAAACCAGAATCTGGTGGTATTTACGCATGAAATGAAATTGACTTCTTAATAAATATCTGTGAAATAAAGACAGTTTTTTGTATCTTTCTGAGCCGATAAATACTGCAAGTTTTTGCAGTTTGGTAAACAACTCAAAACTCTCTTTTTCCAGTTTTTCAAAAATATTATTTCTCTCTTCTGTCATTCTCTCTTCTGTCATTTTCTTATCCTCCTCGCATTCCCTATAACCATCTTGGAAAGCGTTTATATAATAGCGGACACATCCGCAGAGCAAATCTATCTGCTCACATCTCATACAACAGTTTCCGCACACGTACTTCTCGGCAAATTTTATCGCTTTGTCCTCGACATCCTTGGACGAGGCATGACTTCTGCCTTTTGTTTTCCACAAGTCAATTTTCCACAAATCAAATATCAATTTTGTTTACTCCTTAACAAGCATAATGTCGGTAATGGTCTTATGGTCTTTTTGCAAATCAGTCTTGACTAATGTAGTAATCTCTTTTGGGAAAAGTTCATCGGGAATTTCAACAGGAATTACAACCGATTGACACTTACCTTCGCCAGAAAAGTATAAACTTGGCGGAACTTCTGTTACAACAAAAGCAAGTTTCATCTCAATCCTTCTTGATTCCACAAGGAGAACCATCATACCAAGTGTAATCCTCGGCTAAAACCTTTAAATTAAATGTGCAAACATCATCCTCAAGACACAAAGTTACCCTGTCTTTGGTATACCGTGTAATTAGGTATGCACTACCATCAGCCTTAAACTTAACCCACATTATAGGTGGTCTACGTCGTATGGGTATGATATTGAAATGATTGTTGAAATCTTCAATCATCTCATTTACATCATTATAAGAGCGAAACTCCTCTATCTTAGGCTCTTCTACAAGATAGAAGAGAGCATTATCCATAATGTCGTTTATACGGAATCTATAAGAACATCCCTCGTCCAGTATCTCCGTCAGCATACCGTACTCCTTGTTGACCTCACTTGATACCCTTTTCTTGAGAGCCTCCAGGTTGTCGGCGTGGTACCCCATGCTTCCTGTTCTCAGGCTGTCGGCGTTCGCCGCCGTATAAACCTTGTTTTTGTCAAACTTCATTTTATTCCTCCTTCAGTCTCCAATAACAATCATCGTTTTTATCGCCTGTAAAGCACCTGCATCGGTTCTCGTTGTCCGCATCGCAGTCCTGTCCGTCATAGTCAGCACAGTTCTCACAGCACTTCAATTTCTCTATGAGGCAGTCCTTGCACATTCCATAGAGAATAAATTCGTGTTCATGACAGAACTTTTTACACACAGGACATCTTTTTTGTTTTTTGTCATCAATCATCTTTAAGCCTCCATTCACTTCCATAATCACACTCTCGGCACTTGTCGGAATCATAGTACTCACAGTTGGCACAGTTCTTCATCCGCTCGACCTGCTTTTCCAGTTCCTCAATCCTTTCCTTAGCACTCCGACAGATACTGCTTACGACAATATGAAATGTTGGATAAGTTCTGTTCTGATTTTCTTCTGCACATTGAATTAATGCAGATTTAATCTGATGTCTTTGTTCTTCTGTCATTTCTACCCCCCCCCTAATCAATCGCATACGACGCAATCCATCTCACTTTCATATTCACAATATTGAATCGCTTGGTCATCATAGGTTATTAACTTGTCGCCATAACCATCCTTAATAAGTTCCTCTAGTTTTTCTTTTAATTTTTCAACTGTAAAATATTTCTCTTTTTTCATACTGTTTCTCCTTTTGAATAACTAATTCTTATTTTACTTAACTAAAATTGAACGGCTATATATTTTACTTTAACCTTGCTTATCAACTTTCCGTTCGATACAGAGCCGGAGAGTTTTTGTAGGCAACTGCCTTGATTTGGAGATAACCCTTATGTAGTCCGGCTTGTATATATAGTTGTCTACCTCAAACTCAACGTTATCCTGAGCGTGTCCTTGATGACCCCAGGTTTGCAACATATCTGTCAGTTCCTGTAATGTCATTCTGTCGTCTCCCAGTAGCACAGAGTGGCATAAGCCATACCATCCACACTGACTTCCGTTATGGACTGTATGTTTTCCTGTGTTATCTGCCTTGTGTTTACAAAATCACATAAACTACGCATATCTGTAAACACCTCAGCCTTGAGTTCCTTTGTCATATACACTCCTTTAGAAAGCTCTTCTGAAAATGGAATCATCAGCGGGCTTCCATTCTTTGTGATTTACCCATTTTCTTTGGATTTCCGGGAATCTATCGGCTTCTATAATTTCACCGTCTATAAAACAATATAAACGATTATGAATAAGATTCCTGATTTTTCCGCTATACTGCATAAGGTTACGAACAGACCTGTTCCAAATATCCAAATCTTCTTTATCTTTGATTGATAATGAAACACCATCGACATAGTTCAGAGTTCCGTTTGCAAGAAAAAGATAATCCGCGAACTCTTTGACATTACCATAAACAATTACATTTTCTATATTCGGATAATGTTCTTTATAATACTTTGCCAGAGCATCCACATTGCAGAATTCAAAAGGTTCTCCACTTGTAAGGAACAGTGATTCACAGTCCTTTAATTCATCTTCCGTAACAAGTGGAATATCATCTAAAGAATAACATTTATTGCAGCAATTAGGGCAATGTCTTGAACAGAGATTTGTTACCATAAGGTGTATTTTCTTTGATGTTTCTTCTGTCTTTTCATTTAAGATACTCATTATTTTACCTCATTTAGAAAGTCTTTTGCTAAATCCATGCTATCTTTAATTTGTATGTTATTTTCATAATCAATTCTGCCTTGTATTATAAAATATAAATGTAGAATTTCTCATTTCTTATCTCCTGTGCCTTCTGCTCTTTTTCTATTCTTCTCAAGGCAATCC
>OQVL01002058.1_pt1 | contig 12228 bp, 9 predicted proteins | sample 1691501 | NCBI WGS metagenome assembly OQVL01 (sample SAMN03418253, study PRJEB22391) | human gut metagenome | biome: human-gut; feature: organic feature; material: feces | host: Homo sapiens | place: Tanzania | collected 2013-01
TTGGGGCTTTCCTCTCCCTCGGCCAACCCCTTGCCCTTCGGGCGTTCCCCTTCCAAAGGAAGGGGATAGATGAAGCTCGGTTTCTGCTTTCAAACTTGTGGTGGCAGCTTCGCTGCAAAATATATATTTGCGGCGAAGCCGCCACATACATTCCTAATTCCTCATTTCTAATTTCTCATTTTTATGATAGCCCACTCCCGTAAAAAGCACGTAAACAGCGGGCAAAGTTTCTCTTTATAATTATACCATGACTTATATGCATAGCGGAGCACAGGGAGCCCTTCCCGTTAAAGGAAATTCTGATAGTATGGTATGGAAAAAACGTAGAATCACGAAATTATATATATAAGCGTGATTTCTATCACACTTTTATATATAATTTCGTGATGCATGGCAAATAGCACGCAAAAAGAGGGAAACCTGTCAAGGCTTCCCTCTTTTTGCGTGCACTACCCTAAATAGAGATTTCAATCCCAGAATAGTCCTTATCTTCATTAGAATGAAGTTTTACTTGCTTCACACCGCCGCTGCCAGTCGTTCCACTTGAGCCAGAGTCACCACTCTCTCCATGATCCCCAAACTGAAATGGATTCCAGTAAAATGAGCGATCCCACACATCTGTATAGATATGTTTGGCTACAATACTTCCTTCAAAAGCCACTTTATGATAGTAGCGAACACACCCGTTCGGCGCATATATGATCGCTTTGAATCGATCATTCATTTCATTTGCATTGACAGTGACATTCCCATGAAGTGAAATGATCGTCATATTAGTCCAACTCGTATTACAATTCCCTTGCTTCACAGTGATATCACCATCGGTAATAATAATCTTGTACTGTTTATCGTTTTCCACACTAAAACCACGCCCTGAACCCGCAGAATCGTAGTGACCATCTGTATCTAGATATATGCTTTCTTCTCCAGATTTACATGATGACTCATCATTTCGATACAATCCGCCAGTTGGAGAAAATTCATTTCTATATTTTTCCACATACTGATAGACTTTCTCTACGGATGAATTGTCCTTTTCCATTGCAATATTAATCTTATCCACGTATGTATTCGAGGCCAAAACGTCTTGTCCCTGACTAGTTCCATCATCATAACCAAAACGATTAAAATGAGCCCACGAGTCAACGATTTTGCGATTTGACCATAGTTCTAAGTCCGTTTTGGCGGAAGAGCTAAATGCCCCTTTCTCAATGAAAACAGAACGCTTATCCCCACTATTATTATGATCAATACTAATCGGTCCATTACTATGTATCTTGCCATGAATATACACATTATCGCTATTGATATAAATAGCATTCTTATTCAAATCCCATGAGTTCTCAACAGGTCCGCTATATCCAGCCACCATAGTAAATCCGAAAACCCCTGGATCACCTGTAATCGGACTATCAGGCACAAGACGCGCTGTCGCCTCTACACTAACTGGAATCTTCTGCAATCCCAAAATTCTCATAAACGTCGTATCTACATTCTGTGATACATAGAGAGAAAGGAGAACCCCCTTCGTCTCATCAGTTCCATCGCCATACACGCGCTTGGTAATCTTATCAATTTTATAGTTATCCCTCATAGCAGTGTCGGCATATAAATTCGCCTCTAGGTACGTATGCGCCACCGTCTTGAGGTCAGTCACATCATCCTTGTCATACACATACGCCGCCGCAAGCACCGCCGCATCCGCCGCCTTCTGCAGGCGCGCGTGACGGGCAAAGCCATTCCCGAGGTCCACCGCGAGCCCCGCGCAGCCGAAAAGGATCGGGATCAATATTGCGAAAAATACCATGTACGCTCCTCGCTCATTCTTGAGCGAGGAAAGCAGGCGATCCAGAAAAGTCATAATATCACCTCGAAGCGAAGCAATGAGAAATGAAAAATGATGGTGCGGCGCATAAAAATCAAAAGCGCCGCGAAGTTTTATATAATGACAGCTATTTCCGAGATACAATTCCAGCCACTAGTACAGCAATTTGTTAACTTCTGGACTTAGTGAGAAATGGTGAAATATCTTGGCTCCCCATCGGGGGAGCTGCCCGAAGGGCTGAGGGGGCTGCGCAGCGGTATTGCATGAAAGTGTTGGGATATCGATAGTATCGGACTATTCAACATAGCCCGCTATACCGCTAGCATGCCCCCATTGCCTTCGGCACTTCCCCCGAAGGGGGAAGCAAGTCGCGCTGACGCTCATTCTGACTGCATTTGTATGTCGATTGAAAGTCCTCTTCATCGAAATACGCAATGCCAGCCACCAGTTACCGGTCACGAAAAATCATATTCGCCATTAGTATACCATAATCTCCCTAGAAATTTGAAATGAAAAGCCGCACGAAAAAACGCCCGCCGAAAGGCGGACGTTTTCACTGATCAGCGTGACTGGTGACTAGCGACTGGTGACTAAGGATAGCGACTAGCACGCAAAGTGCGGGCATCGCCCCTATTCATCCCTCGCGGCGCTTCCTTATCTGTCGCGCCGCTCCACCATTTCTCATTTCTAATTTCTCATTTCTAATTCCTACGCTCAATTCCCTTCCAGTCTCGCTACGCCGAGCGGCGGGCTTTCAAGGAAGGTGACTTTCGGATTTCTCTGGGCGAGCCAGCCAGCCTGCCATGCATTCGGCAGGAGGTAGACAGGACGCTCGCGGCGGTCATAGACGACCATCGCATTGTCGATGCCGATAAGCTCCTCCGGCGGGACATCCCCTTCTGTCCAGCGGGCTGCGGTGTAGGAGAGCGGCTCCAAATTCACATGGACATTATATTCATTTTCCAGCCGGTACTTCATGACTTCGAACTGCAGCTGGCCGACAGCGCCGATGATGAAAGACTCCATCACATACGGCTGCTTATAGACCTGGATCGCCCCTTCCTGCGCGAGCTGGGAGACACCGTTCAGGAACTGCTTTCTCTTCATGCTGCTCTCCGGAGAAAGGCGGGCAAAAAGCTCCGGCGGGAATACCGGGAAATCGATGAAGGTGACCGGATGCTTCTTCTCGCAGACGGTATCGCCGACACCGAGCTCACCGGTATCGAAAAGACCGATGATGTCGCCCGGGTAGGCTTTCTCGACCGTCTGTCTTTCCGTTGCAAGGAACTGCTGCGGCTGGGAGAGGCGGAGCATCTTGCCGCTCTGGCGATGCAGGACGGTGATGCCTTTCTCGAAGACGCCTGAGCAGATACGCATGAAAGCGACACGGTCATGGTGCTTCGGGTCCATATTCGCCTGGATCTTGAAAATGAAACCGGAGAATGCCGGATTTTCCGGCTCGATGGTACCTTCCAGCGTCTTTCTCGCTTCCGGCGGCGGCGCAAGCTCGAGGTATTTCTCCAGAAATGGCTGTACGCCGAAATTCGTCATAGCCGATCCGAAGAACATCGGTGTCAGCTCCCCTTTTGCGACCTTTTCCGCATTAAAGGGATCGCCCGCTTCATCAAGAAGCTCCAGATCATCGCGGAGCGCATCCAGCACCTCCTGCCCGACCTGAGAAATGATGGCTTCGTCATCGATCTTGCCGGAAATCACTTCCAGCTTCTTCACGCCATGTGCATTGTCCTTGATGAAGATATGGCACATCTCCGTCTCACGGTCATAGATGCCCGTGTAATCACCGTTCACACCGATCGGCCAGTTCATCGGACAGGAACGGATGCCAAGCACATCTTCAATATCCGCCATCAGATCGAACGGATTCTTACCAAAATGGTCGATCTTATTCACGAAGGTGAAGATCGGGATCCCGCGATCCGAGCAGACCTTGAAGAGCTTCTTCGTCTGCGCTTCGACGCCCTTTGCCACATCGATGACCATGACCGCCGAGTCGACGGCCATCAGCGTGCGGTAGGTATCCTCCGAAAAGTCCGCATGCCCCGGGGTATCCAGGATATTGATGCGGCATCCCTGGTAGTCGAACTGCAGCACCGAGCTCGTGACAGAGATCCCGCGCTGTTTTTCGATTTCCATCCAGTCAGACACCGCATAGCGCGCCGTCTTCCTCGCCTTGACGGAGCCTGCGAGATGGATCGCACCCCCGTAAAGCAGTAATTTTTCCGTCAATGTCGTCTTGCCGGCATCCGGGTGGGAAATGATCGCAAACGTCCGGCGGCGTTTGATTTCTTCTAAGTCAGTCATATTGCACCTCAATCAAAAATATACATCGCTTCATTATAGCATATTTATATGACAGTTCGTAGAAGAAAAGGAAGGCGAAAGCGGCATTCCTACACAAAAACGCACAGGCGGAAAAGCCTGTGCGTTTCTCTCTGTACTTCTCATTACAGATCACGAAGGACATGATACTTAGTTCCAGTTCCATCCTTTCGTGTGTTCTCTCCCACCTGCATCGAGACATTATTCTTCAGACGCAGGATCTCACCCGTAGCAGGATTCACCCGATACACATCCGTCCTGACCGTCGTCCCCACCTGCTGCTTGTCCAGTATCGTCCCGCCATTCTTATCCGGGCTGTAAATGGCGACCGCATAGTACAGCTGGCCATTTTCCTTATCCTTATAACCGACCATCGCCCAGCTGTCATTTTGGAGCGCACTGGAATCGATCTGTTTCACATATTTCGACAGACTGTCACTATCGATAATCCCATTCGGCGTCGTAAACTCCGGGCCTTTTCTTTGATCGAAATAGCTTCCATTCGCTCCGCCCATATAGTCGAAAACTGACTGGGCCCCATTGCCCGGCCCCTTTTTCGCGAGAGCAAGAAGCGTATCCTTCAGCCACTTCATATGACGGTCATAGACCTTATCACTTTTGCTCCCCGCTTGAAGAAGCTCTGCGGCGAAGCCAAAAACCCTAGGGATCCCGTCTCCGTAAGACCCCAAAAGGCCCCATCCGATCCCGACCACCAGGCCCAGCATGAGGGCATACTCCACAAAGTTGTTCCCCTTCTGTCTCATATCTCTCACCGGTTCTCTTTCACGTATAATAAGTTCCAGGGTTTCATTTTACCATCTTTTCAAGAGAGCTACAAGGGAAAACCAAGCGGCTGAACCCCCCGACGCAAAGTTTGAAAGCAGGGATGACTGGCAAGGGGCTAGGGAAACTAACATACGACGTTTTCCTCCGCTCAGGATGACGAAAAGCACCGCACCAACCCCTTTGAACCTTCTGAACCTATAGAACCTGCTCCCCCTCTTTCGCAAACAAGTAAGGGACGACAACATTCCAGAGGCTCCCCCGTAAAACAAGAAACGGACTTTTCACATGCTACATCATGACAAAAAGACCTATCATCAGGATCGCCACAAAGAGCCAATAGAAGAACTTCTCCGCAAGCGCCTGCCGATTCTTCTTTGTCGAGACCTCGAAGCCGCAATGCGGGCAATACTTCAGCCCAGCGACATCCGGCACCGGGCCATGGCAATGCGGACACGCCTCGCAGTGCCCCGCCGCATACTGCGCGCGCTCCTCCGCCGTCAGCTCCGGCAGGATTTCCACCGGCGTATCCAACAGCCGGCACCCTCGGCAACGCACCGCATCCTCCGGCAGCGGCTGCTCCAGCACCTGATGACACGCCGGACATCGATCCCAGCGCTTCCGCATCCCATGCCCGCAGTACGGACACTTCGAAAGATGCGGCCACGACGCCTCCCGGCTCCCCGCCTCCGGCGCATGCGAAGGCTTCGAAAGCGACGTATAAGAGATCCCCGTCCCCGGGATCCCCACCGTCGTCCGGACACCATTCTGGCCGAACGTGATATGCGCCCCGCGCCGCCCGATCGACGTCGAGACCCCGCGCTTCCCGACATTCAGCGTCACCCCCGGCATGATCTTGATCCGCCGCTGAAAACGAAAACCCATTTCTTCTGCCTTCTTTCCTTACGGCTCTTTCTCCAAGAGCCACTTCCACATCGGGAGCACATGGATGGTGACCCCGTCACGCTCGATTTCCTCTTCCTCACTGTACGTCAGGATGTAAAGTGACTGCCCCTTCATGAAATCATTCAATTTCAAAAGACCGCCCACCTCCCGCTCCAGCGTCTCTGCGGACTGATGTAGAAAATAGCAAACCTGCACCGCCATCTTCTTCTCAGGGATGTAGAAATCCACCTCTATATTTCTTTCATAATAGTACACTTGATCCATCCCATAGCGCCGTACCAGCTCGATGGCCGCCAGATTCTCCAAAGCCGCTGTCACGCCATCCAGCACCAAGAGCTGCAGCAACCCCGTATCCATGAAATAATACTTCGGCGTCGTCTCTCGATCCACCAGCTTCCCCATAATATTCTGGATAGAAAAAATCAGGTACGAATCCTGCATATACGACACATACTTGATCACCGTCATCTTGCCGATAGCAAGACCACTCCCCGTCACGATCCGCGTGAGACGACTATACGAAAGCGGATGACACACCGACTCAGCGATCTTCTTCAAGAGCAGACGGACGGCGAACTCATTCCCTATCCCATTCCTGGCGATGATATCCCCGAGGTAGATCGTCTGGTAAATATTATTCAAATACATCCGCTTCGACTGCACATCGATCAATTCCGGAAACGCGCCGTTTTCGAGATACGCATCAAAAGCACTGGAAATCGCCGCCTTTCCCTTCATCGTCAGCTGCTTGCGCGGGCTCCCATCGATCCCCAGCGCCATAAGGTACTCCGAGAAATCATACGGATACACCACACGCATCATGAAACGCCCGCCCAGCGTCGTCGCGATCTCCCGGCTCAGCATCTTCGCATTGCTCCCTGTCACGTACACATGGTACTTGCTATCCGCCAACCGCCGGACAAACTTCTCCCAGCCCGTCACATTCTGCAGCTCATCCAGGAAAACATGCGTCACCTTGTGATCTTCCGCAAACTCCGCCTGCACCTCCAAAAGCAAGTGCAGATCCGCCGCCGTCATCTCCAGCAGCCGTTCATCCTCAAAATTCACATAGAGAATGTGATCCTCCGGGACGCCTTCCTTCAGCAGCTCGTGAATGCGCTGGATCAGAAGATAGGACTTCCCTGCCCTTCGAATACCCACAAGGCAGTAGTTCAGTCTCTCCTCCCAGTCAAAGGCACGAGTAAGAAAGCCCTGTTCCTGCACCATCTCCCACTGGTCTGCCAGCACTTCCTGTATCACTCTTTTATTCATATTGTCTCCTTCATAGAACAGAAAAGGGGTAATATTGTCTCATTCATAAGACAATATTACCCCTTTTCTGTCTCGTGTGCAAGACAGACGTAGAAATCTCCTTCAAAGCGAGGGGGCACTCTAGGTCTGATCCGTTCTCGTTCTATGACAGAATCGTTCTCACTATAAGTAAAAATCAAGAAATCCCTGCAATAGCCATTTTGAATTTATCTAATGCAGTTTTATAGCTTTGTGTAGACTTCCCCACTTTCTGCGGATCATAATTACACATGCTCAATATATCCGCATATCCTGCAACAATCTCACGCAGATTGTTCTTTAAGAAATGCATCGGATCCTGCGACCATCTTAAAACGGTATATCCATTCTCCTTGCGTTTAACTATAAGTGCTTGCAAACCATAAACTAACGGAGCAATAAATCCATCAGGAGTAATCGTTTCTATAGGCTCCCCGCTAAACGGTGATTTCTTGTTCTTTTTCTTATCATTCATTCTTTTCGCCGCAGTGATTGCATTAAAACGTCCCCCCGCAGCATTGTAGTAAGTTGGAAATGTCGTATATATATAATCATATAATGTCGGTATTTCCGTCGCTAATTTCAGCGCTGATTTTACCTCTTCATTCAGTAGCGTTCTTTTATAACCATCCCCAGATTCATCCGTTACATCTGGCGACGTCATCAATTTTTCAAACTGCTTCATGCATGCCCCTTTACCACTATATAAAGTTTTTGGAGCCACGCCTTCAAGCATCTGCGAATTATCATTTGCTGCACAAACTGGTTCTATCATATTAAGCGGAATCCAAGCCAATGCGATAAGATCTTGAGCCTTGATTTCCCCACCATCATTCGTCTTCCATTCAATGCGATTAGCAATTTTGGGATTACTTTTCTCCAGCATTTGCCTTAATTCGTCAAAATACCCCTTCTGATTGGCTTTCGCCGAAAGCTGCAATTCTGCATTATTGTTTCGTGCTTCACAAATGTCAAACAAATTATTTTTAAAAGAAAGTAAGCAATCACAATCATTGATGTCTTTGGGTACGAGTAATTCTACAGGTACAAGAAAGTCTAAGTCTTTTCCATTTTCCTTGGCTTCTTTGGCTAAATAATCACGAATGACATTCCGTTTTTCAAACCAAAGTTTTTTGAAATCGTCCCATTTCTTTGTTCCTTTAGATAAAGTTTCTCCATTCCATTCCAAAGCTTTTCGTAAAATATGAAGACCTATCGCCAATGTATTATGTCCACCATCCAAAATTCCTTCAATTTTAGGATCATCCGGTATAATTTTGATATAGCTTTCTTTTGGATTTTTATAATCGGAAGACGCCAACAACACGCCTTTTGACATAAAAGGAAATAGTTCAGGACTACTTTCGATTGTCTCTTCAATAGCATCGGTAACAGCACCAGTCTTTGAGGAACGCGGATTTGCCTCTAAGTTTAAATTATCAATAATAGAAACAAAGCACTTTGCCTTTGCCAATCCCACAAATTTAGTAATATCATTTACCGTTTGAATCCCGCAGCCATCTTCAAATTTAATAACGATATCTTTTTCTGTGATGTCCATTTTACTCCATCCTTTCGATAATTTTCGATCTACTTCCCTAGATCAACAAAAGCCTAACAGCGAAATCCTAAATTTCGCCGTTAGACTTTTCAGAAATACAAATCACTTGTCCTATGCCTTCATTATACACATGATAGAGGACAAATTATGGCTATATATCATGCCAATTTAAATTCATACACATTTTCTGCCATTTTCACAATAGTCAGCAAAGGAAATTCCGAATTTTCCTTAATCACATCCAAAAAAACACTCTTCAATTCCTTGCTCCAAAAGATACGCACGCGCCCAAGGTACAGACTCTCCTTCTCAAGATGGGCATCATACATTGATCCCTCGTAGCAGATCCGGATCTCCCATCGCTCCCCATTCCTCATCGACTCCGCATCAAAAAACTTGTGCATCGGCCCGGGGATCGTCGCTCCTGCGTACTTGAAAAATGATATATCCGTTTTCTTGACCAGCGTTTAATCATCAATGAGTTCCCAGGAGCGCACCTTCGTTTTCTCTTTCATCATAGATCACCTGCTGCCTTTCTGCCGACTACGATTGTCATTCTTTATCTTTTCCTATATTAGATCACACCGCGATCTCCATTGCAATAGTTTTAGAATAATAAAACCCACTCCGAAAAATCCGGAGTGGGTTTGAAATTTGCTGCTCAGCGCAGTCGCCATGCGACCTCGATCGGCTTATTGATATAATTTCTCGTATCCATCAGCACGCCATCCACCACCGCACTCGCCCAGCCTTTGCCGAGCTGGAGCACCCAGGCACCGGACGGATGAGAGGCGAGAAATTCTTTTACCGGCGTCTTTCCACGCGTGAAATACTGGCAAGTCCCCACGGCATAGCGGCTGAGGTAGGAGGCCGCGACGGAGGTGGCCTGCGGATTGTCACACTGGGCGATGGCCTGGCGGCAGAGATCCTGATAAGCCTCTTCCCATGTCCTGCCTTCGGCGATGGCGATGGCACGGACGAAGCTGTCCTGACTCCCGCGGTTTACGGGACTTGGATTTTTGAAAAGAAATGTCTGGCCCGCGGCAACGTCGATGTCTTTCAAAGGAGCGAGGCGGCGGACGCTCTTCTCGTAGAGCCATGGGGCGGAGGGGCGCGGCGCGGACGCGATGTCCGGCGGGATCTCCCACGCTTCGAGCAGTTTTTCGCTGCTCGCGTCCCATGTGTCATAGAGGAAACCATCCCGCGCACAGGTGACGTGCCACCAAAGGCGGAGGACGTAGTTTCCTTTCGGATGCTGCCGGATAAATTCTCTCGCGGTCAGTTCTGCCGTGCTGGCTTCGTCCTCGGTATGGGCGTGCGCCTGAGCGGACTTATACACATAGCGGGCTCCGATTTCCTTCAGATATTTGCGAAAGACGATCGGATAGTCCGGCATGGCATGCAGGGAAAGGCCGGTCTGGCACAGTCCAGCGAAGGTGTCTTTCCAGGAAATCCCTGTGGCGCCGGCGATGGCCCGAAAGACGCAGTCATCGCAGTCTTTCCCCTGCGGATTCACATTCTGCATCTTCCAATTCGTTTTTTCTTTTCTCGTTCGATACATCAAGATCCCTCCCTTGGGTATAGTATAGCACGTGGGGTAGACATGAAATGTCAATTTCTGATTTGCCGTGGAGGCGAATCCTGCATGAGATCTTTCTTTGCTTGCTGCGTCTTTATGTATTTGTATGGCTCACGCTGTCCGGCGGCTAGGCGGGAGGAGGGAAATCGGATCCGCCGCCAGCCCTCTCCGCTCTCCTTTCCTATAGGTGTGTGCACGTAGGAGTGTGAAGGAGCTTTCGGCTCCTGGGAGGATTTTCCTCTCTCCATAAAATACTATCGTGGAAGTTTTGGACTTTACACGGTTTTGAATAAAAAGAATGGAAGGGAAATAGTGATCTCCGTCATTTATAAAAAAGGCGTCATAGTTTTATTTCTATTAAATTGCATATTTTCCAAAGTTTCTGAATGCTGATTTTACATATTTTCGCGATTTTTTATCAAGCAGGCAGCAAGCCATATTCATCGCAAGATCCTTCGACGCTTGTTCCGCGTGCGGCTATCGTACATGCGCCGTTTTCGTCCGCGCAGGATGACATCCAGTCACTAGTCACCGCCAAACAACAAAAAAGAACCACGACGCGTGCCGTGGTTCTTTGGCTGTCAGGAGTCGATTTCTTTCTTTCTGGTGAGGCTGGCCTGCTCGAAGTGCATGCTTCTGGTGTGAATGGTGTGTACCCAGCCTTTCTCATGGCGATCCTTCCATCCGAGGATGGTGACGGGGATCCAGGAGTACATAAAGACAGGGTAGATGAGCCAGTAGAGGTAGATCTTCCATGGCACCTTGATCTGCAGGAGGACGATCAATGGGACGACGGACTGGATGAAGCCCAGGATCGCCCAGAACTGGTGAGGCACCAGTACATCGTTGTAGAGGATGACCGTGAAGCAGGGGTAGAACATATTGATGTAGGTCATCAGAAGGTAGAAGGTGGAGACGAGGAGGAAGTAGTTCTGCAAAAGCTGCATGATGCCGTCTAAGATGACGATGCTGTGGCGTTTCCATCCTTCTTTCCAAAGGATCGGGATGTAGCGCTCGGAGCAGTCGAACTGGCCCTGCGCCCAGCGTTTTCTCTGACGGCAGGAGGCCATGAAGGAGAGTGGCTTCTCATCGTAAATGATGGCGTCATGTACCCAGCAGGTACGGATGCCGTGAGAGAGGCATTTCATGGCGAATTCCATGTCTTCGGTCAGGCAGTCACAGCCCCAGCCGTATTTCTTGACGATATCGGCAGCGATGCACATGCCGGTGCCGCCGAGACAGGAAGAGAGTCCCATATTGTACTTGCCGAGATGCCAGAGGTGGTTGATGGTCCAGAAGGCGATGGCGAAGGTACCGGAGACCCATGTGTCGGTCGGATTCTTCGCAGAAAGGTAGCCCTGCAGGACTTTCTGTCCTTTGAGAAGGCGGTTGTTCATGACGGCGAGGAAATCCAGATGGACGAGGTTGTCGGAGTCGAAGACGCAGAAGGCGTCGTATTTCTTATCCAAGGCAAAGATCTTCGGGAAGACCCAGTCCATCGCATAGCCTTTGCCGACGAGTTCCTTATTTTCTCTTTCGAAGACGTGGGCGCCATGGGTGCGCGCGATGTCGGCGGTATTGTCGGTGCAGTTGTCTGCGATGACGAAGACGTCATAGAGTTCTTTCGGATATTTCAGGATGCGAAGGTTGTCCAGCAGGTCTCCCAGGACCATGGCTTCGTTATGCGCCGGTACGACGATGGCGAAGCGGCTCTTTGGGGCAGCCAGATTCGTTTCTTTTCGATGCCACATGCCGAATAACGCGATCACCGTGTAGTAGATGGTAAAAATCCCGACAATGATCTGTATCGGAAACATGATTATATCGAGGTAGTGATTCATTGTTCGATGTCCTCAGGTACTCTTTTCTGTTTTCTTCTGATGGCTTTGCGTTTGCCTTTTCTACGGTTGAGGTAGGTATTCATCATACCGAAGAGGATGTAGG
>OQVL01002060.1_pt1 | contig 12227 bp, 7 predicted proteins | sample 1691501 | NCBI WGS metagenome assembly OQVL01 (sample SAMN03418253, study PRJEB22391) | human gut metagenome | biome: human-gut; feature: organic feature; material: feces | host: Homo sapiens | place: Tanzania | collected 2013-01
CTCTGTATAAAAATCCAAGAATGAAATCGGACAACGATTTAATCAGTGTTTCCCTTGACAGAACGCCTCCGCATTGCGGGGGCGTTTTCTTTTGCTTTTCGCAAAAGTTTTAGAACGTTTTACGAACGTGAGATGAAAAACGTGGTAACATAGGGGTGACTGGTGACTGGTGAGAGCAGCCCTGTCCTTAAACTACTCTTCTGAACCTACTCCCCCTTTTCTATCACTCTTTCTACAAGGAGATTCTATACAATGACACTTGACGAATTACAAATCGGCCAGTCGGCCACGCTCACGACCGTCGGCGGAGAGGGCGCGCTTAGACAGCATTTTCTGGACATGGGCCTCATTCCGGGAGAAGAGGTGACGCTGGTGCGCTTTGCACCTTTGGGCGATCCCATGGAGCTCATGGTGCAGGGCTATGAGCTGACACTCCGAAAAGATGATGCGCGAAAGATCGAAGTGACGAATGCGCATGAGGCAGCAGCGAAAGCAGGAAAGCAGCTGCGAGTGGATGCGTCTCGGTATCTTCATCCCGGTCTCGGTGAGCCGGGCAAGTATCATGAAGAGTCGAAGTACTCAGAGGTTAAGCCGATCGAAGGCAGACTGACTTTTGCGCTCGTCGGCAATCAGAATTGCGGCAAGACGACGCTCTTCAACCAGCTGACCGGTTCCAACCAGCATGTCGGCAATTTCCCCGGGGTCACGGTGGATCAGAAGACGGGCGTGATTCGCGGCTATCCGGAGGCAGAGGTGGTGGATCTGCCGGGGATTTATTCCCTTTCTCCGTATACGAGCGAGGAAATCGTCTCTCGAGAATTTATCCTCAAACAAAAGCCGACGGGCATCATCAATATCGTGGATGCGACGAATCTTACGCGCAATCTTTATCTCACCATGCAGCTGATGGAGCTTGATATACCGATGGTGCTTGCGATCAATATGATGGATGAAATGGAAAGCAACGGCGGCTCGATTCTGATCAATGAGATGGAGCGTCTCTTGCAGATCCCGGTCGTACCGATTTCTGCTGTCAAGAATCAAGGCGTGGGCGAGCTCGTGAAGCATGCGATCCATGTCGCACGCTATCAGGAGAAACCGGGCATCACGGATTTCTGCGACAAGAATGACCATCATGGGGCTCTCCACCGCGCCCTGCATGGCATCATGCATCTCATCGAGGACCATGCGAAAACAGCTGGCATCCCGCTGCGCTTTGCGGCCTCCAAACTGGTCGAGGGCGATCCTCTCGTGGAGCAGGCGCTTGCTCTAGAGGCGAATGAGAAAGAGCTTTTGCGGCACATTCTCGCGCAGCTCGAAGAAGAGCGCGGCCTTGACTGCGCGGCTGCGATGGCGGATATGCGTTTCCTCTTCATCCGCCGCCTCTGTGAACGGACGGTGGTGAAGCCGCAAGAAAGCAAAGAGCATGCGCGCAGCCAGAAAATCGACCGCATTCTCACGGGAAAGTACACGGCCATCCCGATTTTCGTCCTCATCATGGGACTGGTCTTCTTCCTCACCTTTAATGTCATCGGTGCTTTCCTGCAGGACGCTTTGGCAGATGGCATCGATCAGGTGACAGAGTGGGTGGGTGCATGGCTCACGGCAGAGGCGGTGAATCCCGCCATCCGCTCGCTGGTGGTGGATGCCATTTTCCAAGGCGTCGGCAGCGTCCTTTCCTTCGTGCCGGTGATCGCCGTCCTGTTTTTCTTCCTGTCTCTTTTGGAAGATGGGGGCTATATGGCGCGCATCGCCTTCGTCATGGATAAGCTGCTCAGAAAGCTGGGGCTCTCCGGACGCAGCATCGTGCCGCTTCTTGTCGGCTTTGGCTGCACGGTCCCCGCTGTCATGGCGACGCGGACGCTGCCCTCGGAGCGTGACCGCCGCATGACCATCATGCTTATCCCCTTCATGAGCTGCTCGGCCAAGGTGCCGATCTATGCCTTCTTCACGGCGGCCTTCTTCCCGCGAAATGGGGCGCTCGTCATGACAGGGCTCTATCTCTTCGGCATCGGGATGGCGATCCTGACCGCCCTCCTCTTCAAGCACACTCTTTTCAAGGGGGAACCGGTGCCCTTTGTCATGGAGCTTCCGAATTATCGCATGCCCGGCATGAAAAATGTTCTGCGCCTCATGTGGGATAAGGCCAGAGATTTCCTCGAGCGTGCTTTCACGGTCATCTTCGTCGGCACCATCATCATCTGGCTTCTGCAGAACTTTGATGTCCGCCTCAATATGGTGGCGGACTCGAAGGACAGCATCCTTGCCCTTGCGGCTGGTGCTGTCACGCCTCTCTTTGCACCGCTCGGTTTTGCAGACTGGAAGCTTTCTACGGCGCTCATCTCCGGATTCATGGCCAAGGAGAGTGTCGTCTCTACCCTGACGGTCCTCTACGGGACGGAGGAAGCTCTCTCTTCGCTTCTGACACCGGGCATGGCACTCACCTTCCTGACCTTCTGCCTGCTCTATACGCCCTGCATCGCGGCGATCACTTCCGTCAATCGGGAGAATGGGACGGGATGGGCTGTGGGAATGGTTGTCTTCCAGTGCGTCATCGCCTGGCTTGCTGCTCTTGCTGTCCGCCTCGTGCTGCATGCGCTCGGCGTGGCGTGAGGATGAAAGAGAAAACATCCCTTCCTTCATCGGATGAAGCATATAAAAATCCGACAGAATTGACTTCATAGATGTCAATCCTGTCGGATTTTTGCTTTTCATCGTGTGTTGCTTTTAAGGAAACGCTGATTTAATCCCCAAGCATTTTCTGGAAATCGGCATTCAGCGCGCTTTCCGCGGCAGCAAGTTTTTCTTCCTGCTCCGCGACCCAGGCTTCGCTCCTGGCGAGGTCGTCCCTGGCCATTTGAATCATGCGGGTGAGTTCTTCAGGCTGCGGCCCGCCCTTGACTTTGCGATTTCTGACAATGGATGCCGGATCTTTCGCATTCTTCCACTCGGCCTCCGTCATCGGGAAGGCGGAGGGGAGTACGGGATCATTGGCAGCGACCCGCTGGTAAATCTTCTTTGCCTCTTCATATGTAAAATCCGACGGCGGGATGTGATTCTGACGCGCGTATGTCACGATTTCCGAAGCGAAGTGATGACCTGTGCGGAAAGGAATGCTGTGGTTCTTCATCAGCTCATCGGCGATTTCCTGCGAGCACGTCCAGTCCAGATTCAGCTCCTCTTGGCTGCGCTTTGGGTCGATGGTGAGATTGTTCAGGATACGGTCCATGCCTTTCAGCACTTTGGTTGCCTGCGGCATAAGGTCGTACCTTCCGTTCAGCCGCCCGTCCGCCATGCCTGCGGGAATATTATGTGAACGGAACATCGCTTCGACCGACATGCCGAGAAGTGTCGAGGCGTCCGTGCGGCAGCTGTTCAGGATGCCGGGGTTTCGCTTCTGCGGCATGGCGGAGGAAACGTAGGTGTTTCCCTGTCCTTCCTTCAAAAGAATCCAGGGACGCGGCTGTGCATATTGCTGCATGATTTCTTCGATGAAACTTGTGGTATGGATAGCGATCACATTCGTGATGCCGCCCGTCTCGATCGGCGCTTCCTGCGGGAAGATCTGTCCCGCATCATATGTGTTGTACGCGATGGCGTCAAATCCCAGATACTTCGCCATGCGGTCGCGATCGAGCGGCCAGCCTGTGCCGTTCAGCACCATGCTTCCCATCGGAGAGCGGTTCAGACGCGTGTAGTATTCGCGCACGCGCGTGCTGTCGCGCTGGTATGCATTGGCATACGCGATAAGATAGTGCGCGAGGCTGTTCGGCTGCGCGGCGACGCCATTCGTATAGTTCGGGATGAGGGTGTCCCGGTTTTCCTCTGCGAGGCGGATGAGATCCTCCTGCACGGCATTCAGTTCTTTTGCCATGGCAAGGAGATGCTCTCGCTGCTCCATGATGCCGACCGTTGACAGCATGTCCTGCGACGAACGCCCCGCATGCAGCTTTGTTACCTCCGGTCCAGCGGCTCGGATGAGATAAGGCTCAAAGGCGACAACATTCGACGGGCGTGCCCCGCCTTTTTTATTGCCATCCCTCAGTACCTTCTCGATGCCGCGTGCTATGTGCTTTCCTTCCTCTTGTGTCAGCAGCCCTTCACTGGTATTGATGACGTCTGAGGCTTTATTAATCTGCCCGAGCCAATAGAAATTATCCCGCGGCGCTTCTTTCGCCAAGACCGGGCTTCCGGAAATCAGAGCGCACAATGTGAGTGCGAGTAAAGAATGTTTCATATGAGAGTCTCCTTTCATGCGGACGCGCGATGGATTTCACAGCGGCGCGAGCCTGCTACCCGTTATTATAAAACCTTCTTCGCATATTTCTAATAGAGAAAAATCTTATGATGAAGGGAAAGAAATCATGATAAGGGAAGAGCTGCCAGATCCCCTTAATAATGGCGATGCCCGATGACAGCATGCAAGTCACCAGTCACTTGAGATTTCGAACTTCGACCTTTTGATCTATTCTCATTATGATTGACTGCGAATATTTTCCGGTGCTATGATAGGAAAAATTGGAATCTATACGCAAAGGAGACTCTTATGATTCAAAAACTATGGCAGAAGAAAGCGCTGCTCGCCCTATTCCTGTGTGTGGGGGCGTCGGGGCTGATGGCAGGATGCGGGCAGACTGCGCCGAAGGCGAGTGCTGTCTCTGTGAAGACGCTCCCCGTGCAGAAGAAGGATGTCATCGTCTCAAAGCAGTATGCCGGACAGGTAAAGGCACTCGATGCCGTCTCGATCAAGCCGAAGGTGTCGGGGACGATCGTGGAGAAGTATATCCGGAGCGGGCAGTTCGTCGAAAAAGGACAGCCGCTCTATAAGATCGATGACCGGCAGTATTCTACTGAGGTGCTCTCCGCAGAGTCCAATGTGGATAAAGCCCTGACGACACTGAACAATTCGAAGATCGATCTTCAGCGCTACGAGAAGCTCGCAGAGACGGGGGCGATCTCGGAGCAGACGCTGACGACGCAGCGGGCGACGGTCGAGACGAATGAGTCGAATTATCGGAACATGCAGTCGCTCCTGCAGAAGGCGCAGGAGAATCTGGACGATACCATCATTCGTTCGCCGATCTCCGGCAAGCTCTCTGTGAATGAGATGTCGCCGGGGAGCTTTGTGACGACGGGGAATACGGAGCTGGTCTCTGTCGGTTCCGTGAATCCGATCGCCGTGCAGTTTTCCATCTCAGAAAATGAGCTTTTGAATTTCCAGCAGGCTGTGATGGAAAATCGGCAAGACGCGCTGCCGCCGGATCAAATGATCCCGCAGGCGACGCTCACACTGAGCAATGGCATGAAGCTTTCGGAGGTCTCGAAAAACTATGTGATGGATCGCGAAGTCTCGCAGAGTACGGGGACGATCACGATGAAGGCGATTTTTGAAAATACGGAGCATGTCCTCCTGCCGGGGATGTTCGCTCGCGTGACGCTGCAAAGCCCCCTCAGGAAGGATGTACTTCTTGTGCCGGAGCGTGCGGTGCAGCAGGTGCTGGATAAGTCCTTCGTCATCGTGTGCGGGGATGACGGTCTGTCAGTCTCGAAGATCGTGACGCTCGGGGATAAGGTGGGCAGCTACTATATCGTGAAGAAAGGACTCACGGAAAAGGATGTCGTCGTCGTCGAAGGTCTGACGAATCTGAAGGAAGGCCAGAAGCTGAACCCGAAGGCCGTTACGGCGGAAGAATTGGGCCTGTCAATGAAAGATGAATGAGGAATGGCGGCGATGGCGTCCTCATATGGGTTTAAATGGGTTCAGGGTTAGCCCCTTGGGCGAGTTGCCCTTTGATTTCATTGCGAAAGAGGTTCAGTGGGTTCTATAGGTTCTAAGGGGTCAACGGGGAAGGTGCGGCGCATAAGAATATAGAAGCGCCGCGGAGTATAAATAGGGCGATGCTCGAAGGTGGCATTTAAGTCACCAGTCACTAGTCACTCCTAATCCCCAATCCCTAATCCCTAATCCCTAGCTACTAGTCACTAGTCACCAGTCCTAAGTCACTATGTAAATGGAGCTACCTTATGTCAAAATTCTTTATCCGGCGGCCGATCTTTGCGATCGTGGTCTCGCTGATCATTGTGCTTCTCGGGCTGATTTCTCTGGTCAGTCTGCCGATCGCGCAGTATCCGCAGATTTCACCGCCGACCATCAATCTGTCCGCCAGCTATACGGGCGCGAATGCGGAGACGGTGAATCAGACTGTCGCACAGGTGCTCGAGAACCAGCTGAACGGCATCGAAGGCATGGACTACATGTCTTCGACCTCTTCCAATAACGGGAGCTACAGCCTGTCGATCGTTTTTGATCTCGACACGGACGGCAATACGGACTCTGTCAATGTACAGAATACGGCAAATCTCGCGAAGAACGGGCTGCCGAGCGAGGTGCAGCAGACGGGGCTGTCCGTCCGCAAGTCCTCGGGTGATATGGCGCTCATGGTGAATCTGTATTCGCCGAACAACACATATGACACCGCGTTTCTCAAAAACTATGCAGATATTTACCTCCTGGATAAGCTGAAACGCGTCTCGGGGGTTGGCAACGTGAATGCCTTCGGCTCGACGTATGCGATGCGCGTGTGGCTGAATCCGGACAAGCTCGCGGAACGCGGTCTCACGGTCTCGGACGTGACGAGCGCCATCAAGGAGCAGAATCAGGCGGCTCCGGCAGGCACGGTCGGCGCACCGCCCACGCCGAAAAATCAGGAGAAGCAGTACAGTGCGAAGGTGGAGGGCCGTCTTTCCACGCCGGAGCAGTTTGGAAATATCATCATCAAGTCGGGAAGCGATGGTCAGTTCGTCCGTCTCCGCGATGTGGCAGAGGTAGAAACAGGCGCGCAGAGCTCTTCGGCGGACTCAAAGCTCGACGGCAAGACAGGGGTCGGCTTTGGCGTGCAGCTGACGAATGATGCGAATACGCTCGAATCGGTCACGGCGGTGAAAAAGATCCTCGCGGAAGCGAAGGATGATTTCCCGCCGGATCTCGAGTACAAGATCGTCGTCGATAACACCGCTTTTATCAATGCATCGATCTCCGAAGTGGTCGATACCTTCATCGAGGCGCTGCTCCTTGTCATTCTGGTTGTCTTTGTATTCCTCCAGAAATGGCGCACGACCCTCATCCCGATCCTTGCGGTACCGGTCTCCATCATCGGTACCTTTGCGACCTTTGTCGTGCTCGGCTTCACCATCAATACGCTGACGCTCTTTGCGCTGGTGCTTGCCATCGGCATGGTCGTCGATGATGCGATCGTTGTCATCGAGAACGTGGAAGAGCATATGGCCAAAGACCATATGCCGGTGAAGGAGTCCACGGAAAAGGCGATGGATGAGGTGCAGGGGCCGATCATCGCGACGACAGCGGTGCTGGCTGCCATTTTCGTCCCGGTCGCTTTCCTCGGCGGGACGATGGGTGTCCTCTACAAGCAGTTTGCAATCACCATCACGGTATCCGTGGCGATTTCTGCCCTGGTCGCACTGACTTTGACACCGGCGCTCTGCGGGATGCTCCTCAAGGCGGACGATACCGCCGTCTCGAAAGGCGTGATCGGACGTTTCTTTGACAGATTCAACAGCGCCTTTGATGCGGTGCGTGATGCGTACACGGGAAAAGTCGGCTGGATGATCTCCCATCTGAAGTATGCAGTCTGCTTCCTCGTGATCGTGGTGGGGCTTATGGGGCTTTTCTACAAGCTCGTCCCTTCGACTTTTGTTCCCAGTGAAGACCAGGGCATGTTCATCGCTTCGATCACGATGCCGGAAGGCACTTCGATGAATCAGACGGTCAAGGTTGTCGATGCGGTCGCTAAGGAAACAAAGACGCTCCCCGGCGTCGATGCCGTCATGACGAATACCTCGGCAGGCTCGGCGAATCTTTTCGTCCGCCTCAAGGACTGGGACGAACGCACCGGCAAGGACGAAAGTCTCTCGGCGATCCTTTCGGCTTTCAATCAGAAAATCGGAGGGGCGCATCCGGAGGCGCAGGTCATGGCTTTCGGTCCCTCTGCGCTGCCGGGCCTCGGCATGGAAGGCGGATGGGCGATGCAGGTGCAGGACAATACCGGCCTCTCTGATGAGGAGCTGGGAAATCTGGCCTCCAAGATCGTGGCTGCGGCGAACCAGCGTCCGGAGCTTTCTGCCGTTCGCAGCAATTTCAAGGCCAATACCCCGAGCTATGAGTATCAGGTGGATCGCGAGAAGGTCAAGAGCCTCGGCATCCAGCTCTCTGATGTTTTCACCGCGCTGCAGGTGAATTTCGGCGGCACGCAGGTGAATGATTTCAACCAGTTCGGACGCTCGTACAAGGTCATGCTGCAGGCTGATACCCGCTACCGCTCGGAAGCGGATAGCCTGAAGTTCATTTCCGTCAAATCCAAAACGGGCGATATGATCCCGCTCGATACCATCCTGACCAAGTCCATCACGACTGGCCCGTCCTCTATCAGCCGCTTCAATGGCGTGCGCTCCATCTCCATCCAAGGCAGCGCAGGGAGCGGCTACAGCTCCGGCGAAGCCATGGCAGCGGTAGAAGCGGTCGTGAAGGAAATCGCTCCGGCGGGGACCACCATCGAGTGGTCCGGACAGAGCCGCGAAGAGCAGAAGTCAGGCTCATCTACGATGAAAGTCTTAGGGCTGGCGCTCGTCTTTGCGTTCCTCTGTCTGGCCGCGCTCTACGAGAGCTGGTCTGTGCCGCTCGCCGTCCTCTTCACCGTGCCGACGGCATCTTCGGCGCTGTCTTCTCGGAGTACGTTGTGAACAAGCTCGCCGCACTCCTCGGCTCGACGAGCGACGGCTACCAGAACAGCGTCTATATGCAGATCGGCATCATCATGATCATCGGGCTGGCCGCGAAAAATGCCATCCTCATCGTGGAATTTGCAAAGGAACGTGTCGATCATGGGATGGATCCGATGGACGCCGTCCTCGAAGCGGCAAGGCTCCGTTTCCGCCCGATCCTCATGACGGCCTTCACCTCCATCATTGGCTGCCTCCCGCTCGCGCTGGCGTCCGGCGCCGGTGCAGCCGCTCGCTGCGGCATGGGCGTCGCTGTCGTGGGCGGCATGTGCTTCGCGACCCTCTTCGGCGTCTTCCTCATCCCGTGCTTCTACCTCGTGACGATGATCATCGCGCGGAGTGTCGGGAGAATGGCAAAGGGCAGGAATTAGACTAGGAGACTAGGAGACTAAGAGACATTAGATATCAGACGTCAGACATTTGATATCCAGAGCCTAACGTCTCAAAGTTTCCATCGGGCACGCCATTATTTATACTCCGCGGCGCTTCCAGATTTTTATGCGCCGCACCAGCACTTCTAACTCCTAACTCCTAACTAAAATGGTCGCCACGCCTAACGAGTCAACCTTGACCTACTGCGCAAATTCCCCCTTGACAGAAACGCCAAGGGAGATTATGATTAACTCAACTTCATAAACAAACCGTTGAAGCGGAGATAAAAACAGTACGTGCACTTACAGGGAGTCGGGGCAATGAGAAGCCGGCAGAACGCAGATTGTTAAATGGACCGCTGAGGGCGCAGTGAAAAGGGGGAACCCCAGTAGCTTGCGACGTCGGGCATACGTCAGTTGCCGGAGATATGTTGGTATCTCGCTAAGAGCAGGGGTCATACCCTGAAGCAAGGTGGCACCGCGGAATTGTATCCGTCCTTGACAAGTATTTGTCAGGGACGGATTTTTTTATTTCTCCCTGGGAAGGAGCAGCGTATGAATACGATTCGGCGATGGCGAGGAAAGTGACTGGTGACTAGTGACTGGTGACTGGTGACTGGTAGCTAGGGATTAGTAGCTGGGGATTAGGTTGCGATACGAGAACACCGCTAGTTTCAAACCTCCGCGGCGCTTCCAAATTTTTATGCGCCGCACCTTCCCCGCTGAACCCGTAGAACCTACAGAACCCGTTCCCCCTCTTTCACCCGCAATCAAAGGGCGAGCCGCCCGCAGGGCTAACCCTGAACCCTGAACCTTGAACCCTAACCAGAAACGGAGGCCCCAATCATGATTAAAGAAGCAATCCAGAAAATTGTACGCAAAGGCGATCTCACTTATGAAGAAGCATACACTGTGATGAATGAGATCATGGACGGCAAGACCACGCCGACACAGAATGCGGCTTTCCTCGCGGCACTCTCGACGAAGAGCACGCGGGCGGAGACGATCGATGAGATCTCCGGCTGTGCGGCGGCGATGAGAGAGCACGCGACGCCTGTCCCGCATCCGGGCATGAAGGTGCTGGAAATCGTAGGTACCGGCGGTGATGGCTCGAACAGCTTCAATATTTCTACCACTGCTGCCTTCGTCATCGCAGCGGCGGGCGTGAAGGTCGCCAAGCATGGCAACCGCGCGGCGTCTTCGAAGTCCGGCACGGCGGATGTGCAGGAAGCCCTCGGCGCAAGCATCGCGCAAGACCCCGAGAAAGCACGCGAGATGCTGGAGAAGGTCGGCTTCTGTTTCCTCTTTGCACAGAAATATCACGCAGCGATGAAGTATGTCGGCGGCATCCGGAAGGAGCTGGGCTTCCGCACCGTGTTCAATATTCTGGGGCCTTTGACGAATCCGGCAAATCCCGACTATTTCCTCCTCGGCGTCTATGATGGTTACCTGGTAGAGCCGGTCGCGAAGGTTTTGGATAAGCTCGGCGTGAGGAATGCGCTCGTCGTCTACGGGGAGGACCACTTGGATGAGGTTTCGCCTTCCGCGCCGACGCTGGTCTGCGAGCTGAAGGAGGGCTACTACCGCACGATGACCATTTGTCCGGAGGACTTCGGCCTCACGCGCGGCAGGAAGGAAGAGCTCGTCGGCGGCACGGCCTCTGAAAATGCGGAAATCACCAAGGGCATCCTGACCGGAAAGATCCAAGGCACGAAGAGAAATGCGGTGCTCCTGAATGCCGGCCTTGCCCTCTACGCGGCGAAAGCCGTCTCCACCATGCAGGAGGGCATCGCAAAGGCCGCCGAGATGATCGATAGCGGAAAAGCGTATGAGAAACTCGAGGAATACGTCAAGGTGTCAAATCAGTGACTAGTGACTTGTGACTGGTAGCTAGGGATTAGTAGCTAGGGATTAGGGATTAGGAGTGACTAGTGACTGGTGACTGGTGACTTAAATGCCACTTTCGAGCATCGCCCTATTTATACTCCGCGGTGCTTCTATGTTTTTATGCGCCGCACCACCCCCGTTGAACCCTCTGAACCTGCTCCCCCGCTGAACCTCTTTCGCACGTAATCAAAGGGCGGCACGCCCAAGGGGCTAACCCCGAACCCTATCCCGTTTGAATGATATTTGATTCTACCGATAAACGGAGTAATGATTTCCATGATACTAGATGACATTGCTGCCGAGACGCGGCGGCGGATCGAGCGGCTGAAAGCGGACGGCTACTATGGACGCCTGCATGAAGACATGAAGCATTTCACGCCGCGGACGGATGATCTGTTTTACAAGAGTCTGGCAAGTGACGGGCTCTCCCTCATCTGCGAGCTCAAGAAAGCGTCTCCTTCGAAGGGGACGATCAGTGAAGACTTCCCTTTGGAAGCGATTGCCAAGGAGTATGAAGAAGCAGGCGCTTCGGCGATTTCCTGTCTGACGGAGCCGAAATGGTTCAAAGGAGATATCGCTTACCTTGAGACCGTGGCGCGGGAGGTGAAGATTCCCGTGCTCCGCAAGGACTTCATCATCGACCGCTGCCAGATCGAAGAGGCAGCGCTCGCGGGGGCTTCGGCCATCCTTCTCATCGCAGCGATCCTCTCGGATGAGGAAATCAGAGAATTTCTCTCCTATGCGAGAAGCCTCGGCCTTGGCGTCTTGGCAGAAGCGCATGATGAGACGGAAATGGAGCGGATGCTTCACGCAGGGGCCCGCATCGTCGGTGTGAACAATCGCGACCTTCGCGATTTCACCATCCATCTGGATAATACCGAGCATCTGGCAAGGCTCGTGCCCAAGGACCGTATCCTTGTCTCGGAAAGCGGCATGATGTCAGAGGCGATCGTGAAACAAATGCGGGAGGCCGGCGCTGACGCCGTCCTCATCGGTGAGATGCTGATGAGAGCGGGGGAGAGAAGAGGTCATGTAATCCGAACATTGAGGGAAGAGAATCCATAGTGGGTTCGGGGTTAGCCCCTTGGGGGGACGCCCGTGGATTGCGGATGAAAGCTTCTCTTGAATGAGAAATTAGAAATGAGAAATGCGAAATGGTGGTGCGGCGCATAA
>OQVL01002061.1_pt1 | contig 12224 bp, 10 predicted proteins | sample 1691501 | NCBI WGS metagenome assembly OQVL01 (sample SAMN03418253, study PRJEB22391) | human gut metagenome | biome: human-gut; feature: organic feature; material: feces | host: Homo sapiens | place: Tanzania | collected 2013-01
GTCAAACATGCTGTCCCAGCAGTCGCGGCGCTCGCCGGTCTGGGTGAAGCGCTCGAATATGGCATAGGTGTCGGCGCTCGAGGTGAGCGTGCGCCATTTTGAGCCGGTTATTTTAAGCGGAAAGTAGGTCGTCGTTGTGTTGCGGCCGCGAACCTTTACCGGATGCATGTAAACGCTGCCGTCGAGAGTGCGGATGTTGACAAGCAGCGGCGCTTCCTTGCGGATGCGCGAGATAGTCTCGTAGGTGTGCTTTTCATAGTCTATCGGCTGATAGGCTATCGCCTGGCGGCGTATGAGAAACGGGTTTATCAGCAGGAAAAAGTTCGAGATCATAAGGTCCGAGAACCAATAATTTTGCAGATCCGACAGGCAGTCGAACACGAAAAACGTACCCATAGGCTCCTTGTCGATTATTCTGTGAACCTGCACTGCAAAGGTCTCGAAGCCCACTCGCGGATCGAGCCTGTACTCCTGCACATTTGCGCCGCCCTTGCAGAGCGCGGCTGCGTCCATGATCTCTTCGTGGTCGGCAAAGCGTATGTATGCTATGCGCTTGCCCTGACGGGCGATGTTGGTTACAAATCTCGTTGCGACGTACATATAGTCGCTGATGTGCTCGCACTGCCAGACGACGGTATCACCGGGGCGCAGAAAATCTATAGCCTGGTCAAGGCCGTCTATGCCGGTGCTTATGCGGCGCTCTTTATCCATGTCTTTTCCTCCTTGCGTAGTGAAAAAATGCGCAGGCCGCCGGAGCATTGCTCCGGCGGCCGTTACTGCCTGATTTATTTGCCCATATCCGCCGGATCCATAAGTTTTACGGTGATATCCAGGGTCCTTCCGTCGCGCCAGACAGTGAATGTCAGCGTGTCGCCGGCATTAAGGCCCTCCTTCGCGTCGGAAACGTCGGAGTTTTCAAAAGCGTCCTCGCCGTTGACCTTGGTGATGATATCGCCGCGCTCTATGCCCTTTGCCTCGGCATCCGAGCCTTCGGTGACTGCGCTGACGTACAGTCCCTGCGGAATATCGTAATACTGAGCAATGTCCTTGCTTACAGGGCCTACCGTAACGCCGATCGACACTCTGCCGTACACCGCGCCGTCCTCGATAAGCGCCTGAACGATGCTCTCGACAGTGTCGGACGGTATTGCAAAGCCGAGTCCCTCAACTCCCGAACCGAAGGATGAGATCATCTTCATGTTCGTTATACCGATGACCTGACCGCGGCTGTTGAACAGTGGGCCGCCGGAGTTGCCTTCGTTGATGGAGGCGTCGGTCTGGATAAGCGTCATTGTCGCGCCGTTGTAGTTTATCTCACGGTTGAGCGCGGAAACTATTCCGCGTGTCATGGTAAGACGCAGGTCGGGGGAGAGGGGGTTGCCGATGGCGGCAACGCTGTCACCGACGCTGAGGGTCGAGCTTGAGGCAAACTCGGCTGCTGCAAGGCCGGTCGTGTCTATTTTTATTACGGCGATGTCGCTGGATGCGTCAAAGCCGATGAGCTTTGCCTCGTGCTCGCTGCCGTCGTATAAAACCACCGTGGCCGAGTCGCCGTTGTCAAGAACGTGGGTGTTTGTGATTATATACCCGTCCGAAGAGGCGATAACGCCGCTGCCCCAGGCGTAATAGTCCTTACTCTCGCTGTCGTTATAGACCTTGATGCCGACAACGGAGGGGCTGCACTTTTCATAGATCGTGCTGAAATCAAGCGAAGCGCCCTCGCTGCCGTTTTTGATCGTAAGACTGCCGCGGTCATCGGCCAGGGGGATGCGCACATCCGCCGTTGCTGTCGGAGCATCGGTGCCGTAGAGCTTGTCGAAATAAACGTGCCAGTCCGAGGGCTTACCGTCGGCGTTATAGTCTATTACGTCCGAGCCGAAACCGCCTGCTATGAGGGCTATGCCGGCGATTAACACACACAGACATACTATCAGCGCGATAATGCGCGTTTTCATGTTTCCGTTGGGCAAATTTGCCGCAGGCTGCCGAGCCTGCGCGCCCGTCTGTGAGCTCGGCTTATACCAGTCGTTGCCGTTAGTGTCATACCAGCCCATTAGTTTCTCCTATCCGCCGCGGCATGCGGCTTACTTGCGTTCTGATTTTTCTTTTTTCTGCTTCGCCGGCGCGAGGGAGAGCGTGAAAACAAACACCGTCACTCCGTCGCGGCTGGACACCGCGACCTCTTCGCCGTGGCTGTTGACGATCTTTTTTACAAGATACAGGCCGAGACCTACGCCGTCCTTATCCAGACTTCGCGAGCGGTCGGATTTGTGAAAGCGGTCGAAAATGTACGGAAGATCGTTCTCGGGAATAGGCTCGCCGATGTTTTTTATGGAAACATAGGCCTTTGAGCCTTTTTTGTACAGCCTTATGGTTATCGTGCTGCCGGGCGAGGCAAACTTCATCGCGTTGTCTGTGAGGTTATATATGACCTGCGTTATGGAGTCGCGCTCGGCAAAGACCTCGATGGGGTCCTCCGGAAGCTGCGGATCGACGTCAAGATTTTTCTCCTTGGCTCTGCTCTCAAAGCTCAGAAGGCATTGCAGCAGAAGCTCGGAAAGGTCAAAGCGGCTGCGCTTTGAAAGATCGACGGCATCGCTTTCTGCCTGGCTGAGGTCGAGCATGCTGCGCACAAGGCGCGAAAGGCGCCGCGTTTCGTCGGCAATTTTGCGCAGATATTTTTCCTCCTGCTCGTGCGGTATCGTTCCGTCAAGTATACCGTCGGCAAAGCCGGCGATGGTGGTCATCGGGGTTCGCAGCTCGTGTGAGACATTTGCGATGAACTCCTGACGCTTGTTGTCGCTTTTCTCGAGCGTGTCGGCCATTGAGTTGAACGACTCAATAAGCGTTCCGATCTCGTCGTCGCGTTTTTCCTTTGTTTTGACACGCACCGAAAAATCTCCGAGAGCAAACTTCCGCGCGGCAAGCGTCAACTCATCAAGTGGCTCAGCCATTTTCTTTGAGTAAACGAGGCTCATGAGTATCGCAACGAGCACGACCGCTATCGCGACGGCCAATGCAACGCCGAAAAAGGCCTGCCAGTTGTTCATTATGTTGAACTCATCGGACGCGACAAAGACATAGCCGAGCGTTTCGTCATCCGAGACTATCGGCTTTGCAACGACGTATTGCTGCTCGGAATAAAAGCCCATGAGCGTCGTCATACTGTCAAACTCGCTGCCGGAGCTTACGGCCTGCATGACCGACGGGTCAAGCTGCTTGCCCTGATGCTTTGCGCAATACAGGGTCAAATCGGAACAGGACAGTACAAGACCGTCCTGATCGCATATAAATATGTGGCTCGATGTGACATTCGCAATCGGGCTTATCGTTAAACGCAGATTCCAGCTCCCGAGCGTTTCCTGCTTTGAAAGAGCAAGCGCCGATCTGACGACCTCGTCTGCGCTGGCGTTCATTCTTTCCCTTGTGGAGTTTATAAGATAATTCCTGCCGATGAAGAAGAACGATGCGCCGACTATCGCAAATGAGACGAAAACAAGAAGCGCCGTCGCAAGAAAATTGCGTAAGTATATGCTCTTCATACAGAGCCTGCTCCTTTTATTTTACGACTTCGAATTTATAACCAACGCCCCAAACGGTCTGCAGCGACCACTGAGGAGAAACACCCTCGAGCTTTTCCCTCAGACGCTTGATGTGAACGTCAACGGTGCGCGAATCGCCGAAGTAATCGAAGCCCCATACCTCGTCAAGCAGCTGGTTGCGCGTAAAAACAATGTTGGGCGACGCTGCAAGATGATACAGCAGCTCCATCTCTTTGGGCGGAGTGTCTACCTTCACTCCGTCAACTATAAGCTCATAGGAGTCAAGGTTCACGATAAGCTTATCGTAGCAGAGCTTTTTCTCTTTGGGCGTGTTGTCGGTCTCCGAGCGGCGCATGACCGCGTGGATGCGCGCAAGCAGTTCCTTGACTTCAAAGGGCTTTGTGACATAGTCATCCGCGCCGATATCCAGACCTGCGACCTTATCGCCGACAGCGCCCTTCGCGGTGAGCATGATGATGGGGACCGACGAGGTCTTGCGGATCTCGCGGCAAACCTGCATGCCGTCCATAACGGGCATCATGATATCAAGCAGAACAAGATCGGGCGATGTTTCGTTGAACATCTCAATACCGCGTCCGCCGTCGTGCGCGATACTGACTTCAAAGCCGTCCTTTTCAAGATAAAGCATAAGAAGCTCGGCAATATTAACGTCGTCTTCAACAACAAGGGCTTTTTTGTTCATAGTATTTCCCCCTTGAATCAAAATTAGTATATTTCATAGATTAGTATACAGTAATTATACAGATAAAAAAAGAGTTTTAGTTAAAAATCTGTAAAATGGCGAATAAACGGGGATGAAAAAAGGAAGCCGCATTTTTGCGGCTTCCTGAATGAGTTTTATTGCGATTATTCTGCTGCTGCGGTCTTTGCCTTTGCCTGCTTGCTCAAGGCCTTGACGCCCTCGATAACGAGGTCGATAGCAAGGATGATAAGCAGAACGGCGATGACGGCACGGATGACGCCCCATGTTACGTCGGCACCGGTGGTGATCAGACCGATCTGAGCCTTGATGGTGAATACCAGCGAGGTCAGAGTTACGATGAGCATGAATGCCATCGGGAAGTAGAACATCTTGTTGTTTCTGCCGATCTTGCCGAGCCATGCAGCGACTGCGAGCAGACCCAGAGCAGCCAGCAGCTGGTTTGCAGCGCCGAACAGAGCCCAGATCTTTGCGTAGCCGGTCATGCCGAGGGCAACGCCGAGGACGACGGTGATAGCGGTGGAAACGTACGGATTGGTGAGGACCTTGCGTGCGCCGGTCATATCCTTAATGTTCTCGCCGGGCTTCATCCAGAATTCCTGGAACATGTAGCGGGCAAGACGGGTAGCGGTGTCAAGAGAGGTAAGGCAGAATGCGGAAACTGCCAGGATGAGCAGGGAGTAGGTGACGCTCTGCGCACCCGCGCCGAAGAGCTGGCCGAGCATTGCGGAAAGGCCGCCTGCGAAAACTGCGGTGGGAACAACGGTGGTGCCGTCGGCGTAATCCTTCCAGATGTACGCAACTGCGCACAGGGAGATGATTGCCAGAGCGGACTCGATGAGCATGCCGCCGTAAGCGATGGGGCGTGCGTCGCGTTCGTTGTTGAGCTGCTTTGCAGTGGTGCCAGAACCAACGAGAGAGTGGAAACCGGAGATCGCGCCGCAGGCGATGGTTACGAACAGCGCCGGGAACAGGTAGCCCAGAGAGGTACCGGTCGGGGCGAGGGTATCCTGGAAGCCGGTGAATGCGGGCATCGCATCGATGCTCGGATGGCAGCCGATGATGCCGACAACGGCGAGGATCATCATGCCGTAGAGCAGGAAGGAGCTCAGGTAGTCACGGGGCTGGAGCAGGATCCAAACAGGCGTTACGGATGCGATGAGGATGTAAACGCCGCAGATGATCATCCAGGTCTCGTAGCTGAGGTAGATCGGATGCCAGTTCAGGCCGACATACATTGCAACGGCGATCAGAACAACGCCGATGATGGTGGAAACACCGAGAGGAGCGTTTCTTCTGTAAACGAAGAAGCCGAAGAGGATTGCCAGAACGATGAAGAAGATGGAGATCATCGCGGTGCTGGCGTTTGCGGCGCTGGCTGCATAGTCGATAGCGCCGTTTTCAAGGTAGGTTGCCTTGAAGGTGTTTGCAACGATCGAGCCGAATGCGGCAACGACGAGCAGGAGGGTCAGGTAAGCGAAGATGATGAACAGACGCTTTGCCTTCAGACCGATACTGTCTTCGATAACGGTACCGATGGATTTACCCTTGTTGCGGACGGATGCGAACAGTGCGCCGAAGTCGTGCACGCCGCCGAAGAAGATACCGCCGATGAGCACCCACAGTGCAACGGGAACCCAACCGAAAACGGCAGCCTGGATAGGTCCGTTTATCGGGCCTGCGCCGGCGATGGAGGAGAAGTGGTGTCCCATAAGGACAGGCGCTTTTGCGGGGACATAGTCCATGCCGTCTTCCATAGTGTGAGCGGGGGTGGGCTTGCTGGGGTCTACTCCCCATTTTTTGGACAGCCATCTGCCGTAGAAGATGTAACCAACGACGAGGATGGCGATGCTGATGATAAGTAATACAGCAGCATTCATAATTTTGGTTCTCTCCCTTCAAAAATTATGTTTTTTTTCAGCAGCGTTTTTTTCAAAAGCTGTGCTGTACTTCTTCCACTGCCGTTTGCGGCAGTTTTCCCCGTCTGAAGCTCAATAAGGCCGGTGTGGAAATCCATCCAGCCGTAGTAAGACAGACGGAAGCTTTTGTATATCCGCGTCCTTTTGAGCGCACGCACGGCGTCGGGGTCGCAGGTATCGCAAATAAACAGCGCCGTTATATACGAACACATATGTCCGGGCTTGGGCTCTATGCGGCTCATCCCGTCCTTATGGGCATAGTCACGGCACTTGGTGAAGACGTCTTTCGTCAGGTGGGGAACGTTGAAAATGTAAACATACTCGTTGCTGTCGGCCTCCCAAAGCTTTGCGGCCTTGACAAGGACGTATTTTTCCGAGTGGACATACAAAAAGCATGTTGCGGCAAGCAGGTCTTCGTTTTCCTCAAAACGCTCAACGTCGAAATAAACGGAATAGCTTTCGCAAAGCTTGTCAATTGCTTCAAGTCGTGTCATCGTCTCACCCTTCCAAAGAACTTATTAATAATGAGTGAAAATCGTTAAAAAATATCCAAAGGTGTTAACAGTATATATCTTATCTCTGTGAAAATCAAGTGCTTTTTCGGTATTTTTAGCATTAAAAATTGTAATGTTACACAAAAGATAGCGAAGATAATGTTAATCTTCACGATTTATACATATATAAAAAACAATTGCATCTTTACAAGCGCAAAACTATGAAGTATGATGAAATGCGGCGAAATTTTGAGAATTTACGGAGAAACGTATTATGGATAATTTTAAGCTTTGCGTGCCGTGTCTGCTCGGACTTGAGGGGCCTATAGCAGATGAGCTGCGGCGGATGAAAATGCAGGATGTGCATAACGAAAACGGCCGAGTTTACTTCACGGGCGGTGCAAAGGAAATAGCAAAGGCAAACATAAACCTGCGCATAGGCGAGCGCGTGCTGCTTGAGCTTGGCCACTTCAGGGCCGAGACCTTTGACGAGCTTTTCGAGAAAACAAAGGCGCTGCCGTGGGAGATGCTCATTCCTCGCGATGCGGCATTCCCTGTCAAGGGATACAGCCTCAACTCAAAGCTGTTTTCTGTTTCCGACTGCCAGAAAATAATAAAGAAAGCAATAGTCGAGCGACTGAAAAGCGTTTACGGCATCGAGTGGTTTGCCGAAACCGCCGAAACGTATCAGATACAGTTTTCGATAATGAAGGATGTCGCATCGCTTTGCATAGACACCTCAGGCGAGGGGCTGCATAAGCGCGGCTATCGCCCGGCGCATAATGCCGCGCCCCTTAAGGAGACTATGGCTGCGGCAATGGTCAGCCTTTCGCGCTATCGTGGCAGGGAGGACTTCTGCGATCCGTTTTGCGGCAGCGGAACGATACCAATTGAGGCCGCACTGATAGCAAAAAACCGTGCTCCCGGCCTGCACCGTGATTTTTCGGCCATGCGCTGGAGAAGCCTCGATAAGTCCGTGTGGCGGCTTGAACGCGAGGAGGCCGTATCGCGCGAGTTTAACGGTAACTATAATATAATAGGTACGGACATTGACCCGACAGCGCTGGATATAGCGCGTGAGAATGCAGCCCGCGCAGGAGTTTCTGATATAGTCCGCTTTGAAAAAGCCGATGCGACAAAGTTTGACCGCGTGACTGAAAACGGAATCATAGTCACAAATCCGCCCTACGGCGAGCGCATCATGGAAAAACAGGAGGCCGAGCAGCTTTACAGACTTTTCGGCGAGGCGTGGCGCAAAACGGAAAACTGGAAGCTATACCTGCTGTCGTCGCATACGGAGTTTGAGCGCACCTTTGGTAAGACTGCGGATAAAAAACGCAAGCTTTATAACGGCATGATCAAGTGCGACTTGTTCATGTATCTCAAATAAAACTTCGCGAGAAAAAATATATAAAAAATTTTGCGAATTTTTTGCTTCAGGGGCTTGAAATTTAAAAAATATGTGCTATTATAATAACCGAGTTAGCACTCAGGATGAAAGAGTGCTAACTCGGTCGAATTTTTTTGTTTGTATATTATTCAATTGGAGGTATATATGATGAAACTCAAGCCTTTGGCAGACAGAGTAGTGCTCGTGCAGTCTAAAGCCGAGGAAAAGACCCAGAGCGGTATCTTCCTTGCGGCATCTGCGCAGGAAAAGCCCGAGATATATGAAGTCGTCGAGGTAGGCCCCGGCGGCATAGTTGACGGCAACGAGGTAAAGATGGAAGTTAAGGTCGGCGAAAAGGTTCTCGTCGGCAAGTACAGCGGCAGCAAGATAAAGCTCGATGAGCAGGAATACACAATTGTACGTCAGAGCGACATTCTCGCTATCGTAGAATAAGGAGGCGCTTATATCATGGCAAAACAGATAATTTTCGGCGAAGAGGCGCGCAAGGCTGTAGAGCGCGGCGTGAATCAGCTTGCAGATACGGTAAAGATCACCCTCGGCCCCAAGGGCCGCAATGTTGTGCTCGATAAGAAATTCGGTGCACCGCTGATCACAAACGACGGCGTTACCATCGCAAAGGAGATAGAGCTGGAGGATCCGTTCGAGAACATGGGCGCACAGCTTATTAAGGAGGTCTCCACCAAAACAAACGACGTGGCCGGCGACGGCACCACCAGCGCGACCGTTCTTGCTCAGGCAATGATAAACGAGGGCCTTAAAAACCTCGCGGCCGGCGCAAACCCCATGACTATGAAGCGCGGCATGAAGAAGGCGACCGAGGCCGCCGTTGACGCTATCCATGCAAACTCACAGCCCGTATCCGGCAGCGGAGATATCGCCCGTGTCGGCGCGATCTCCAGCGGCGACGAAGTTATCGGCACCCTTATCTCCGAGGCAATGGAGAAGGTCTCCCAGAACGGTGTTATCACCATCGAGGAATCCAAGACCGCAGAAACCTACAGTGAGGTCGTTGAAGGTATGCAGTTTGACCGCGGCTACCTCAGCCCCTACATGGCAACCGATACAGAGAAGATGGAGGCCGTCCTTGAGGACGCTCTCATCCTCATCACCGATAAAAAGGTCACCAACATTCAGGAGATCCTGCCCTTGCTTGAGCAGATTGTAAAGGCAGGCAGAAAGCTCCTCATCATCGCAGAGGACGTAGAGGGCGAAGCTCTCGCTACCATCATCCTCAATAAGCTGCGCGGCACATTCACCTGCGTATGCGTCAAGGCTCCCGGCTTCGGCGACAGACGTAAGGAAATGCTCCAGGATATCGCAGTCCTCACCGGCGGCCAGGTCATATCCTCCGACCTCGGCATGGAGCTCAAGGATGCTCAGCTCGATATGCTCGGCCAGGCGCGCCAGGTCAAGGTCACCAAGGAAAACACCGTCATCGTCGACGGTGCGGGCGAATCGGCCGATATCAAGGCTCGTATCGCTCAGATAAACGCTCAGATCGAGACCACCACCTCCGAGTATGACAAGGAAAAGCTCCAGGAGCGCCTTGCAAAGCTCTCGGGCGGCGTTGCCGTCATCAAGGTCGGCGCTGCAACCGAGACCGAGATGAAGGAAAAGAAGCTGCGCATCGAGGACGCGCTCAACGCGACTCGCGCCGCAGTTGAAGAGGGCATCGTAGCCGGCGGCGGAACGGCATATGTCGCAGCTGCAAAGGCTGCCGACGCGCTTGCCGCAACTCTCGACGGCGACGAAAAGACCGGCGCGTCCATCATAGCCAAGGCTTTGAGAGCGCCCATTATGCAGATAGCCGCAAACGCCGGACTTGAGGGCGCGGTCATTCTCGATAAGGTCTACGGCAGCAGTGAGGCCTCCTACGGCTTCGACGCGGCGGCTGAGCAGTACGGCAACATGATCCAGCTCGGCATCATCGATCCGACCAAGGTCTGCCGCAGTGCACTGGAGAACGCATCGAGCGTAGCCTCCATGGTTCTGACCACAGAGAGCCTTGTCACCGATATTCCCACTCCTCCGGCGCCTGTCGCAGCTCCCGCAGGCGACATGGGCATGTACTAAGAGATTATCCCCATTGAATTGCTGAGCTATAGAAAAATCTCCGTATCGGAAACGATACGGAGATTTTTTCGCTACCGCTCTTATTGCAGATCGAAATATTCCATAACGATCTGAATGAATTTTTCCATGGCGGGGGAGGGGCGGCGGCCCTTTTTCACCGCTATCGCAACGTCGCGGTACTGCGGCGGATCAAGCTCCTTCAGGCGAATATCAAAGGGCATGCGGCAGGTGACAAGCTCCGAGAGCAGCGATACTCCCAACCCGCTCTCGACCATTGCCATGATCGAGTAGTCGTCATTAACGTCGCAATAGGCGGTAACGGGGGTGTCCAAATGCGCGTTGAGCTGGTCGAAAACCTTGGAAACTTCATTGTTTGCCTCGTCCGTGAGCTTTATTATGCGCTCCTCGCTGAAGCGCTGCAGGGGGTAGCACGGCGCATCGGCCAGAGGATGATCCGGCGGCAGCACGGCGAGCATCCTGTCGCGCATCAAAACCGTAACATCAAGCTCCGGCGAATACGGCGCGATTATAAAGCCGCAGTCGATCTCGCCCGCGCACAAAGCCTCCTCCGTCTCACTGTATTCCATGTTCTGAAGCTGAAAAACGATGTGAGGATAGCGCTCCTCGAAATTCTTCAGTATCGATGGCAGACACTGCGTAGAAAAGCTTGAGCATGAGCCGATGCGGATAAAGCCGGTCTCCAGACCCTTGAGGGAGTTTGCCTGCTCCTGCAGAGCCTCATAGTGGCTGCACAGGTCTTTTACATAAGGAAGCATCATAAGCCCGTCAGACGACAGAGCCAGTCCGCCGCGGCTGCGGCGCAGCAGATTTAGGTTCCACTCGTCCTCGAGATCGGCTACCATGCGGCTGACGGCCGACTGCGTATAGCCCATCGCCTCAGCGGCTTTTGTGATGCTGCCCATCTCCGCAACCTTGACAAATGCCTGATATTTATGAATGGCCATGCCTTGACCTCCGATTCCGAAAATGAATGATTCGCATAAGTTAAATTCTAATACATCATATTATATGTTACAAGTTGACTATATGCAATATCAAATTACATTCCAAAAATTCATGCAAAGCATGAAAAATATTCGCTTGCGTAATGGCGAAAAACGTAATATACTTTGCTCATAAAATAACGATGCTTGAAAAAAGGCCAGTGCCTTTTAGACATATTTCATCCATTCTTTCTCTCTCGTTATCGGGCCTCTCCATCCCGATAACACCAACAATCTCCCGAAAACCGAGTGTCTTGACCGGCACTCGGTTTTCGTCTTTTTATAGGCGCACGGACGTACCTGCAGATGCATTTTTTGCGGCAGCCCGGTGTCGAAAAAGCGGAAGAAACCGTTTTTGCATCGCATTACCTTGTTGCACTAATGTAGGGAACTTATCTTGCCCGTTCCGCTTGCCGCGGTTTTGGTCGGAACTAACAACAACTCTCAGGGGCGGGCATTGTTCTCCCGTTTTGGGGGGCTTTGCAGGCAGCTTCCGGTCGGGTCGGCGTAATATTATTTAATTATTCAGAGGTGCAGTCTCAATGCGCCTATAAATTGATAGTTAATTAACTAACATTACAAAACGTCATGCAATATATGAATTTAATTCGCTTGATAAATGGGGTCAACAGTAGTATTCTAATATCAGAAAGAGAAAGTTAATTCTCTGACAAACAAAATACAATTCAAATAATTATAAAAGGAGTTTTCAAAATGAGTTACGAAGTAAAGAATTTCATCCGCAAGATCGTGTTTACCGTCATTGCATTTGCAGCATTGTGCATCTTCTGCTTTGACATGTTCGGCTCCACCGGAAGCTCCCCGTTCGGCTTCCTGGCACTGTTCTTCCCGGTACTGGGCGTTCTTGAGTACATGCTGCCGACCCCCGATTTCACGAAATAACTTGCTCTCCACGACTTTAAGCAAATACCTGCCCTATAAAGAAAGCCCGTCCGTGAGGACGGGTTTTCTTTTTGCTATTTGCCTTTGATACCGGCAAAAAACAAAAGCTCCCACGTTAGGCCGGTTGAGACAAGAAAACACACGCCTAAAAACAGCT
>OQVL01002063.1_pt1 | contig 12221 bp, 7 predicted proteins | sample 1691501 | NCBI WGS metagenome assembly OQVL01 (sample SAMN03418253, study PRJEB22391) | human gut metagenome | biome: human-gut; feature: organic feature; material: feces | host: Homo sapiens | place: Tanzania | collected 2013-01
GGTGACAAGGACATCCGTCGGGTAAAAATACTTGAAATCCGGCGCTTCCGTATCCGGCCAGCCCAGCGTTTCGAACGGCCAGAGCGCGGAAGAGAACCACGTGTCCAGCACGTCTTCATCACGGGTGATGTTCTTGCTGCCGCGGCGAAGGAATGACCGTGAACATTGCCTACAACTATTACAAGCCGGGTCCGGCCACTCTGAAGCGCACCAAGGCAATGCAATACCGCCTTGCGGCTCCCGGCATCCGCACCGTGGACTACTGTCTGAACAAGGCAGCCATCGCAGCCTATTACAAGACTGCCACCGGAACGGCAGTAACCAAGAACGATGTATCGGGTTCGTCAGACGGTACGAACAACTACGTTGAGATAAGTGGCACGAAATACAAGATTGACATGACGACCAACAAAATTGACGTGGGTGGAAAGCAAGTCACCGTAAGCTGGAACGACTGGAAGCCGATGCTCCACGTATGGGGCAAGTTCTATGCCGAAGGAAACTACAACCCTAACTCGGCAGACATGAACAAGGACAACTTCAAGTATGGCATTGCCAACCAGATAGACAAGAGCGGCAACGACAAGACGTATCCTGGTGACAACGCCATCAAACTCACTGTTCCGATGCCATTTGAAGGTGTAACCACGCATACGGCACAGGATGCCTACGAGAAGGTGCTGGCATACGCCGGAGCATCGCTTCATCGCGATTGGGTGGATGAGCAGATGGTGAACGATACCAGGAAAGGCATTGCCACCTCTACTGGCAGTGGTAATACGGGCGGCATCATAAACTCGCAGAACGACAACAAGCCTGCCGGAGCTGCAGCTGACTGGAGTCCGTGGCCGGACCTCGTCACCGATACAAGTATCAGCGTTGCGGACACCGACGGCGACGGTATTCCCGACTATTGGGAGGATGCCAACGGACTGGACAAGAACAATGCCGCCGACGGCAATCTGACCGACGCAGAGGGCTATACCAACCTGGAGCGCTACATGAACAGTCTGGTTGCCGACATCATGGCGAAGGAGAACGAGGGCGGAAAGTTCCTCAGCGGCACCCAGACCTATGATGATGCCACGGGCATTGCCGATGCTGCCACATATAATAAGGTGGCCGATGGCAGGATATACAATCTGCAGGGGATGCTGGTAGAGAATCCCATCCCTGGCAGTATCTATATCCAGAACGGAAAGAAATTCGTGAAGTAAGCCATAAACCTACAGTTACAAAACATAACATTTATCTAAACAGCCAACACAATTCACAAAAACAGCCCGCAACTTCATGGAAAGCTGCGGGCTGATATTTTAGTTTTAAGCGTTATTGCTTGTCGGGGGAAATCATTTCTTGTATTTCCTTCCGTTCTGGATTATGATGCCCTTATAGTCTGCGGCAACTTTCTGGCCGGCGAGGTTATACATCGGCTTGCTCATGTCGAGCAATTCGTTGCAGCCAACCGTGTTGATGCCGTTCAGCTCAGGCACGTCCTTCTCGTAGAGATAAATCTTATCCACGTTCTGTGTTGTGCTGAGGTAAGCTCCGCCTTGAGGGATGGAGATGCTTGTTCCGGTAGTGAACATCGGGATGTTGTCGGCACTCGTGAGAGACCATACCTTGCCCTTGTCGGCTGCCGTGGCGTTGAATGGTGCGTCGGATGCTGCAACAAGCAGGTTCTTCTCGATGGCTGCTGCTTCGTCGGCACATTCAAGCTCGTATTCGCCCTTCGTGCCAATTACTATTACGCCCGTGTTTGCAGGCACCTTCTCTGTGGCAGCCAATACGGTGTAAGCCGCATCGTTCTTTGCCTTCACTTCTGTCACGACGTATGCCTTCAGACCCTCGACACTGAAGTCCAGCGCCTTGTCTGAAGAGAATGTCATGATGCCGCTTTCGGGAATGGTGACTTTCACGGTAGGCTTTGTCAGTTCGATTTCGTCGCACGAGAAATTCTCTTCGCCCACGGCGATAGAGTCGGCTGATGCGTATTCATTGAACTTGTCTGCCGTTACCTTAATCATATAGTTCCTGTTGCGTGCCACCTTATTGAAGGTGTAGGTTCCGTCGGATGCAGTCGTAGTCTCCATGTCGGCATCGTTCTTATGACTGAGCACAACCTTGGCACCAGCCACAGGAGCCTTCTTGTAGGTCACCTTGCCTGAGAACGAAACGCAAGAACTCTTCATCTGGATGTCCATTTCCTTGTCGGAGAGGAAAATCAGATAGTCTTCCGACTCGTAGTCGTAGCAATCGGTGGCTGTAGCGTATAGCTTGTACTTCTTGTTTGCCTGGTATACAGGCATTGAGTAGGTGCCGTCGTCGGCGCTCTTTGCGGAATAAATTACTCCGTCGTCGCTCTTCAGCACCACTTCTGCACCGGCCACGGCGTTGCCGCCACATGTCACCTTGCCCGACATTGTCACAGCCTTCGTCTCGAGGTCGAGTTCCACTACAGGGTTCTTCGTCGGAGAAGACAGACTGGATGCATAGTAGTAGGCCTTCATCATATTGTCGTCCGTCAGATAATATATTGAAGCAAAACCACTCGATTTGACGTAGGTGTAGACTCTGAGGTCAGACGTTCCGTCCCATACGATAGGCTCCTGGAGATTGATAGTCGTAACGAAATCCTCATTATGGTTTATCTTCACGGTCTCGTTGTTGTATATCTTCGTCACAGGCATGCTCTCAAAATTCTTGCAGGGCGTGAACGTCGTTTCATTTGCAAGAGCAACACGTGCCTCGAGGGTGGTGTTGTTCATAGTCTTGTCGCTGGTTGAATTGTTCAGCGAACCTCTGAATGTGAGAGACTTGATCTTTGCGCCCTCCGAGAGTCCGTATTGCGTAAGCATACTTGCAGGGTAGATGATGTCGCACTTGGCTCCATCTGTGTTGTCTGCATTATACCATGATATAGGCACGGTGCTTGATTTCGTCGTTCCTGCACCTATGGTGAATGTGCTCTTGATGGTCTCCTCTGCCACGGTTACTTCCACCTTGGGGGAAGTAACGGCCAAATTGTCCGCCTTGTTCTCGAATACCACGTAAGCTTCGCTTGTGCCGGCTTCATGCGGCATGTATGAGAACATGAATTCGGCATCTTCGCCGGCTGGAATCTCCTTTGCCTCGGCTGTGGCAACTACCTTGTCGCCGAAGTAGAGCGATGCGGTGTATGTTCCGGCCTGCTCCGCCTTGCTGTTCAGGTTCCTGTATGTAGCTTTGGCGATGTAGTTGTAGTTAACCATTGCCTGCTTTGGCATCTCGGCGCTCTTGAAGAGTACGTCGTGGCTTACCTCAACCGGCTCAAAACCGTAGATGTTGTCGATACATGTGTATCCGGCGCCGAATCCGATGTAGTAGTTTCCTGCCGGAATGTTGTCTACGGTGAAGGTGGTGAGCTTACCGAAGTTGTAGTTGTCGTTTGCCTTCTCTCCGCTCATCTCCTCTGCCGTAATCTTGCGCGCCAGAGTCCAGTTCTGCCTGTCGGTGGAGTAATACACGTTCAGGTAGTAGCCTTCGCTATACGCGTATGTGCTTGTGCGGCATGCGTCGAATATGAGTGCCTCACCCTCGGCCACCTTCAGCAGCGGGGTGACGAACTTGTCGTCGGAGTTTGTCCTGTTGTTCTTGAGCAGGTAAACGTTGTCGCTGCTGGAGTAGTCGCGCTGTTCGATTTCCCAGTTCTGTTCGATGTATGAACCGGCAGGAATCTTCTGGTCCTCAAACGTAACGTAGAACTTGCTCGGGTCGAGCACAGTGGCGCTGACGGCGATGTTGAAGTTTTCGATGCCAGTTCCTGCCACCACCACGTTGCCGCTGTATGTGCCAGGCGTTGTGGCGTCGGCTGTAATCTCCAATTCCTTCTCCTCATTGGCGGCGAGCGTCATGCTTCCGGTCAGGTTGGATAGGAAGCCTTCGGGCAGGGTCACGGTGAAGTTCTCCAGCGGTGCTCCTCCGGCATTCTTCAGTCGGAATTTCTTCGTCGTATTCTGGTTTATCTTGCCGTAGGCTATGGCTTCTCCGCTGCTCATCTTGCCGTTTTCACCCCTCACTTCCAGGATTGGCTTGTATGGCACAGGCGTAACCCATGCTCCAAATACGCAGCTATTGCTGAAGTCTTCCCTTACGACATATTTGTTGTAGTTGGGATATGCGTTTCCGTCTACTTCTCCTGTTATCTCAATGCTTGTTGATGCTCCGACGGCAAGGCTTACGTTTACTGGGAAGGTGTACATCACGGCATCCGCTTTGCTTCCATTGATGACCGACAGACTGTAGTTCTCCATGCCTGGTGTCAGTTCAAGGTCGCCTGTATTGTCTATCGTTACTGTGAAGTTCATCGGGAACTTGCCGTTCTCGTTGCAGAGAGGGTCGGATGAGCCCTTGTATACAACTTCCGATATGGTCATGCCCGGCATTTTCACCACGTCGGCCTGGTCAGCGCTGAAATCATCGATATAGACGTTGCTTGCCCAGATTCCGATGTATGTCTCTTCGGTCTGCTCCGGCAGCTCCACCTTGTTCCATGTGTTGTATTTTATCTCCGGTGTCGCGAGCGGTGTGATTTCATCGCCCATTACGTAGTTGTCGCCGTTTTTCGTTACCTTGTAGAACTTGATTCCAGTGGCCTCGTATCCGTATTTGCATACGTAGATGCTGACGTTGCCCTTCACCTTAGGTGTAACGAGAAGATCGGTAGTAGTGCCCGTGCCGCCGCCCCAATTGCCGCCGCCCAGTTCGCCCTGCTTTCCGCAGGCCAGTGCGCCGGAGCCGTTGCGTCCATTTTCGTCCGAATAGCTGTAGTCCACATAGTAGTCTTGGTTGTAGTCGCTGTCATGATAATAGCTGACGAGATGGCCCCAACCGGATGCTACTTTAAAGTCGTGTGCCGAAGTACTTATGGATTTGTTGAAATCCATAACGTAGTTCTGCACGATTTCCGCCTTTGCCGTGCTCATGCCGCAGACGGCGAACACGACGGCGAGAAGAAATTTCAGATGTTTCATGATATAAATTGATGTTGGTTATTTCATGATTTTTCTGACGCTGCCGTCAGCCATCTTCACGATGTTCACGCCCTTATTGAGCTGTGAAGTCTTGGTGCCGTTGATGCTGTATGTCTCCTTGATTACGCCGGCGTAGCTGTTGTCTGTAACGCTCTTCACAGACAGAGGCTCGCCGATGAGCTTCATGTCGGTATACTGGCTGTATGCGCGGAACGCACCGTCAGACGGGTCCATATACACGGTCCTTACCTGATAAGCATAGTAAGAATCGTTGTCGGTGTTGTCGGATGTGTCGATGGTTATGCTGTTGCCGTCGGTCACGGTGAACTGCTGTGCCGGTATTGGCATCTTGTCGCCCTTGGCGAGTCCCACGGTCACCTTCAGGTCGTCAACCCAAATCGGACTGTAGCATTGTGCGGGAGAGGTGATGCTGATTCTTGAGTTTGAGCACCATTTGTCGCCGTGGAGCATTACGTCCACGTCTTTCCATCCTGTGTTTGTCAGGTCGCTGATCATGTTGAGCTGTCCGCCCACGATGCTGTAGTCAGGCTGCATGCCTAGGTCCTGCGACCATGTGTAGATGGTGATGACGCCAGTTGACGAATGACCCATTTGTGCCATCTTGCACTCCACTCTCACGTTGCGCGATGTTACGTTGCTCAGGTCGAGTTGTGGCGAGAGGATGTATGCGCCGGCAAAGATGTCGTCGTTGTCGTTGCCCGCATAGTTCATCCATGCGTCATAGCCGATGGCTCCGTTCATGTATGTAGGAGACTTCACGGTCCATCCCGGAGCGTTCTTTATCTCGTCCCATACGTAGCCCTTGCCGTGCTCATAGTCCTGCATCGTGCCGGTGGACTCGATATAGTCGAAGTTCTCGTCGAGGAGTGTGATGTATTCATCAGCGTTCGCCTTGTGCATCTTGTATACGAGCACTTCGTAGATATAGGTGCAGTCGGGGTCGGTGACGGGAGTCCATGTAATCATCACATTGTCCTTGTTCACCTGTTCGCCTGTAATCACCGGAATCTGGAGCCACTCTGCATTAGCACTTGTGAATGTAGCTGCAAGCAAGGCAGCTGAGAGTAAAAGTTTTTTCATAATAATAGTTATTGTGCAACGCCTTTTTTGTTTGAATTTTCCTTTTATATTAATTGGTGTGTGCAAAATAATTGGGAGAATGCCGACCCGGCATTGCTTTAAAGTCAGTGTCTTCTCTTCATCATCGCGCTGCAAAAATATCAATATAATTTAAATGTCCATACTCTTTGCGGGAAAAAAGGACAAAATATCCATGTTTTTCCGTAAAAATGAAGCAAAATGCTTCCCTTTTCTCGGGGAAAACATGGATATTCTGCCGTAGCAGGCGCTTCTTGGAGCCGTTGCCGTTTGCTAAATCCTCTGCTCCGTGTTGTTGTATGTCAGCATACCTTGCGGCACGTTTTCCTTGACGCTTTTTATAATCAGGTCGGCGATGGAATGACGCACGAAGTTCTTTGTCGTGAGAAGCACTACGTCTCTCACCGGAATCGGCAGGGCGAATGGGCGCACCAGTTCTTTCTGCTGGTCAGACAGCTGGCTGAGGGCGAGTTCAGGGATGAAGGTCACGCCCTGTCCGCTCTCCACCATGCGCATGAAGGTCTCGATGCTGCCGAGCGAATATTTCGACTTGCTCTCGTTGGCAGACTTGAGGTTGCAGAATTTCACAAGCTGGTCGCGGAAGCAGTGGCCCTCGTCGAGCAGCCAGAGAAACTCGTTGTTGAGGTCAGATGTCTTTATGTTCTTGTGGGAGAAGAGCGGGTCGCCCTTTGCCACGTAGGCAATGAACTGCTCGTAAAACATCGAGGTCTGTGTATACACGTCCAATTCGTCAAGCCTCACGGCGATGGCTGCGTCAATCTCCCCGCGGTTGAGCGCCTTCATGATGTCGGCGGTCTTCATTTCGAGTATGTGGAAGTCGATGTCGGGGTTCTTCTTTTCAAGTTTTGTGAAGAAGCGCGGCAGCAGATAGGGGGCGATGGTGGGCAGGATGCCGATGCGGAAGGTGCCGGACAGCGACTGCTCCTCTTCGGCGATGATGTCCTTTATCTTGTTGGCGCGCGAGATTACCTTCCATGCCTGTTCCACCACAAGCTTGCCGATAGCCGTGGGAGTGACCTGCTGGGATGAACGCTCGAATATCTTTACGCCCAGCTCCTTCTCGAGCTTCTGTATCATTGCGCTCAGTGTAGGCTGGGTCACTCCGCACATCTCCGCCGCCTTTGCAAAGTGTCTAACTCTGTATACGGCGACGATATATTCCATTTGTTGTAGAGTCATAGTATCTTCTCCTTTATTTATTATATGAACTGTCTATGTTGTTCTTCTTCCATCTTTTATGTATTTGGTTGGAAGTGAGGGCGATATCCCCTGCAAATGCAAAAGTACAAAAAAATAATGAGATTGTGCGGTTATAATAGAAATAATCTATGGCGTTATAGTTTTTATGATGTTGTCTTGTTCATTTATTGCATTACCTTTGCAACCCCAAACATAAAAATCATGTTCCACTGACTGATTCTAAAGCTAAAATAATGTGGCTGCTTATAGAGACAGCTTTTTTAAAAGAAGTTCCCCTGCCGGAATCCTTGTATGGATGACAGGCAGGGGACTTTCATTTGCTTTTATGTCTTGTGGAAACAGGTCATGGCCAAGTTCCACAGTTTTTCTTCATTCCGCAATCTTTCTTCTACTTCACGATCTTCTTGCCGTTCATTATGTAGACACCCTTCTGCAGAAGCGATGCGTTTTTGTTGGCCAGTCTGCCGTCGATGGTGTAGATACGGCTGTCGGCAGGGGCGGCATCGATAGCCGATATGCCTGTAGGCGTTCCCTCGGTGACTGACACACTGTGGAGGGCGGTGCGGAACATGTTCACCTGACTGATGTCGTGGAAGCCGATATAGTATTTGCCGTCGGCTGCAGGAATAATCTGCATCGTGTACTCGGTAGGTGTGCCCGGCAGGATGGTCGGCTCCAGCAGTGTGGCGGTCATCGCTTCGATGAGGGCGTCGTTGCCGTATTTCACTTCCATCTTCTGGTCAAATTTCGAATAGGCAGACTGGGCGGTGAACTTCACGTCGTATGTCTTGCCCTTCTGGAGCTTCACCGGTGGGGTTATGATCCAGTCGTCGGCATCATTGTCTATGCTGTACATGCTCACTGCCGTGTTCTTGTCGGAAGTGCCGAAGTTGTCCACCTTGCCGTATGACCATGTCTTGCCGTCCTTGTTGGCGTCAATCACGGTGAAGGTGTTGAACACCTGCTCATCAGAGAGGTCGGCATTGTATGGCGTGTTGTAGCCCGGACCGATGGTCTGTGTCCTCGACTGTGCCATGTCGCTCTCGCGGAAACCGTTTACGGCAACGATGCCGTAGTAGTATGCCGTATTGTCTGTAGCCGGCAACGCCTCGCTGACTGTGAGCTCGCTGATGCCCGTTGCCACCTTCACAGCGCCCGGATAGCGCGTCACGTTGTATACCAGTTCGCCCAGGAATCCACCTTTGACTCCGCCTGTCGGCGCATCCCATGTCACGGTTGCTTTGCCTGTGGCGTTGCTGTATGTGAAGCTTACGTTGCCCACTGGCAGCGGAGTATCAAAACCTACGTATTTAAGCAATTCCTCCTCGGGGCATGCTCCCTTTGAACTCTCCACCTTTGCAGCGATTACGTTAGTGCCGCCATCAACTCCCGTCACGTTTACGCTCACCTTTTCGCCAGGCATTACGGTGCCGGTTATCTTTTTGTCAATGCTGTAGTTCATCGTCACGGTGTATGTCATCTGCTCACCGATTTCGTCGCCGTTCATAGTGAGTGTTGGTGCGGTGAATGTTACGGTACCCTCTGCGCCGCCATTAGGGAACACGGCATCAAGGTCGCCGATGCGTGCCGGACCGTCGCCCTGGTCTTCAAGTGGCGGTATGCAGAGACCCACGTATGACTCGCCGTTCGGCATGTCGCCTATCTTCGTTGCCTTTCCGGTCTTCAGGTCAATGGTGTAGAGAGCCGAGCCGCCGCTGGTGGTCACGGCGTTCCAGTAGAACGTGTCCGTGCTTTGGTCTATTTCTCCGCTCTGCGGATAATACTGTCCGCTATCGTTCGTCAGCCCCGTCACTCCCGTGTTACCCACGAGAGTCTCCGTTCCGTCGTAAATGTCAATCTTGTAGAGGTTGCCGTCTGTGGCAACGCCGTAGAGGTCTTTCTCACTCGAAATGCCGAGGGCCAGATATAAGTGTGTGGCTTCGCCGATGGTGGAGCGCGTGAATTCGTCGAAATTCATCTTTCCGAATTCCAGAGCCGACATGTCGCTGTTGTAGTATACGCCGTACACGTCGCCCGTCTCCACATACTGTGCCGTCTCTATCGAAGCAAGCGATGTGCTGAGCTGTCTGCGCGAATAGACGCGGTTGCCCGATGTGTAGTTGAACTCCAGGTAGTCGGTGTAGACCACGCCGTAGCCGGCGCCCGAATAGTCGCATGAGAACACCCCGTACCTGCCGTCGTGGATCCTCGCTCCGCCGTTGGCGTAGCATTCGTCGTTGGTGAAAATCTTCTCCGAGCTTATGCTTGGCTGGAGGTTGATGCGGTACAGTCCGGCATCGGAACCGTCCTCGTTCCATGTATTTGAATTGTAGAGGCATCCCCAAAGGCGTGGGCCTTTGTTGCCGTTACCCTGTCCGGTGTCGGCGCTTGCCGATGTGGATGCCGTCAGCATAGCTGCGGCGCACAAAAGGTACTTGAATGTTTTTCCCATAGTCAAAAATCCTTTTTAATGTGTGTTATTAATTGATATAATGTTGATGTCTTATGCGACTTCTTCCCTGCTGTTGCTTTGCATCAGGAAGCATAATGCTCCATCGTCGGGCGCAAATGTAGTCATTTCTTCATTTCATGCCAAATTTAATCCGTATTATTTGTTGCAAATCCCGTAAAATCCTTCGCAAAATGCTTTCCGAGCAGGTGAAATCCTGCCTTTTGAAACGTCGGGGAGTGAAAATGCAATCGCCGGAGCATATCGTCTGGATGTACTCCAGATGCGGAAAATTGCAGGATGATGCTCCCTTTGTCCATAAAAATGTTTACCTTTGTGGGATAAAACCTTAAAAATGTGTAACTATGCGTTTCAACAGATTCATGATATACATATTCGCGGCGCTTGTGCTTGTCGGCATGGCGTCGTGCTCGTCGGAAGACAGCGGATGGCAGGAAGATGAGGTGGAGAAGACCATCGTTATGTTCTACCCATGGAGCACCACGCTTCTGGGGGAGTTCAAGGCGAATGTTTCAGATTTCTCTTCAGTCATCGCCAGCCGCGGACTGCATGGCGAGAGGGTGGTGGTGTGTATGGCCACTGCGCCCGATGATGCTGTGGTCTACGAACTGAAGTCTGCTAAGGGGCGCTGCGTTGCCGACACCCTGCGCCGCTATCATAACCGAACGTTCACTTCGCGGCAGTCAATGGCCTCGCTCTTTGCCGACCTGAAAGAGATTGCTCCGGCACGGAAATACGCAATGATAGTGGGGTGCCACGGCATGGCGTGGGTGCATACCGACGAGATCGGGCAGCCCCAAAGGATAATGCGCCACTATGATGTGGCTTCGCCCCTGCATACGCGCTATATGGGCGGACTGTCGGCAGACTGTCAGATTGAGACCCAAGACTTCGCCTCGGCACTGAAGGACGCAGGGCTGAAAATGGAATATATATTGTTTGACAACTGCTATATGTCGTCCGTCGAGGTGGCATACGAGATGAAAGACGTGGCGGAATACATCATCGCCAGTCCCACGGAGATAATGTCGTCCGGCTTTCCCTACCGCCGCTGCGGCGAATACCTGCTCGGCAACGCCGACTGCGTGAAGGTGGCGGAGGAGTTCATCGCTTTTTATTCGCAATCGAAGACTCCCTATGCCACGATAGCCGTGACGGACTGCAGCGAGATGGACAATCTGGCCGCCATCGTGATGCGCATCAACCAGGCATCGGCTGATGTCAGCGTGGCGGCGTCCGACCTGCAGCGGATGGACGGATACAGCCCGACGCTGTTTTATGACTTCGGACACTACATCTCCAAGAAATGCAGCGACCCCGAACTTCTGGATGCTTTCTCCCGGCAGCTCGACAAGACCATTATATATAAAGGTAATACGGAATACTACTATTCCGCCCTGGCCGGTCCCGTGCGCATAGACCATTTCTCGGGCATGAACACCTCAGCCCCAAGCACCAACCGCCTTGCACAAGGGTATGAGGAAACGGAGTGGGGGAAGAGAGTACTTAAATGAAGAATTAAGAATGAAGAATTAAGAATGAAGAATTGAGAACTCAAAATTCAAATTATGATATTCCTAAAGATATTCCTCATCTTCACGAAGATAGGCACGTTCAATTTCGGCGGAGGCTATGCGATGCTCTCGCTGATACACAATGAGGTGGTGGTAAAGAACCATTGGATGACCAACGCCGAGTTTACAGACATAGTGGCGATAAGCCAGTCCACGCCAGGCCCTATCGGCATCAACGCCGCCACATACGCAGGCTACACATCCGTGTTGCACGCCGGCTATTCCGAATGGGCGGCAGTGCTCGGCTCTGTCCTGGCGTCGCTCTCGATAATCTGGCTGCCGTTCATCATCATGATTCTCATCAGCCGTTATCTCATCACCCACAAGGACTCAAAGGTGGTGAAGGACGTGTTCGGCGGATTGCGCCCCGCCATCGTGGGACTCATCGCTGCAGCCGCCGTGCTGCTCATGACTAAAGACAATTTCGGGAGCATCAGCGAGGACCCCGTAAGCTTCTGGATAAGCATCGCAATCTTCGCATTCTCGTTTGTGATGACACGCTACAAGAAGTCGAATCCGATACTCATCATGCTGCTCTGCGGCGTGCTTGGGCTCGTGATATATTAAAATCCCAACCGGTCATTTAATCCGCCATCTTCCTTGTCAACTCGTCTCCTTCTTGTAATGTATAGTATGTGACGGTGGATATTCTTTTTTCAATAAAAAATATTTTTTCTTTTTCAACCCTCACACCCTCACAATCCGGCTGGAACCCCTGTGCTTATCGGGGTTTCAATGGTGAGGGTAAGTGTGAGGGTAAGTGTGTCAACCCTCACACCCTCATGGATAAGCCTTGCCATAATTCGTCCTGTGAGCCTACGGCTA
>OQVL01002064.1_pt1 | contig 12217 bp, 10 predicted proteins | sample 1691501 | NCBI WGS metagenome assembly OQVL01 (sample SAMN03418253, study PRJEB22391) | human gut metagenome | biome: human-gut; feature: organic feature; material: feces | host: Homo sapiens | place: Tanzania | collected 2013-01
TAACGGGCCGTAGTGCGCTTTATTATGAAGACTATGTTCTTTCAATACAATATTTCAACCAGGTGCTCAACGCCAAACCATATCTCTACGAGCCGTGGTACCTGCGAGGCGTGGCCAAGTTTTACCTCGACGACTATGTGGGCGCAGAAACCGATGTCACACATGCCATAGGCCTGAACCCGTACATGTCGAACATGTATGAACTAAGAGGTTTGTGCCGCATAAGGCAGAACAACTATGACGACGCCATAACCGACTATACAAAGCTCATCAGCCTTGATCCGCAAAACAAAGGAGCATGGTTCAACCGCGCGTTGTGTAACGTTGAAAGCAAGCAGTACGAGCTGGCTCAACAGCAGCTCGACACCATGATCGTGAAATGGAAGAAATATGCCAATGCCTATTCGCTCAAAGCTGAGGTCTACCTCATGCAGAAAGACACGACAGAGGCAGGACGATGGCTCGACAAGAGTTTGGAGATAGACCCTTATGACGGCTCGGCATGGACAACAAGAGCCATGATCGCTCTTTCCAAACGCCAATGGAAAGATGCCGACACGTTCCTCGGAAAGGCAATACACCTTAAGCCCAAGTCGGTGAACAACTATATAAATCGTGCGCTGGCAAGATACAACGTCAACAACCTGCGAGGAGCAATGGCCGACTATGATACGGCCCTTGACCTCGATCCCAACAATTTTCTTGCCCATTATAACCGCGGACTGCTCCGAATGCAGCTGGGCGACGACAATCGTGCCATTACCGATTTCGACTATGTTGTGAAGATGGAACCTCATAACGTCATGGCCTTGTTCAACCGTGCCATCTTGCTCGACAAAACAGGAAACCTCCACGCCGCCATACGCGACTATTCGACCGTCATTTCACAGTTTCCAAACTTCTGGACCGGTCTCTCACGCCGCGCAAACTGCTATCGTCGTCTCGGCCTCACCGCCAAGGCGGAGCTCGACGAGTTTCGTATCATGAAGGCGCAGATGAACAAGCATCAAGGCATCCAGCCGCGCTGGAGCAAGAACAAGAGCAAGCAGATGCGCAAACGTAGCGAGGTGGACCCCGACAAATATAACCAGATTGTGGTGGAAGACAAGCAAGAGGTTGACCACGACTATAAGAGCAGCTATAGAGGCAAGGTGCAGAACCGCAATGTGGAGCTGACCCTCAAGCCCATGTACGCCCTCTCTCTCTTCATGTACGACAATGGTGTCAAGAGCTATCATGCTTTCTCGGCTGAGGTGGAAGCCTTCAACGCGCAAAACGCCAACGCATCGCAACCCGTCTATGTCAATTGTGCTTCACGCCATCTTGACGAGCTGTCGTCAAAAACCTTGCTTACACGCATAGACACGCTCTCGCAACGCATAGACAACGCCCGTGGAGACCTGACGCTCAAGCACCTGCTCATGGAACGAGCCGTGACCTATACGGCTGTGCAGAACCTTGATGCTGCCATTTCAGACCTTACTGCCTATCTACAGCTCGACTCTGCTTCTGCTCTTGCTTATTGGCAACGTGCTGTGTGTCATGCACTTATGGGCGAATTCCAGTTGTCACAAGGCACCGCAAACGTCATTACAGAAGGCAAAGCTTTCGACGACATAAGGAAAGCAATTGAACTGTCGCCGCAAAACGCATACCTCTATTATGACGAGGCCAACATGTGTGCCGCACGCAAAGACTATGAGAAGGCTTTGCGCCTCTACGACAAAGCCATACAGCTCAACGCCAACATGGCGGAAGCCTATTATAACAGCGGCCTTGTTCTTCAGAAGTGTGGACGTAAGGCAGAAGCCGTTACGCGTCTGAGCAAGGCTGGCGAGCTTGGTCTCTATAACGCTTATAGTGTCATTAAACAGATCGGTGTAGAAAACAAACAAGATGAAAAAGATACAAAGAAAAAATAACCTGGAAAGCATGGCTAAAGCCAACCACGCTTTTGTCTTTGGCAAGGGCTATTCTTTTGTTTTAAGCAAGGGTTGTTCCTTTGCTTCAAGCAATGGCTGTTCTTCTGCTTCAAGCAATGGCCGCTCTTCTGTTTCAAGCAATGGTCGCTCCTTTGCTTTTGGCAAGAACCTCTTTTCGTCTCTGGGCATCTGTTGTTTGTTCTTTATCAGCTTCTTGTCCATAGCCGTTTCCTTGTCATCGTGTGGAAACAAAAGTGGGGTAGGAGTCTCGTCTTCTGGCGACACCATACGTTACCGGTATGCGACGCTCCTTACGCGCATAGCTCATGACCGTTATGATGAGATTATAATAAACGACCCATGGAAGAAGGGACACGTCTTGCATAAATATTGTCTGGTAAAACGTGCCGACTCAGCACAGGTGGGAAACCTCCCCGTCGGTTCCGATGTCGTGTATCTTCCTGTCAACCGTGCTGTTGTGGCCACAGCTCCTTTGTGCCAACTCATGCTTTGGCTCCAAGCCCCAACGGTCATAAAGGGCGTGTGCGATGCTGAGTATGTAAACATAGCAGAGCTGCAGAAGCTCATCGCACAAGGCACCATAACCAGTTGTGGTAGCAGCATGGCACCTTCTTTGGAGCAGATGGCTGTTCTTCACCCTCAGGCCCTTTTCATGTCGTCCTATGAGAACGGTTCTTTCAGCATGCTCAAACGCTTGAAGGCGCCTGTTATAGAGTGTGTCGAATATATGGAACCCAACGCCTTGGCAAGAGCCGAGTGGATGAGGTTTTATGGTTTGCTCATAGGCAAGGAGCGTCAGGCCGACAGCCTCTTTACGCAGGTCGAGAAAAGCTACAAGAACCTTGTTGCCTTGGCAGCCAAGGCCAAGCAACGGCCAATGGTCTTGACGGAGCGTGTCACCGGCGGCACATGGTATTGTCCTGGCGGGGCAAGCTCCATGGCAACGCTTCTTTCCGATGCAAACGCCCGCTATGTCTTTGCACACGACACCCACAGCGGCTCTCTTTCCCTTGCCCCCGAGGCTGTTGTGGCAGCAGCCCACGATGCCGACGTGTGGCTGTTTACCTACTTAGGTCTGCGCCCCCTCAGCAAACAGCAGTTGCTTGCCGAGTATCATGGCTATGCTAACATCAAAGCGTTCAGAAACGCAAAAATCTACCAATGCAGCAGCGAGAGAAGCACCTATTTCAATGAGGTGTCCTTTCATCCCGATTTTCTTCTTGCCGACATGATAAAGATTTTCCATCCCGACATAATCTCTCATCCCGACATGATCTCTCATCCCGACATAATCTCTCATCCCGACATAATTAAGATTTCACATCTCAATCTTGGCCGAAAGGGTAATTTCTCGCGTTATTATGATGTGTTTACGGCCTCGGATAAAGAAAAATGAGTTAATAGATGCAAAAAAGTAAAGTAATGTTTGGCAGAAACGAAATTTATTCGTACTTTTGCACTCGCTAAAAACATGGTGCCATAGCTCAGTTGGTAGAGCAAAGGACTGAAAATCCTTGTGTCCCCGGTTCGATTCCTGGTGGTACCACTTTTTTTACACACACACTTTACACACTTTAATGAAGAGAGTCATTCGTGCGAATGGCTCTTTTTTTGTTTGTCACAATCGGCCGTCCTTTTAATCCCAATCGTTCATTAATATCCCAAAATTGCTCTCTGTATAAAATTACTCTCTGTATAAATATATATAGAACGCTTTTTCATTCCCAGAAACGAAAATGACTAATGACTAATGACTATAATGACTGAAACAGCTGATCTCTATGTTTCATGCTTGTGACCTCTATGTTTCATGCTTGCGGCCTCTATGTTTCATGCTTGCGGCCTCTATGTTTCACGTTTGCGGCCTCTATGTTTCATGCTTGCGGCCTCTATCTACGACACATGGCTACGATAAGGGGAGGATTGCGTTCTGGGGCGCAAGTAAGCGATTAGGGGCGCTTGCTGTACTTTGTGGCTTTGAGAGGCGGGCTTGCAAACAACGGGGCTGTGAGGCGGGCTTGAAACATCGGGGCTGGGTTCGTGCTTTTGGACTCGTGCTTTTCGGTCGTGCTTTTCGTGGTTCGTTTTTCTGGTTCGTTCTTTTGGTCGTTCTTTTCGTGGCTCGTTCTTCTGGTTCGTGCTTTTGGTCGTCCTTTTCGTGGTTCGTGCTTTTGGTCGTTCTTCTGGTTCGTGCTTTTGGTCGTTCTTTTTGTGGTTCGTTCTTCTGGTTCGTGCTTTTGGGGGCTCGTATGTGTTTTTTTGTTCGATGCTTTAAAATTCTTAGAGGCGTGTGTGGCAAGGTCAGAGGTTTCTAAATTTGTAAAGGATAAAATAATGGAACGGTCATGATGGGGTTTGGTCATGAGGGGAATTGGGGCAATTGAAGTAATTAAGGTCATTAGTCATTAAGGTCATTAGTCATTAAGTCATTAAGAAAAATCGGTATAAAAGGGTTGAAGAATAATCTGTCTAACTCAATAGGGCAAAGAAGAGAAGACAAAAAAAACTCGTGGCGTGGGGTTGAACACGCACGAGGCTATGGTGGGGTAAATTTGTTTCAAAATCTGATGTGGAATCTGTTTAAAGACCTGTTTTAGGAACCCTATTTCAGGACCTTTAGAATCTGTTTAAAGACCTGTTTCAGAAATCCTATTTCAGAATCTCTTTAAGAGCTTTTACCCAATCGGTGTCGAGCGCGAACTGGGTGATGTATTGCTCGTTGTCAACATATCCGTAGGTCACCTCCTTGTCGGGGTCGTCGAAGAGGGGGTGTGCGCACGATGCGTTCTTGAACAACGCGAGCACGATGTCCTTGTCTTTCTTCTTGCGCTCCTGTGAGAGACGCTTGACGTAGAGGTTTACGAAATCGACCATGGCTGTGGCTTGCTCACCAAGCATATACTCGGTAAAGTCGGGGGTGTCGGCAGCCTTGTCAATGAGATAGTAGAGGGCATCGTTCTTGAAACAAGCCACCTTTCGTGTCTGCATGTTCTGTGTGGAGTCGTTCATGAGCTTCTCCACATTGGCCTTCATCGCTACCACCTCTTTATAAATGGCTTGCGCCGAAACGTTCGCTGCAACCAAACAGGCGAAGACAATCGTTAAAACATATTTCTTCATTTCTTTTTCCCTTTCAATATTTAACTTGTTCTTAATAATAACTTTTTTATAGAGACAACGCTACCCCGCGGGCTGAGCTGCAAGCCCTTAAGCCAGACGAGGGAGAGGCTTGTCTCATGGCAACAACGCCCAACCGTTGGGGTTGAGCCGCCAAGCCTTAAAGCCAGCCGAGGGAGAGGCTCAAGCCTGAGCATGGCCGCTTTGCCGGGGCGTGGCTTTGAGCAAAGCTTTTAACCTGTTGCAAAGATAAGACGATAATCTTAAATTGCAGCAATTGTTATTTGTTTTTTATGAGGAATTTAGATTTGTTTATACATTCGGGATATTCTGACTTGTAATGGGTTACCATGACAAGCGTCTTGTTCTCGCGTTCGCAGAAAGCGTTTATGACATCTTTCACCAGTCGGCGGTTGCGGTCGTCGAGCCCGTGGAGCGGCTCATCAAGGATAAGCAGCTCGGGGTCTTTCACAAATGCCCGTGCCAGGAGCACCAGGCGCTGCTCGCCGTCCGACATCTTCAGGAAGCTGGTCTCGGCCTTGTCGCCCACGCCGAAAACATTCATCCAGAAGAGGCAACGCGCGGTCTGCTCCTCGTCGGGCTTCATGTAGAGGCCCACCGTGTCGCTCAGTCCGCTTGCCACAATCTTCAGGGCTTTTATGTCGCGGTGATAAGCTCTGTGCATCTCGGGCGACACATAGCCTATGTGCTTCTTTATGTCCCAGATGCTCTCTCCGCTTCCGCGCTTGTAGCCAAAGAGGGAGATGTCGCACGCATAGCTCTGTGGGTTGTCGGCGCAGACGAGGCTCAGGAGCGTCGACTTGCCCGCTCCGTTCTGTCCGCTCAGCGCCCATCGCTCGCCGTTCATCACCTGCCATGACAACTCCTTGAGGATGGTGCGCTCGCCGTAACGAATGCTCACGGCGTTCATGTTGACCACCTCGTCAGAGTGATAGTCGCGTGTGGTGTGTGGGAGGCTTATTATGGCCTGTCGCTTGTCGTCGGTGAGCACATGAGGGGGCACGGCCTCGAGGCTGTTGCGATACTGGCTGAGGGAGGTCTTGGGGCCTACGACCATGTCCTTGACCTCGACCACATGACTTATAAACTCTGGTATGTCGTCGTTCTTGCTCAGCACGATGACGATCTGCATGGTGCCGTCATCGATCATGGTCTTAAGCAGGTCGTTGAGCTGGGAGCGTGTCTCGGCGTCAAGACCAATGAAGGGGTTGTCGATGATGAGCACCTTGGGGGCGGCAAAGATGGAAGAGGCGAGCATGAGCTTGCGCAGCTCGCCGCTGGAGAGCATTATGACATATTTGTCGAGCACGGTCTCGAGGTGGAACAGCTCGTAGATGTGTTTCTTGAGGAGCTGGCGCTCGGGCGTGTCGTCGCCGGCGAGCCTGTAGGCCTCGTCGAGCTTCTGGCGTGCGGTCACGGTAGCCTCGTCAATCTCGGTCTGGTTCCAGCGTTGCTGAAGGAAGTAGGTGCGGTCGTTGTCGCCTCCATAGGTGTCGCGGAACGCGATATATTTGATGTTATCAGAGACGAGTTCCTTGTCAGTTGGCGAGAAGTCATACTTGGGGTTGTCGCCCAGCAACGGATGGCGGCCGATAAGTATGTCGACAAACATCGACTTGCCTCCTCCGTTAGGGCCCACGATGGCCAGGTTCTCACCCTTGAGCAGCTCAAAATTGACGGGCTGTCTCATTCTCCATGCCGGCATTCGTGTCACGCCGTCCTTAATGTCAATCACTTTTTGCATAGTCTATCCTGATTCTTCGTAACAAAATCTTTCCAACTGCCATAGTGGGTGTCGTTCTGCGGCCGTCCCATCTGCATGAAATGGCAGTAGGCTGCGGCAAGGGCGTCGGTGGCATCCATAAACTGTGGCATCTCGTCGGTGGCAATGTTGAGCAAGCGCTGAAGCATGCCAGCCACCTGTTCCTTTGAGGCCTGTCCTTGCCCCGTGAGGGCCATCTTGATCTTCATGGGCGCATACTCGTGTATGAGCATGCCTTTGTGCACGGCGGCGGCAATGGCCACGCCCTGCGACCGTCCGAGCTTGAGCATCGACTGCACGTTCTTTCCGAAGAAGGGTGCCTCGATGGCCATCTCGTCGGGGTGGAAGGCGTCGATGATGCCTGTGACCCGTTCAAAGATGTGGCCCAACCGTTGGTAGGGGTCGCTTTGTTTGCGCATGTCGATCACGCCCATGGCCACCATCATGGCCTTGTTGCCGCGCACGCGCAGCAGTCCGTAGCCCATGACGTTTGTTCCGGGGTCAATGCCCAAAACGATCTTTTCTGCCTTTCCTTCGTTTGTCATCTGTTCTTTATGCCTTCTTTCTCTTTTTTTGTTTCGCGCTTGCGCTTCTCTCCCTTGACGTTCTTGCGCTTCTGTTCTTTAACAATCTTGCGCCCTCCTCCCCACGGAGCTTGGCTCTTGAGGTCGTTTGTTCCCGTTAATGTCCGGAAAAGACGGGGGCGCGAAGCGTGGTGCAGACAATCTTCTTTTGTGAAAGTTCGGTTTTTTATCTGTCCATGTAAGGATTGTGTGCCAGCTCAAAGCCCAAGGTGGTCTTCTCTCCATGTCCTGAGAGCACCACGATGTTGTCGGACATCTGGGCGATCATGCGCAGGCTCTGAATGATCTGCAACATGCTGCCCCCTTCAAAGTCGGTTCTGCCGATGGAGCCTTTGAAGAGCGTGTCGCCTGTAAACATGACGTGCTCCTGTTCACAATAGAAGCACACGGAGCCGCGCGTGTGGCCCGGGGTGGGTATGACGGTCAGCTTGTGTGAGCCGAAGGTTATCTGCTCGCCGTCTTCAAAATAGCGTCCCACGGACGGCAGGGCTTCGTTGAGCGTCACGTTGAAGGTCTGGGCCTGTTCCTCCATGTGCTCCATGAGCCGTTGGTCGGCATGTGAGACCTCGGGCTTGAGCCCATACTCTTTCTCTACGAAAGCGTTGCCGAAGTTGTGGTCCAGATGTCCGTGGGTCACAAGCAGGTGCACGGGTTTGAGCCCGTTGTCGCTGACATAACGGGCAATGGCCTTGCGCTCCTCTTCATAGTAGGCACCACAGTCGATGATGACACATTGTTTTGTCTCATCGCTCACGATATAACAGTTTTCCTGCAACATGTTGCAGGCGAAGCGTTCTATATTTATCATCTTGAAAAAAATGTTTGCGCATGTGTCGAGACATGCCGTTTCTAAAAAAAGACTGGGGTTGTCAGACTGGGGTTGTTAAACAGTAGCTTGTAAACAGGGTTTGTCAAGCAGGGTTTGTCAAACAGGGACGTAAACGAGATATTTCTCCTTGAACCATTCGTCGTCAAACCATTGGCTGATCTCGGCAGTCTGCATGACGTTGCGGAAGGCTTTGCCCTCTTCGTTCACGTTGCCTCCCTTGAGACAGATCACGCCGTTGGGCAGGGCGTTTTGCTGCTCCTTCGACACGTTCTTGCGCACGATCTTCATGAGGTCGGGCAGCTGCATGACGGCGCGGCTCACGACAAAATGGAACTTGGCGTGTTCCTCCTCGCCTCTGAGCTGCACAGCCTCCACGTTCTTCAGGCCAATGGCTGTTGCCACCTCGTTGACCACACGAATTTTCTTTGCCGTGCCGTCGATCATCTTAAACTGGCAGTCGGGGAACATTATGGCCAGAGGAATGCCAGGGAAGCCGCCGCCCGTGCCGAAATCGAGTATGCGCGTGCCGGGTTTCCATTTCACGAAGCGTGCTATGGAGAGCGAGTGGAGCACATGGTGCGAATAGAGGTTGTCGATATCTTTTCTTGATATGACGTTTATCTTGCTGTTCCAGGAGGTGTAGAGGTCTGCCAACGCCTCAAACTGTCGGCGTTGCTCCTCTGTGATGTCGGGGAAATATTTTAATATTGTATTCATCTTTAATCTTTACTTGTTTTTTGCATCTGTGGAGATAGCTGCCAGTTGCCGGGTTTGCCCGCCCGTTGCCCGGTTTGCCTGGCTTTGGCCGTCTGTATGGGCAAGCCTCTGCCGCGGGTCTTACAGCACGGGGGTGAGCAGATGGGCGAACCATCCGACAAACTTCTGCCAAGGCGTGCGAAACTTGTTCCATGACGAGGGGGTGAGCAAGAACGAGTCGGCCTTGTCGCGCTCAAACATGTCGTTGAGCTCGCGCGTGGTGTGGGGGTCAAGGATCACGGCGTTCTCCTCATAGTCGAACCTCAGGCTGCGCGAGTTGAGGTTGGCGCTTCCCACGGTGCAGAAGCGCCCGTCGACCATTATTATCTTGGTGTGGTGGAAGCCCGGCTCATACATCCACACCTTTGCTCCATGCTTCATGAGCTTGTGTACGTTGTAGAACACACAGTCGGGGGTGAGCGGAATGTCGCTGTGTGTGGAGACCATGACCTCCACCTTCACGCCGCGCTTTATGGCGTTCTTGAGCGCTTTCTTCAGAGGGTGCGACAGGGTGAGGTAGGGGTTCACGAGCTTTATGCTGTCATGGGCGTCGTTGATGGCTTGCAGATAAAACTGCCTGATGATCTTGTTCGACGTTCGCGGCTCGCGGTTTATTATGCCCACCGTCTTCCGTCCGGCCGTTGCCGTGGTGTCGGGCTTGAGACCTTCAAGATAGGGCGGCGTGTAATAGCCCCTGTAATATTTTGCCCCTTGCAGCTCCTCGCCCGTTACCTTTTTCCAAATGCGCATGAAGATGCGCTGCAGGGTGTTGACCTCAGAGCCTTCTATGCGGCAATGCATGTCGCGCCATGAGCCAACCACCTTGGTGCCCTTGATGTAATAGTCGGCCACGTTCATGCCGCCCGTGTAGGCAATCTTGCCGTCGATGACCACGATCTTGCGATGGTCGCGGTGGAACACATGGTTGACCCATGGAAAGGTGAGGGGGTCAAACTCGTAGATCTCTATGCCCTTCTCCCTGAGCGCCGTGAGGTGGCGTTTGCGCAGCGGACGGTTGTTGCTGCTGTTGCCGAAGGCATCGAACAGCGCCCTTACCTCAACACCCTCCTTGGCTTTCTCGGCCAGGAGGTCGAAGAGGAGAGAGGCTATGGAGTCGTTGCGGAAATTGAAATATTCAAGGTGCACGCTGCTGCGCGCCTTCTTGATGGCCTTGAACATGTCGTCAAACTTCTCCTGCCCACTCATGAGAAGCGTCACGCTGTTGTCGTGAGAGAACGTCACGCCCTCCTGTCGCAGCTGCAGGGCAATCAGCGAGTCGCTGGTCACGGCCTCACGGCCTTCCTTGGCGCTTTGCGCTTGTGTGGCGACAACGGCTGTAAGGCACAGAACCATTGTGAGGACCGCTGTCCTAAAAAAGAAATATCGTTTCATCAATTGTCTTTACGTCTCCTATACCATGCACCTGTAATGGTCTACGATGCCGAGCAGATGACGGTCGTTGTCGGCCACCAGTACAGAGTGGATTTTATATTTGTTCATGATGTGCTGTATCTCGCTGATCTTGGTCTGCGTCGACACGATCTTGGGGCTGCGCGTCATGATGTCGCTGACGGTCTTGTCGAAGAACTGGGCCTGCCATTTCTCCATGGCGCGTCTTATGTCGCCGTCGGTAATGAGTCCGGCAATGCTTCCGTCCTCATGCAGGGCCACACCCATGCCGAGCTTGCCTTTGCTCACATGAATGATGGCCTCGCCGAGGTGCATCTCCTGCGGAATGATCGGCATGTCTTCTGTGCGCATGACGTCGGCAGCCGTGGTGAGCAGGCGCTTGCCAAGCTCGCCGCCGGGGTGGAACTGGGCAAAGTCTTTGGGCTTGAAGTTGCGGACCACCATGAGGGCCACAGCCAGAGCGTCGCCCATAGAGAGCACGGCCGTGGTGCTGCTTGTGGGAGCGAGGTTCAGGGGACAGGCCTCGCGCTCAACGGCCACGTTGATGTGGACGTTAGAATATTTTGCCAGCAACGACTTGGGGTTGCCGCTCATGCCTATGATAGGTATGCCCATGTGTATGAGCATCGGCACGAAGCGCAGCAGCTCGTCGGTCTGTCCCGAGTTGCTGATGGCCACCACGATGTCTTGGGAAGTCACCACGCCGAGGTCGCCATGATAGGCATCGAGGGGGTTGAGGAAGAACGAAGGGGTGCCTGTGCTTGAGAGCGTTGCCGCAATCTTGGCACCTATGTGTCCGCTCTTGCCGACACCTGTTATGATCACTTTTCCTTGGCAGCTGTACATCATCTCTACCGCCTTGTCAAAGTTGTCGTCGAGTAAAGGAATGAGACTCATGATGGCCTGTGCCTCTTCCTTAAGACAGTTGGCCGCATAGGTTCTCACGTTTTTCATCCGTTCTGTTACTGTAGGGTTCATCGTCATATTTTGGTTTTCGGATAACGTCGTTTCTTGTTAACTTGTCGCTCGTCAACTTGTCAACTATTTCATTTTAAAATCTCCTTTATAAGCTCTTCCAGCTTGTCGCTCTGCAACATGTTGGGGCCGTCGCTAAGGGCGTGGTCGGGATCGGGATGGATCTCGAAGAAAAAGCCGTTGGCGCCGAAGGCCTTTGCGGCCAGAGCCATGGAGGGAATGAAGCGGCGGTCGCCGCCCGTGGTGCCGTTGCCTGAGCCCGGGCGTTGCACGCTGTGGGTACAGTCCATGACAACGCGAGGGGTTATTTCGAGCATGTCGCTGATGTTGCGGAAATCGACAACCAGGTTGTTGTAGCCATAAATGTTGCCGCGCTCCGTGAGCCACACGTCCTTGGCGCCAGCCTCGCGGGCTTTCTCAACGGGGTAGACCATGTCCTTGCCGCTCAAAAACTGCGCCTTCTTGATGTTTACCACGCAGCCTGTCTTGGCGGCAGACACGAGCAGGTCAGTCTGGCGGCAGAGAAAGGCAGGAATCTGGATGACGTCAACAACCTGTCCCACGGCTTCGGCCTGACAGCTCTCGTGGATGTCGGTAAGAATTTTCAGCCCAAACTGCTGCTTGATGTCGGCAAGCATCTGAAGACCCTTCTCCAGCCCGGGGCCGCGGAACGAGTGGATGGATGTGCGGTTGGCCTTGTCAAACGAGGCTTTAAATATAATGTCGGTACCCAGCCGTTTGTTTATGTCGCTTATGGTTGTTGCCACAAGATCGGAAGAGCACACGTCTGAACTCCAGTCACTAGCTTATCTCGTATGCC
>OQVL01002065.1_pt1 | contig 12212 bp, 14 predicted proteins | sample 1691501 | NCBI WGS metagenome assembly OQVL01 (sample SAMN03418253, study PRJEB22391) | human gut metagenome | biome: human-gut; feature: organic feature; material: feces | host: Homo sapiens | place: Tanzania | collected 2013-01
ATGTAGTAGATCATGCCCGTGCCATCGATATGATTTTCCACAAGGGTAAGATTGCCGAGACCTATAACATCGGCGGTTTCAACGAGTGGAAGAATATCGATATCATCAAGGTGGTAATTAAGACTGTTGACCGTCTGCTCGGCAGAAAGGAAGGCGAGGATATGGATCTCATCACCTATGTAACCGACAGAAAGGGTCACGATATGCGTTACGCCATTGATTCTCGTAAGCTCCAGAAGGAACTCGGTTGGGAACCATCTCTCCAGTTTGAGGAGGGTATCGAGGAAACCGTAAAGTGGTATCTGGATAACCAGGAATGGATGGATCATGTTACTTCTGGGGAGTATCAGAAGTACTATGAGGAGATGTATTGCAAATAGGCCCTCCTGTCCCTCCCTTGAGGGAGGGTCCTTATCCTATACCCAAGCCCTAAATCCCTACCATAGGGATTAGGGATAATAGTGAAGCGCTCATGTTTGGCGATTTTTCTGTTATTTTATAAAGTATAACTCGAATGAAAACAAAAATAGATTTTGGACTTCCTAAAGCAACTTGGCCGGCACCCAAACTATATGGAGTAGGTAATTTTACTGAGTTTGGGCTATATCAAGTAGCATTAACAATAGCTAAAATTAATGGATTTATTAACCAGGAAGTTCTGATGAGTGAGATACCACAGCGTATCAAGGGATTAGTAGTTGTTGACAGTATCAGTTCTACGTCGTACCAGTATTTGATTAGAGAATTGTTGCATTTTCAATTTATAGCTAAACAATATAATGCTTCTGAGAAAACTGAAAAATATATAATCACTTCTTATGGTACAAGTTACTTAAGTTTATGCTCTACTAATAGTGAAGCTGCTTTAGACTTTTTGTTAGAGAAGATGCAAGATGTCTTTATTACCCCTGCATGGTTTGTCAAAAGGTTGTGGGAGCTAAATCGTATCGGTCAAGGACAAATTGTAATCCCCTTGCCGTTGAAAGAATGGCATCCGAAATCTCGAATATGGACAGAAAATAATTGGGATCAGGAAATAGAAACTGTTAGTCGTGAAACTGCGAATCTTATTCAGAAGAAAATACCTGGTGCTTTCCCCTATGACATTGAAGAATGGGTTGAAGCTATTAAAAACGAGTATGTTCGATTAGGTTGTCAAAAACCAAAGGGAAATAAAACAGATATGAATGATGAAGATGTTCACTTTTCTGTGCGTAATAGATTGTCTTTGGCCATGAAAACTGTGGCAGTCAGAAAGTTCTTCTCAAGACTCAATCCTCAAACAGACTGTTTGGAGTTTCCAAATAAGCGAAGTGATATGACCCATAGATCTTTTATGGTATGGTGTCCACGTTTAGCTGCATTTAATATGATTTTTTATACAGATAATAACCCGGACATCCCTGGTCGTTTGTTATTCCCAGTATCTGCATTTAAACATTTTAATCAAAACTCTTCATATATAAAGAAAAGTTTTATTGTGGATCCAGATGGAGCATGTTTATATATTCATTCTCCCAAATGGGAAGAATTCAAGAAACTATTTATAGAGACGTTGGTTGAAGTTTATCAAAAATATTATAATAAGCAAACAATTATATATATATCATTACAGGATATTCGGGATGAAGTTTGTCGATTGTTAAGAATTAATCCACATACTTTTGAATTATTCTTGCAAAAGACATACGAGTTGTCTATCCTTCATAAAATCCGATATTCAATCTCTTTAGAGACAGATTTACGTCTTGATATGAAAATACAGATAAATCGTAGAGGCGTATATCTTAATGGTATCTTATATTCTTTAATTGCATTAAAACCATTGGAAAAATGAGCAATAATTTAATTCGAAAGCCGAAAGTTTCGGTAGGACAAGAAAATCCGTACAACAGATTAGGATTTGTTCAAAATCCATTTCCCGTGAATCCTTCAGTTGTACCCTATAGTGATGATATTCGTGTGAATGGTAGTATCTTTTTAGAGTCAATTCGTCAGGAAGAAATAAAAGCTTTTCATGAGCATATTGTCAATTCACCGAATCAGATAGGATTAATGATGGATTATGCTGCATATAAGGGGCGCGGTATAGGTAAAACTGCGTTCTTAAATTATATGAAGAAATCTATCAATAAAGACTTAGGGGATGAAATCTCTGATGGAAAAAGTGTCATATATGCCGTATATGTAGCTCCTTCTGCAGATAACCGCAATCGAACTTTATCTCAAGTAGCACATTCTATCTTTACATCTATGCATAAAGAGGGGTTGTTTCTTACGGTGTTCTGCCGATTGAGAGCCTTAAGTGGATTACTTGATGATGTTATAGATGAGACAATAACAGAAAATAATTACGAGGAAACCATAGCTAATGATGCTTGGTTGTGTGATAAAGGTATAGATGTGTCTGCTGTAAATTCTTTTGTTAGCAAGGAATTGGTAAAGGCTGGTTTAGTAGATGAAGACGTCTCACTCTTTAGTGGTACATATTCTCGTTTTACGGAAGCTCTTAGTATCAATCCTTCTGAGTTCTTTTGGAAAAGAGAAGGATTGTTTTTCTTGTTTGAAAAAGTCGAAAAACTACTGAAAGCAGCAATGTTCACAAATTGCATTATTCTTCTTGATGAAGCTGAGAAAATGATACAATATCAGAATTTTAATGAGAGACGTGCCTTCTGCGAGAATCTTCGTACGTATTTTATCGATGGAAATAATTCGAATGCGATAGATGGATTCTTTAAGATACTTCTGACTATTCATCCAAATAGCCAGGAACTCTTGATGCCGCATTGGGCTGCTGCAGGTTTAGACAGATTTTGTAGTCTTGGTGGTAATACTTCTTCTGAGAATACTATATTCTTTAAGCCTATGTCAAATGAGCCTAACATGATTCGTGCTTTGGCTGAAATATATCTTAAGGCTTCTCGTATAAATAAAACAGATTCGTCAATTTCGCCTTTTACACAAGAAGCCATTGATTATGCAATGGAGAAATCTGCTTTTATTCCAGGTAGATTTCTTAAATACTTGTATATTTTAATTGAAAAATCAATTAAAAATAATTGGACAGAAATTGACAAAAAACAGGTTGAAATAACCTTGGATGAAGGTACAAATTATCTTGCTTTGGAAAAACCTGTAGAAAATGCAAGCATAGAAGAGTTGCCTCCAACGAAAGTTCAATTGTAATGGGATATTGTATAACTAATAGAAAAGAGATTGAAGATTTGCTTGATAAGCAGAAACTATGTGATGCATATCGAAACTATATTGATTATCCGTTTTTACCGGTAGGACTATTAGTAGATGAGCTGGAAAAAAGAAAGAAGAAAGATACTGTTCTTCCATGTCAATTAATTGATAAAGTAGAAAAAATTCCAAATCAAATACTAACAGTTCCCTTGACGGCTCAATCTATAGCAAATGCTCTTCAAAATGATGAATTTGTAGAAAAGTATGTAAGTTCCAAGACAAATCCGTTTGCTTTAATTTCAGAAACGTGTATGTATGATGATTCTGTAAGTTGGGCTGATATGGATGAGCTATTTGGTAGCTTGCATCAAATAGAATGGCTATGATTTATTTGTTGGTAGATACTTGTGTGTTGTCAGATATAATGAGGCAATATAATCCGTTATCTCAATATTCGGAACTATCAGAAAAAGTATATCTGAAAAAAAATATGTTGAGGATGATTAATTCTGTTATTTCTGATAAAGATGGACAAACTGGTCTTATTGTTACTTCAACTTTTGCTTTTCTTGAATTAATCAATAAATTCGATAAAATTTTTGAATTGGAAATCGAAGAAAGAAAAATCTCTTTGGCAAGAATAATAGCTACTATTAAGCAACCTCCTTCCTGGCTTGTAATTGATGACATGGATGTAGATACGGCCAAAAATTTTTGCAATGTGCCAAATACTATAGAGTCTGGTGAACATATTTCATCGGATGATGCTGTTCATATTGCCACGGCTCTTCAAAGAGGTTATGATATCTATCTTCTTACCTCGGATCATGTTTTAAAAGCATTGAAAATAAATCATATTACAGTTATAACTGATTAGGTATTATAAAATGTCTAATAAAAAACAATAGTTCATTAATAATTCAAGAGTCGTAAGTATCAAATGGTATCGGTAATAAATGTGGTTACAGGTGTCGCCTACTACGAGAGCTGGAGACACCTGCTGTAATGACATCTTATAGTTCGTTGTCTAAGATTTCCATCATTTCTGCAGCTGTAATTACCTGCGGTTCTTTTGGAAAATGCTTGAGGTTACCGGTAACCAGGAAGGAATCTTCCTTGCTTAGGCAGACTTCATAGAAGACTCGGTCGTCCTCATCTGGCATGGCGCCATCATAAGGAAAACGGGAAGAATCAATGCCGTATTGCTTAAAAAAGTTCAATAACTCATGGATTCTGATTTCACTTAGATGAAATTTTGACCTATTTAATACATCAAAGTACTCATCCAAGATTTCTTCATTATACAATGGCTTAATTTTACCACTGAGCATACTATTAATGACCCTTCTTGTTGCTGAAGAAGGGTTCTTGGTTATAAACGAGGACACGATAATGTTCGTATCAATGACTGCATATACCATTGCGTTCTTTTCTTAATCGTCTGACATCTCTGATTTCTTCATTGATCTCATCAAGTGACATATCAATGTTATTCTCTCTTGCAGTGTCACACATATACTGGAACGCAGCTTTTGCTTTTGCAGTCACTTCATCTTCTTCTTCATTCTTTGCTTGAATGGAGAAGGGAATGCTCTTACTGCGAATTACTGCCTTAACAAAGATATTGATGGCGGTATTCGCACTCATACCAAATTGTTCGCAGAGTTTATCAAACTGTGCTTTCTGCTGGTTGTCCATACGGACTGTCATTGCTGTCTGTGCCATAAGCCTATAATGTTTAATTAATAATCATTCTGATTGCAAATATACATCATTATGACGTAAATTGATACGATAGGATTAATAATTTAATAAAGATTAATAGTTGAATGAATGATATAATTGCTTTTTTCGCTTTCCAGAGATATTGCCTTGGATATAAGGGGAATATGAGCAAAATTGTTGCGCGTATGGACTGGCAGGAGCTGTATTCCTTTGCTTCTAAGCAGGCTCTGCTGGGGCTTTGCTTTGAGGGTATTGAGAGACTGGGGAAGGAGTATCCTGAGGAGTTGAAGCAGAACCCGATAGGGAGGGAGCTGCTGATGAACTGGATGGGGAAGGCGCAACAGATTCGCAGGCAGAATATGAAGGTGAATGCTGTGGCGGGTAAGCTCTTTGCTATGCTGAGAGAGGATGGGATGAGGTGCTGTGTCCTGAAAGGTCAGGGGAATGCCTTGATGTATCCGAATCCTTATTCACGTACTCCTGGAGATATTGATGTTTGGATTGATGCTAGTAGGGAGAGGATTATGGAGTATACTCAAAAGAAGTTTGAACTTGGGGATGATATCAGACTGCAGCATCTGGAGACTTCCTTGGATGGTGTTCCTGTAGAGTTGCATTTCTTTCCTTGCTCCATGAATAATCCTATTTATCATGCCAGGTTACAGAAATGGTTCAAGCGGAATGCTGATTTGCAATGCTCGCATATTGTGAGTCTGCCGGATGGGGCAGGGGATATTGCTATTCCTACTTCTTCTTTCAATGTGGTGTATCAGTTGTGTCATCTTTATCATCATTTCTTTGATGAGGGGGTTGGAATGAGGCAAATCATTGACTACTACTATGTAGTGATTAGTGATTACTTATTAGTGATTAATGATGAGTCATTAGTGATTAGAGATACTTTACAGAGAGAACTGAAGCATCTTGGATTGTGGAAGTTTGCAGGGGCGGTGATGTATGTGCTGAAGGAGGTGCTTGGATTGTCTGAGGAGAAGATGATTGTGCCAGTGGATGAGAAGCGTGGGAAGTTGCTGCTGGCAGAGATTCTGGATGGTGGTAACTTCGGTAGGCACTTTTCCAAGTATGCTAGGTTTACGCATCAGAGTATGGGGAAGAAGTATTTCCTGAAGATTTGGAGGAATATGCATTTTGTGAGATATTACCCAGCAGAAGCTCTTTGTGAACCAGTGTTCCGTACTTGGCACTTCTTCTGGAGAATGAAAAATAAAAAATAAAATTTAAATAATCAATTGACATAACTCTGTTTATGTTTGTCGAGATGCAGATAGGTAATCAGCTAGATGAGGATGACTGTCTGCACTTCGATTATCAATGAAAATCATAATGAAGAAAAAAGTATTTGTAAGCGGTTGTTATGACCTGCTACATTCTGGTCATGTGGAGTTTTTCCAGCAGGCATCACAGTATGGTGACCTGTATGTGGGTATCGGATCGGATGCTACTTATCTGGAGTATAAGCATCGCAAGCCTATGTTTCCACAGGAGGAAAGGCTATTCATGGTCAAGAATATCAAGGCGGTGAAGGATGCGTATATCAATGAGGGAAGCGGAGTCATCGACTTCCTGCCGACTCTTGATAAGGTGAAACCGGATGTGTTTGTGGTGAACGCTGAAGGTGGGTCTGATGAGAAACGTAGAATCTGTAAGGAAAGGGGCATTGAATATGTTGAGCTCCAGCGCACGCCTCATGCGGGTTTGAAGGCTCGTTCTTCTTCTGACTTGAAGAAGGAGTTATCTGTTGCATCTGATAATTCGGCACAGGAAGCAGGGATTCCTACGCGTCTAGATCTGGCTGGTACTTGGATTGACCAGCCTTATGTGAGCATGTATCATCCTGGATGGGCGATTACCATCTCACTGGAACCGACCTTTGAGGTGCGCGACCGCTGTGGTCTGTCTACCTCTACCCGTAAGGTGATTCAGAAGATATGGCCGGTGAAATTGCCGAAGATGGATCCGGAGATGCTCGCCCGACTGGTATTCTGCTTCGAGAACAATCCGGAGCGTCACGATGGCATCATCTCGGGTGCCCAGGATTCCATCGGTATCTGTGTTCCTGGTCTGGTACGTCATTATTACGACAACAACTTCTGGCCGGAGAAGATTGAGAGTACGCAGGATGAGATGACTCTCCGTTTTCTGGAAGATCATCTGGTGATGATTCCGATGGAACCGAGAAGGTCGGGATGCAGTGTAGTGGAAGGTAAGGATATCACGCCTGAGAAGGTGAAGGCGTTGGCTGATGCTGCTGATGCCTGCTGGAAGGCGATTCTGGCGCACGATCTCGATGCCTTTGCTGCAGTATACAGGGCATCTTTCGAGGCCCAGATTGCGATGTTCCCGGGTATGGTGAATCCGTCTATCAACGGTGTGATAGAACTGGAGGCAAGTGTGCAGCCGATGATTGACCGCTACAGCAGCATGGAGGAGGTTCTGGCATGGAAGATGCCGGGAGCCGGTGGCGGCGGTTATCTGGCACTGGTAGTAAAGGACAGTCTTAAATTTGCTGAGAATCATGACGAAGCCATCCATCTTCAGATACGAAGGGCATAACTATCTGGTGCCCTTCCTCATCATCAGCAGTCTCTTCTTCATGTGGGGCTTTGCCCATGGCATCCTGGAGGTGCTGAATCCGCATTTTCAGGAGTCGTTTCATATCAGCAAGGCGATGTCGGCCCTGACGCAGGCTGCAGTCTATGGTGGATATTTTCTGATGGCAATACCGGCTGGACACATTATCCGTCGCTTCGGATATCGTTCAGGAGTGTTGACCGGACTTTCCCTTTACGGCATAGGAGCCTTGCTTTTCATTCCCGGTGGCATGCTGTTGTCGTTTCCTTTCTTCCTTTTCTCCCTTTTCTCTATGAGATGGAATACCGTCTGCACCGCTTCGTCGGCGTTCCATCCACGCTGTAAGGCATAGGAAGTGATGATTTCGCTGAGCAATGACCGCTTGTGGGTGAGGCGAATGAGATTGGATAACGCTTCTTTCCTGTTGGCTGGGCGACCGAGAAAGCGTGACCGGTTGGTGTCAATCACCGAGAATGAGAATGTGCCGTCTGCATTCCGGGAGTAGAGAAAGTTGGAGAGATTGGTGTCACCATGCAGGAATCCCACCTCATGCAGATGGATGAGGTAAGCAGAAAGAGCATCTATCAGAGGCTGTGGATTGTCCATATTGCCATCACGGAGAATGAGACAGTCAGGTCGGCTGTCCTCTGTGGAAGCGAAATAGTATCGGTTTACCATCCCTATATTATTATAATAGGTGACAGCAGCGATAGGGCGCGGAGTGTCAATGCCGAGATTTAGCAGCCTGTTGCCGAAGAAATAGGATTTCTTTGCCTTGTTTTTCCAGAATGTGCTGTAGCATATCCGCTGGAAGAAGTTAGGCTTCTTGTATTGTTTCACTATGACCACGCTTCCATCTTCCAGTGTGAAACGGCGAATCTTGTTGCGCTTGTCATACAATAACTCCCCCTCACCGGATGCAAATGCTTCCGGTATCCGTTCCATCAAGTCGTGGACGTACTGGCTTTCAGTGGAGAGAATTATTCGCTTTTTCATTCTTTTCGGGATATAATATGGCAGTGGTTATGCTTTGATAAAGTAAATGGAGAACATGAAATGACGGCATGGAGTGGGGTAGTTACTTACCCCTCAGTCGGCACATCATGTATTGGAAAATCATTCTTGGTGCGAGTTTGAGAATATCTTTCATGCTATCCACCTCGAATATGATGCGGATGTTCTCGGCAATACCTGCAGAACGATGCGTGTTTGATATGCCTGTCTGGTCGAAATTGGCGATAGGGATGTCCTTTCTTACGAAGTTCTTCTTCTGCAATACCATAAGTTTGAAGAACTTAAAGTCTGCTGACATCCTGTATTTTAGGTCGAAAGGGCATTCGGAAAGCAGTTCCTTTCTGACGAAAACGCATTGATGGCAGAAGAACATACGGTGGCTGTTGTGCACTTCTTCCGCCTTTTTCACGACGCCGTCTTTCATCACGTCGCCATAGATGATGTCGGTTTCCTGGCTGATACCATCAAAGACCTGACTCACCACGGAAGTTCCGGTAAAGGTATCTGCGGAATTCAGGAATATGATCCAGTCGCCGGTTGACATCCTTACGCCTTTGTTCATAGCGTCATAGATGCCCTTGTCTGGCTCGGAAATCCATTTTATCCTGTCCTGTGGCAGCGTCAGCAGATAGTCTTTCGTGTGGTCTTTCGATCCGCCATCCACGATTACGAGTTCAAGATTGCCGTAATCCTGACTCAAAACACTTTCCACAGTTTGCTTCAGTTCATTCCATGCATTAAAGCAAACCGTTATGACAGTAACCTTTTGTTGCATCTTTATCTATCTGTTGGTGAAGGAACGCTTGTCGTGATATTCCTTGTATGGAGTATTGTAATCGAGGTAAAAGAAGTTATGCTGTCGCTGATGATCTCCTGACGGGATGGTCATGTAGTCGCCGTATTTCTTTGTAAGATATGTATCAGGCTGTGCCACACCGCTGAACATTCCGTCTTCAAAGCGGACAAGCGCAGGAGGATTGATGATGTCTTTCTGCATCAGTCCTCTGAGGTTCTTGTCGTCATAGTCTATTACGTACTTTGAATCGTCGTAAGAGTAGCGCATCATCACCTTGCGAACGCTTTTGTGCAGCCCCTCATGCGTGAAAAGCTTTTTCACAGTCAATGGAATCCAGCAGCTCGGACCGTGTCCGTGCTTGAAAGGATCGCGGTGATAGAAGTATATCAGCTTGCAGTATGCCTTGTATTTCGTCATCTGCCACATTTGCAGAATGCGTGATTCCGGCATTCCGTCGAGGGGAAAGATGTCGATATAGATGCCTGCGAGATAGTTGTAGTGCTCACGCTCGATAAGCGTAGTGCTGCCGTCGATGACTTTTGCGAACGCTCCCGAATATGTAGGGTCAATCTCTGCGCACTTGGCTTCATAGGGTTGTGGAATCCATTCCTTGGCATTCTGCATCAGAATCTCATAGTCTTTGCGTGGCATAGCTATGTCCAGGTCGTCATCCCATGGTATGAAGCCCTCATGACGGACAGCTCCGAGCATTGTTCCAGCCCAGAGATAGTATCTCAGGTTGTGCTCCTTGCATACGGAGTCAATAGCCTGCAGGATTTTCAGAATGCGAAGTTGAAGAGGACGAATGTCGTAATTTGCCATGTAGTATTACATTTCAAGTTAGGGTGGTTCTTTGAATTAGCTATGACAGAACGTCATTATTCTAATTGAATTGTCACATGACGGTGAAAAATTATAGAACCATCTGATAAAGATTCATGATGTCGGAAGTGAGTTTCTCCGGTGAGAACATTGCGTGGGAATAGGCTTCCATCCTGGTTCCCACTTCGTCAGCGTAATGTCTGTCCGAGCATAGTTTCTCCATAAAGTGGCGCATTTGCTCGATGGCATCATCGCTGTGAGGGTCTATCAGGCAAGCATCAGGACCGGCAGCTTCAGGCAAGGAACTTACGGTAGTGGTGATGACAGGCGTCTTTTGCAGCGCCGCTTCCACCACAGGCAGTCCGAAACCTTCGTAGAAAGATGGATATATGAACGCCAAAGCGTTGGTATAGAGAGCCTGAAGCAGTGTATCCTCGTGGATGGAAGTCTCTATCCGTGTGTAATTCTCCAGGTGTTCCTTCTGTATGAAAGCCTCGCATTCCTGGCGATATTCCCTTCCGTTGCCTACGATCAGCAGGAGCGGACGCTGGTCTTTCGGGATTATTGAGAGGGCTTTGAGCGCTCCCATGAGGTTCTTTCGTGAGTTTATGCTGCCCACATAGAGAATATATGGCGGCAGACCTTGCTCTCCGAAGTGTCCGCGGACAAGCCTGTCGCATTCCTCAGAGGGCATTGGAGAGTAGTAACGTCTCTGCACCGGCTGATAGATTACCTCGATTCTGTCGTCCGGCACGTTGTAGAAACGCATCACATCATTCTTCGTGGATTGGGAAATGGCCAGGACTTTATCCGCAATCTTGCAGGAATGTCCATACTTACAGTTGTAGATGTGTCTGTCTGCCCAGTGGTACATATCGGGGAAAGTGAGCCATGCCACATCGTGCATTGTAACGATGCTCTTCGCTTTTCTTCCCTTTATGTCGAAAGGCAACTCGTTGCTGAGCCCATGAAAGATGTCACACCCATCGCTGTCCGCTAAATGACCGAGGCGGAAAGTGCGTGTGAATGATTTCTCGTCATAGAGTATGTAGTCATTGTCAGGAAACATATCTTTCAGCCCGTTGACAAGAGTACGGCTGTAGTTTCCCAGTCCTGTGTGATTGTGAAAGTATCTTTTAGCGTCAAATCCGACCTTCATATATGCCTTTGTTTAGTATAATTCAGCAGGAATCTTTTCCTTGGCGTTTTCGAAATCCTCCACTGTGTCGAGCTCGCATGAGAAGAGTTCAGTCACGTCAATGACCTTATAGGTGTGTCCTTTGGCGATAAGTCGCTCGAAAGCACGCTCATAGAACACGTTTTCGAGGTGCTCTTCGTTCATCATTGGCTCCAGTTCCTGATAGAGCGCAGATGTGTATCTGCATCCCATCTTCTCGATGCCGAGGCTTTCTCCCGCAGCATCTGCAGGGGCGCAGGTCTTGCTTATCTCGATGATAGTGCCGTTTTCACGGTCCAATACCACCTTCATCTCTTCCTCTCCGAGCTCATGGCGGATAAGAGTAAGCACGTTGTCAGCGTCTGATGCCAGCACTCTTGCTATGATTTGAGGGTCATAGAGTAGGTCAGAGTCGAGCAAGAGGATGTCCTGTCCTTCTGCTTCTGGGCGTGCAAGCCAGAGAGAATAGATATTGTTGGTGGAGTCGAATACGGCATTGTGGATAAACTTCACGTTAATGCTATTGCCATATTGCTCAGCGACGAATGTCTCAATCATCTCATGGAGGTAACCAGTCACGATGACAAAGTCGTGTATTCCATTGCTTATCAATGCGTCAATGCTACGTTGCAACAAGCATTTCTCGCCCACTTTGAGTAGGCATTTCGGTGTGTTCTCAGTCAAAGGGCGGAGGCGTGAAGCCATTCCTGCAGCCAGGATTATTGCTTTCATTCAATAAAAATATGAAGTGAGGAGTAAAGAATAATGAGTAGGAAGGAGTGGGGAAAAGGTGTGTAAACCCTTTATTTGATATAAGTAGGTGATCAAAACGATATTGACCACCTACTTTTTTATAATTTTAACCTACTTTCTTTTAATAATGCTTCATTCCAG
>OQVL01002066.1_pt1 | contig 12209 bp, 10 predicted proteins | sample 1691501 | NCBI WGS metagenome assembly OQVL01 (sample SAMN03418253, study PRJEB22391) | human gut metagenome | biome: human-gut; feature: organic feature; material: feces | host: Homo sapiens | place: Tanzania | collected 2013-01
AAAAATATGGACTGAAGGTGGATCCGGATGCCCCCCAACAGGGTTACGGCAATCACACAAAACGCCACCACCATCGACAACGCCGCCAATGGCACCACAGCCATACCCACCTCTTTCAGCGGCTCTTGAAGCGCAGTGAGGGGGAACAGGAAGAAATAATGGAGCAAGTAGATGCCCAGACTCTCGTGACCGAGGAAATTGAAGTATCGGGCTATCGCCGACGGCGTTTTACCCTCGGTGCGATATTCTTTGAGCGACCACGGCTCAACGAGGGCAATTGCCACCATAATGAGGGCGAAGTGCATCACCGGAATGGTGGCGAAACCGATTACCGACCACATGCTTGCCATATCGGCTCCCCAAATATCCCATGGATAAACCACGCTGTAAAACGACACACCAAACACCACCATAGCGATAGCCAATGCCCACTGGTTGTGCACAAGACGATTGAACGCCTCTGTCATGTGATTTGCCATCACACCCATCATAAACACAGGGAAGAAGCGCGCAAGCAGTCCGAAGCCCACATAATCCACATTCGCTTCCTCATCGGCAAAGGTCATCGACAGGGCGATGAGTATGCCGTAGGCAGCAAGCAGCACCACGATTTGGGGGAATATGCCTTTGAGACGTTGGAGAATGGTGCTAATCGGAATGTAAATCAGGCACAGTTCAAACAGGCACAGCGTGAACCAATAGCCGTCTTTCCAATAGGCACGCAAGAGGTCAGGCAGATTGTCGCTCAATGGCGATTGCAGTCCGCTATGTGGAAAATACCACACCCACAGCGGCGTGATGACCAAAAATGGGATAATGAGCTGTATGAAGCGTTTTTTCAGTCCTGGGGTAATGAATTGCTTGTCGGCATTGGCTTTGTATGTGAGATAGCCGCTGATAAAGAAGAACACTGGCATGTGAACTTGCCCAATCAACTTAAACAGGAAGGCGGCATCAAGCCCTCTAACACACATGGTGAGCGCATGTCCCATCACCACCATGAAAATAGCGATGCCTTTCAGCAGGTCGAAGTATTCAATTCGTTGTTTCTTTAGTCCAATGCCAATCATTATGTTAATTAGTTTGTGTAGATTTTGTTTCTACAAAGATACGCAAAAATCACTTTTTTTTGATTTGATATAAATCATTTGTGCCTTCTTGAATCGCCAGTGCAATCCCGCGAAAATTTTCGCGATGGCTCTTTAAGAAAACTTTTTCTTTTTATTAAAATGCCTTTAAAAAACAAAGCGCGGAGCGCCTTTTGTCGCGCCCTCGCCCCGCGCTTTAACTATGGAACGTGCCTTTTTGATAATCTAAATACTGAGTTTTCATTAGTAATCTTTTTCCGCCATTTAATTTTGCAGACGCGGGGCGCGAACATTTGCGCTTGCAAAATTAAAACGATAAGATAGCTGATTTTCACCCCAGAGCCGCCGCGCCGCGCGACATTCTCGCGGCGGCTTTGAAGAAAAGCTTACGCAAACCTAAACTTTCCCAAAAAGTTTGGCTGCAGGCGCACGTCAAAAAAAATGAATTTCTAAATGATAAAACAGGCTTACAACATTTGCAAGCCCAAAACTCATATTAAAAAAATGATGAACACACCGAAAATGCGGGAAGCTATTATACGCGCCCCGCCCCACGTTTTTAGTTATTCCATAAGTCCCAAAAACCTTGCACGGTTGGACACAAGGAAAATCCAGCATTGGTCCTTGATTTTGAAACGATAGGCCACAGTATTCCTCCAAACGTCATTTAACTCTTCCAAAAAACTTAATATTTTCTATTGACAAGCGAAAAAATGTATTATATCCAATACTAACGAATAATTTTATGAAAAAGGAGTATTTAAATGTTGTTATCTTTTATAAATAACGGACAAGGTCAAGGTAAACGCTACTTGCTTTTGTGGGCGTTTCTGAGTGTTTTTCTAATTTGCTTAATGGGGGTAGGAATGTTAAAAACAGATGTTATCCCCTATATCAACACAAAGGCTAGAGAACTCTCCAGCATCGTTCCAATCGAAGTCAAAGGTGGTCAGATTATATCGCCTGTAAACACACTTCAAACACTTCACGTTGAAGTGCAAGGTATGCCTGTTGCTATTATGATTGACACACGCCAAGATGAGTTGGATTTGAGGAGCGTATCAACAAACGAACCTGCTATTATTTTGACAAGAAAATTCATTTATATGATTACGAATAAAATAGAAGTTCGATCACTCAAAGGCTTGGACTTTAAAATCACAAAGCAGATGATTGATGCTGGCCTTATACCCGAAAACATACTGGTTTCGTTGTGGGATAAAGCAAAATCTGTCGTGATTGGATTTTACTTAGTATGGTCGATTATAGCCTTCGTTGGATACTTAATTTTAATGGTATTGTTGGCTCTGTTATCGGGCGTGCTGGAAGGACTTATCAAAGCACCTAAGATGGACTTTTCTGCCAAGTGCCGTTTGGCAACGCTCTGCATTTTGATTGTCGGAGCTGGGCAAGTCATTCTGAGACCCTTTTGGGCAATTTCTGGCCTGAGCATTTTTATCGCCTATCTTTTATGCGAAGTGGTGTTTTTGTGCTTACTCAAAGATAAAGCTTAAAAACACCTGCCTCAAAACAAAAGCGCGCTCTTTATACAAGGGCGCGTTTTTAATAAAGAGCCATCCACATTAAATCAGTTCAATCCACGAATACTGACGCGCAGGGTTTTCTGGCTCGCGCCGATAGCTGTTATAATCCCGATTCGTATACGTATCCACATCAATCACATCAACAGATTGCACACCAGAACGCATCAAGCGATAGCGCACATACAAGGGCAAGTTAAAATGCCGAACACCGTCAGGATACTCAGGCCAAAATTGCATCACATTTTCGCTCAACAGACTGCCAAGTTCGGGCTTGGGATAGCTCGTCTCATGAATGCAAGGACCTATTGCGGCGCGGATTTCGGACAAGTTAGCACCCAAGCGCAGCATATCTATCAAGGCTGTTTCAATAATTCCCGTCACAGCGCCTTTAAAGCCCGCATGCACGGCGGCAATAACTTTACCGTCTGTCATTAAAACGGGGGCACAATCGGCTGTTTTAACAGATATCTTAACGCCTTTTTTATCCGTCACCAGCGCGTCACCGACAAGCGGTTTGTCTTCGGGCGAAAGCACCGTAAACGAATGTATTTGCTTTGGCAAAATGACATCTGCGTGCTTCGCCGTATCAAAGCGGTTGCAAAAGCCATGGCGGACATTTTGAAAAAGATTTATTTGTGTGCTCGTTTCCATTTTTTCGCCTTTAGTTTTTTCTTTTCCTGATGCGCCTTAATCGGGTGCAATTTGTTGTGCCAATAGGCTTTACGTTCTGCCGCTTTTGCCTTTTTGTTTTTGTTGCGGTTCAGCCACTTAATTGCCAAGCGATACGAAATCCAGCCCGAGAACAACGCCCAGGGCAAGCACCCTAAGCCCATTGCAAGTCCCCAATCTTTCATCAAAAGCCCCAAGAATAGCATAATTGCTTTAAAAACTTGCCAAAACGAAATGTCGATGTCAAAGGCTTGACGGCCTATTTCCACAAAGGATGAAAAGGCGTTAATGTCCATATCACCCATCATCAGCTTGCCCGTCACGTAAAACACATAATACACTGGCCACATCGTAAACACGTTTGTCACCCAAGTATATGCTAAAGCTACGGGGAGCGAAAAGTTCCATTTAAAAATCTTTGTCAACACAACCCATGTAATAAATACGGTTGTCATTTGAATGCCTACAAGCGGTGTCATCGCCCACATCATACCAACCATAACGCCACGTGCTGTGTACTCGGCTGGTTGTTCGCTGCGCTTCAAAGGCACAACCAATTTCAAGTGCAACAGACGCATTGTGCGGCCAAACAGAGTCGTTTTATCTTTATGCCAAATCATTATTTTTCCTTTACTATTTTAATCAGTTGTCGTTTTGGAGAGGATTGATAAATCAGCCATACGCCGAGTGCTAACATCGGCAAGCATAACATTTGCCCCATTGAAAAGTAATGCGCGAAAAAGCCAAGATGCGCATCGGGTTCGCGAAAAAACTCAAGCACAAAGCGCCCCAATGCGTACAGCGTAAAAAATAATCCCGCCGTAAAGCCGTATCTGTTTCTGTATTTTTCGCTTTTCCACCACACAAGGTTTAAAATGACAAACAAAAACACCCCCTCGAATGCAGCTTCATATAGCTGTGATGGATGTCTGGGCTCAACGCCGCCTGTGGGAAAAATAATCGCCCACGGCACGGAATGCGTCACGCGCCCATAGAGCTCGGCGTTAATAAAGTTCGCAATTCGGCCTAAGAATAAGCCAATCGGAGCGACTGCGCACAACATATCAGCTACCATAAAAATGTTAATTTTTCTTTGTTTACAAAACAGCCACGTAGCAATAACAACCCCGAGCAAACCACCGTGAAAAGACATTCCTCCATTCCACACGAAAAGAATCTCCAGCGGGTGTTCAAGGTAATAAAACAAGTTATAAAATAACACATAGCCCAAACGGCCGCCCAAAACAATACCAGCGACAGCATAACCCAAAAAATCATCGACTTTCAGCACTGTAAAAGTAGATTTTGAGAAAAGCGACATTTGACGCACCAACCACCACGCCAGCAAAATGCCGACTAAATAAGCCAGCGAGTACCAACGAAGCGCAAAAACGCCAACTTGAAAAATCACGGGATCCAAGTCTGGAAACGGAATACCTGTATACATTTTAATCCTTTCTTCATCGTCTGCGATATATTATATATAATAATTTTATCTGTGCAAGCTTTTTATAAAAGTTGCAAAATAAAAAAAATATCGTATAATGAGGCATCACAGAACAAAAACGGAGGTTTTATTATGAAGAAAATCGGTTTAATCGGTGCAGGTGTTTGGGGGACTAGTTTGGCTTTGACGGCGGCTCGAGCTGGGTGTGAAGTTATGGCGTGGGCAATTGAGCCCGAAGTTGTGACAGCCATCAATCACGCACACGTCAATTCGATGTATTTATCGGACGTGCCTTTGCCCGATTCGATTAAAGCCACGAGCTCTCTGGAGGAAGTCTTTGCGTTCGCAAACGAGATTTTAATGGTCAGCTCAGCCCAACATACGCGCTCGGTTTTGGAAAAAGCCAAAGCGTTTATAAAGCCTACACATCGTCTGATTTTGTGCGCAAAGGGCATCGAGCTTAACACGGGACTTTTGCTCAGCGAGGTTGTCAAGCAAGTCACGCCTGAGGCACACATTGCTGTTCTGTCAGGCCCTGGCTTTGCGCATGAGGTCGCCTTAATGAAGCCGACAGCAACAACAATCGCGTGCGAAGAAGAACACTGCGCGGCCACTTTAGCTGAAATGATTGGCACAAAATATTTCCGCCCCTATACGACGACGGATATTATTTCGCCTCAAATCGGTGGTTCGGTCAAAAACGTTATCGCACTGGCAAGTGGTGTTGTAGAAGGCGCAGGACTTGGCGATAATGCACGCGCAGCTTTGATTACGCGCGGCTTGAATGAAATGACACGCTTATCCAAAAAAATGGGCGGGCACGTACGCACGATGATGGGTATGTGCGGTTTGGGCGACTTAGTCATTACGGCTAACTGTACGCAATCCAGAAACTTCAGCTTTGGTTATGAAGTCGGCAGAATCGGTGAGGCAAAGACTTTGCTTAACAACAACACGCGCACGGTCGAGGGCATCTTAACAACCCCTGCAGTATTGTTGCGTGCGCACGAGCTCGGCGTTGAGATGCCGATTTGCGAAACAGTCAATGACGTCTTGTTCAAAAATATGCCGATTAAAGAAGCGATGAATGAGCTTTTATCTCGTCCATTTAAAGATGAGGGTTTTTAAATATTGAACTTTTAAAGCCAAAGCCGCCGCACTGGATATGTTTCCTGTGGCGGCTTTAATTATTTTGTACTTTAACGCCAGACTTGTCCGCAACAAATCAAGTTGACAATAAAACTATTTATTCTTTTCAATCAAAAGCTCTTGCGCCTTTTCTGCCGACAAAGGACGCGCCAACAAAAAACCTTGTATTGCATCACAACCTAAGTTGCGCAACAAATCTAATTGCTCTGTTGTTTCGCACCCTTCGGCAATCACGTCCAGTTGCAACGCGTGCCCTAGACTAATGATAGCCTTGATTATCTCAGCGTTTTCCTTGTTTTCAGGTAAGTCTTGCACAAACGATTTGTCAATCTTCAGCCTGTCTACCGCAAACTTGTGCAAATAGCTCAAAGATGAATAACCCGTCCCAAAATCGTCAATCGCAACACGCATACCCAAATAAGTCAGATTGTCCAAAATTGCACCAGCTAGCTCGACATTTTTCATAATCAACGATTCGGTTATTTCAAACTCTATCATCGAAGGCGATATTTTTTTCTTTTCCAACAGCTTTTTAATAGTCGCAAGCAAGTTCTTATCAGTAAATTGAGCCGCCGACAAGTTCACAGCCATCGTCAATTTTCCAAGTCCCATACGATTCCATTTTTTGATTTGGGAAAAAGCCGTATCCATCACGTACTCGCAAAGTGGCGTAATAAGCCCTGTATCTTCCGCAACTGAAATAAACAGGCTGGGCAAAATCAAGCCTTTCGTTGGATGATGCCAGCGAACCAGCGCTTCAAAGCCCGTAATGCGCCCCGTCTTGATATTCATTTGAGGCTGATAATCCAAGAAAAACTGTTTTTCGGCCAGTGCACGGCGAATATCACGTTCCAAGATTAAACGCTCTTCCATCTCTTGATTCATTTCTTGAGAAAAGAAAAAGTATGTATTCTGGCCTGCGGCTTTCGCTTTAAACAGCGCCATATCAGCATAGTTTTGCAATTTATCGGGCTCACGTGTATCGGTCGGGAAAAGAGATATACCAATGCATGAACCTAAATGCACTTCAGCCAGACCTACCTTAACAGGCTCTTCAATCTTGCGGATAATGCGGTGCGCCACATTGCCCACTTCCTCCAGTGAAGATGCACTGCGCAAAATAATACCAAACTCATCGCCCTCGATTCGCGCAACAAAGTCTTTTGACGTCACGCACGACAACAAACGGTCAGCTATGACTTTTAAAATCTGGTCACCAGCCGCGTGCCCCATCGTATCGTTAAAACGATTAAACGCGGATAAATCAACCAATAACACGGCCAATATTTCTGTATTATCGCCAATAGAAGCCAGTACATTTTTGAACTTTTCTCGGAAGAAGGAACGATTGGGCAAATCTGTCAGCTGATCATAGTTAGACAGACGCAAAATCCGACCTTCTGCATTTTTGCGTGCCGTCAAATCATCATTAACGATAACAAAGTGCGTCAGTTTGCCGTCTTGGTTAAAAATTGGTGTAATCATCTCCTCGGACGTAAACAAAGATCCGTCCTTTGCACGGTTGGTAATTTCACCGCGCCAAGTTTTGCCACTGAATACCGTATCCCAAAGGTCTTTATAAAAGCTCGGCGTGTGCAAGCCCGAACACAAAATATCGGGCGTTTGCCCAAACACATCGGATAGTGCATACCCACTCAATTTTGTAAATGCGTTATTTATCCATATAATCTTCCCCGCCGAATCGGTAATTGCCACCGCATTCATCGCCGATGAAATAGCCGTACCCAACAGGCGTAAGAACGTCTGATCTGCGGCTATTTGCAAAATCATACCTAAACGCAACGCCACATTTTCCAGCCGATTTAAAATCACATGTCCCAAACTGCTGAGCGGAATTAAAATCGTCATAACACCCAAAACATCTTTTTTGGATAAGAACGGAAACGCCATCAGGCGATAGCTGTTATCCAGCTCGTCTTTTACATCATCAAAGCTCATTTCCATTTTTTCACACGCACGCACAGCGGGATGCACAGAAACATCTACGTTTGTGTAAAGGGTGTCCACGCAAACGGATTCTTTAGCAAACTCGCCCGCCTTAGCCATCACTAAAACGCCCTGTTCTTCTTTGTCATAACGCCCAACCCACACAAGCGCAGAGGAAAACATAATGGATAGCTGCTCGGCAATAAAACCCGCAAATTGCTCCAGACTTTCGCCGATAAAAACGCGACGTAAAATCACGTTAGACAAGGTCTCCAAACGTTCGTGAAAGAAGCGATTCGAATCATCTTTAATAATACAATCATAATACTGCCCACCGTCTTTGCAAAAAGGGACGAGAAAAATATCCACCGCAAACGCGGTTCCATCTTTTTTAATGCCTTGCTTATAAAGCTGATCAGCGCCGCCTTGCAAAATCTCGAAAATCAAGTTGTTATTGGGCGCGTTTGAGGAAGAGTTGCTGGAAGGCAAAACAATGTTGACAGGCTTATTTAAAAGCTCTTGCGCGTCATAGCCAAACATATGCGCAGCCGCTGGGTTAATTCGGTAAATCAAGCCCTTATCATCAATAACGATGACTGCATTTGATACGTCTTTCATTTTTGTTGGCAGCACGTTTAAACCTCCCACTTTTTTGTTATTTTATCAAAAAGATAAAAAATTAAAAGCCTTTTTTTATAATTTTGTCATTTTTTTTGAACATTCGAAGGCGTTTTTAGACAAGAAATTAATACAAATTAAATATGAAATATTTAGTAGCAACATTCACTATTGAAACGACTGCCGACTTGATGCAGGCCTGTCAGGATCTGCTTGCCGATGGTGCAGCCGAAGCCGGATTCGAATCTTTTGAAGAAACAGAAACCGGACTGGAAGCGTATGTGCAGAAAGAACTCTTCGACAAGGAGATGCTGGATGCATATATTGCCGATTTCCCTATCGAGGATACGAAAATAACCTACGAGGTGAAAGATGCAGAAGATAAGGATTGGAACCAGGAATGGGAAGAACAGGGATTCGAACCAATTTATGTGGACAATCAGGTGGTGATTTACGATGCGAAACATCCCGAACTCTATCCCGATACGAGCAACAGACCCGACATGATAGAAATAGGTATTGAGGCGAAACTGGCGTTCGGAACAGGAAACCACGAAACCACACGCATGATCATTTCACAGCTGCTCCACATGCCTATCAGAACCAAGCGCATTCTGGATTGCGGAACGGGTACGGGAATCCTTGCCCTCACCTGCTCAAAACTGGGCGCTAAAGACGTGGTAGGCTACGATATTGACGAATGGAGCGTGGAAAATGCCAAGCATAATGCCGTGCTCAACGGCGTAACAAACATGGAAGTGCTATTTGGCAACAGTCAGGTAATCAACCACATCAGCGGCGTTTTCGACCTGGTTCTTGCCAACATCAACCGTAACATTCTGCTCGACGACATGCGTGCTTTCCGTAGCGTGATGAACATCGGCGGAACTCTGGTTCTGAGTGGCTTCTACGAAGAAGATATTCCTGTACTCCTGGAGAAAGCAGAAGAACTGGGAATGCATGAAATAAACAGACAGATTGACAACAATTGGGCCTGTCTTGTCTTAGGTTCATAAAGATTCTTTTCTGATTCTAAAAGGTTCAATACCAAAATCCGAAATCAGAAATATCAGATTAAAACATACGAATAAAGGTTGGATTTTCGCATATTGTCAAAAATCCAACCTTTATTCCATAAATTTCTTCTCGTTATTATTGCTTCCTATGCAGAGCTGCTTGAGCTCATAATAACTGCCGTTGTAAATATTGAAATCTACGTAGCCTTTAATGCCCGGCAACTTGCCCACATCCGTATGCTGCCAGAACTTCCATTTGCCCTTATACTGAACCTTGTCAACATAATAGTGGGCTATCCAGTAAGGATAATCTTCGAAGACAGGCGCACTCAGATATTGCTCCTTGAATTTATAATAGGTGTAGATGATAGGTTTAACATGATACTTATCCTCTACTATATGCAGCCAGGTAAGCACATCACGCTGGAAATCCTCCACACTCTTATCTGCCGGCTTATGTTCAATATCCAGTACCGGAGGCAAATCTCCATCCGTAAGATGAACCTGGTCTAGGAAATAATAAGCCTGTTCGCGTGCCGTCGACTTATTGCTCCAGAAATGATAAACACCCCGGATGAAGCCGAAATCGCGAGCCTGATTGAAGTTCTCGCGGAAATTCTCATCGAGCCGTGAAGAACCTTCCGTACTCTTGATGATGACGAAGCGCACAGGGCACCCCTTGATCATCGCATTCTTGAGCTGTTCCCAGTCTATCTTGCCCTGATAATGCGAAATGTCGATTCCATGAATTTCGAAACCTTCAGGATATTCAGCATCGCCATAAAGCGCACGCCAGCGGAAACCAGTTGGACCTACAAAGAAATGATAGAACAGAAAGACATAGAGCACGATAACAGCCGTTCCGCCTATCCACCACGCCCAACGGGGATAGCGTTGTAAAAAAGAAGACGAACGCCTTCTACCACGGGAGCCGCCACGCCGAGGAGTTTTCTTTCTCGCCATGGCACTCTTTTTCTGTGAAGAAGCCGTTCGTCTTGTTGACATATTAAATAAAAATATTTTCTATTTATTACTTAGCCTGCTCCAACTGGAGAGTCTTTGTGGTCTGGTCGCAAACCTCAGAAGGACCCCAGTACTGGATAGGACCTGGATAAACGTAAGCTGTTTCCTTAGCCCACTCATCGCGCTTAGAAGCGAAGAACTTGAATGGAGCGCCATCCAGCTCAACGAGAGCCTTGCGGATAACTGGCTTGTTAGCACCATTACGACGCTCGATGTTCATCATCATAGTGATTGGCACACCACCTGCAATCCACTCTGCTGCAGGAGCTGTTGTGTTCTTGATGATTGACATGTAACCGGTCTTGCCGTTAGCGATGAGGCGTGAAGCGTTGAAACCGAGTGAGTAGCAGTAGTCAGCATCATAGTTAGAAGGAGCTGCGCAACGTCCCTCGTAACCGAAGAAGTGATGCTGAGCAGAGAACTTACCTACATACTTGCCTTCCTTCTTCCATGCAGCCAACTTCTCAGCTACCATGCGAGAAAGCAACTTCTCTGTCTCGATGAGAGAAACCTGTACGTTTCCGTGAGGGTCGCGGTCGAGGCAAAGCTGACGAGCTACGTCTGCTGGCAAAGACTCCAATACTGCGAGGTTGTCCTTAGCGATGGCACCCTTAACGAATGCAATCTGCTCCTCAGCACTTGCAAACTCACGGCTCTCGCCTGTTGCAGGGTCTGTAAGAACCTCGTTCAACTCTGCGATGAGCTTCTTGATAGCTGGGATGAACTCGATCAAGCCCTCTGGGATGAGAACAGTACCGAAGTTGTTGCCCTCAGCAGCACGGTTAGCCACAGCAGTAGCGATGTATGTTACAACGTCATCCAGTGACATCTCCTTAGCCTCTACCTCCTCAGAAATCAAGCAGATGTTTGGCTGAGTCTGGAGTGCGCACTCAAGAGCGATGTGAGAAGCTGAACGACCCATCAACTTGATGAAGTGCCAGTACTTGCGTGCAGAGTTACAGTCGCGCTCGATGTTACCGATGAGCTCAGAGTAAGTCTTGCAGGCTGTATCGAAACCGAAAGATGTCTCAATCTGCTCGTTCTTCAAGTCACCGTCGATAGTCTTAGGGCAACCGATTACCTGAACGCCATACTTCTTGGCAGCATAGTACTCAGCGAGAACGCAAGCATTGGTGTTAGAGTCGTCACCACCGATGATAACGAGCGCCTTGATACCGAGCTCACGGAGAATCTCGATACCCTTCTCAAACTGGTCTTCCTTCTCCAGCTTGGTACGGCCAGAACCGATGATATCGAAACCACCAGTGTTACGGTACTCGTCCATGATCTCAGGAGTAATCTCCATATACTTGTGATCAACGAGACCGCCAGGACCGAGGATGAAGCCATAGAGCTTGTTAGCTGGGTTGAGAGACTTCACACCGTCGAAGAGACCAGAGATCACGTTGTGACCGCCAGGAGCCTGACCACCAGAAAGGATGACACCTACGTTGAAAGCAGGGAGTTCCTGAGCCTCGCCAGCCTCGAAAGTAATAACAGGCATTCCGTATGTGTTAGGGAAGAGAGCCTTGATTTCTTCCTGGTTACCTACTGACTGAGTTGCTGCACCCTCAACTGCCTTTACAGGACCCTGAAGCGCCTTTGGCAACTTTGGCTGATAAGCCGCTCTTGCAATCTGCAATGCACTTTTTTCCATAATTCCTTTTTATATTTTAATTAGTTGAAACTTCAAAAACACTGCAAATTT
>OQVL01002068.1_pt1 | contig 12204 bp, 15 predicted proteins | sample 1691501 | NCBI WGS metagenome assembly OQVL01 (sample SAMN03418253, study PRJEB22391) | human gut metagenome | biome: human-gut; feature: organic feature; material: feces | host: Homo sapiens | place: Tanzania | collected 2013-01
CCCCATAAAGAGAAGACCTCAGCGGGTGCGCTGAAGCCCGCCACGCAAAAGAAGCCCCGTCGTAAGCCAGGCAGACTTGACGGAGCGCTGAACCGCCTCGACAGTGAGTTCAAAACAAAAGAGACAATATCATGAAGAACAACATCAGAAAAATCTGCGCGGCAGCCGGGGCACTGGCGACAGGCATCGTGCCCGCGGCCGCAAAAGTAGGGTCCACCGAATCATTCCTGAAAGACATCGAGGACAAGCTCACCACCATAGGCGCCAATGCGCTTGACATCGTGGCGATACTCATCGGACTGGCCGCCGGAGTGTTCCTGGTGATGATATTCATAGAGTCCAACAAGCAGCAGTCGCAGAGCAAGGACGCTCTCGTAAGGTGGTTCAGCGTCCTTATCCTGTGCCTGATAGCCGTCGAACTGATAAACACATTCATATTCAAGTAGAAGCTTATGGATATAATGGTTTACCGCTCATTGGACAGAAGTGTCCAGTTCTTCGGCATAAAGGGACGCTTCCTTATTCCTATGGGGATAGGAGCGGCGGCATCGCTCGCGGCGGCAGGCATTGTCGGATCGGCGACGAACGGACTGGCCGGCATAGCCCTTTTCCTTATACTCTTTTTCGCATGCGCCATGGCGGTCGTCGCGCTGCAGGGATCGATAAGCGAGAAAGCACTTTTCAGGAAGACGGCGATGGCCAGATGTCCTCAGTACATAAAAGTCAAACCTCAGAGACCGGTCGGATCATGGAGATCAACAGAAAGATAACTGAACTTGAATCCATATTCCCGCTCATGGGAGTGGATGACGGATACATCCTTTCCAGAAGCGGAGATGTGACAGTCGGATGGGAACTGACGCTTCCGACAGCCTTCACCGTGGACAGAGCGTCATACGACTCGATGCTCCGTTCAATGGCAGCCGCCATAAGGGCTTTGCCGGATTGGACGGTCGTACACAGGCAGGACATCTATCTGGACATGGAATACAAGGCTGCGAAAAAGAAGGCGTTCCTCGACAGGGCCTATGAGCGCCACTTCGAAGGAAGACACTATCTTGAAGGCGGGCATTTCCTATACATCACCTTTGCAGCCAAGTCATCGGCGCTTCGCTCCACCGGCAGCTGCGGTCTTTTCGGCACGGCCATGCCTGACAGGCTTGCCGCGCCGAAGGACATCATGGAGTTCCGCGCCAGAAGCGAAGAGTTCATTGCCGTCGCCACAGCCGGAGGCCCTCTGAAGGCACGCCGACTGACGGATGCGGACCTCGTAGGAACTGAGGGACGGGGCGGGCTTATCGAGCAGGTGATGACCCTCGGCACGGGAATGCTCTCGGACGCGGCGCTCACCCCGGAGAGCGTACGGGTTAATGACGAGACGACCGTCTCGTTCATTCTCTCCGAGAGCGACAACCTGCCCTCAATGGTGTCCAGCGTGCGAAGGGTAGACTCGATGAGTTCGGCGAATTCCGAGATCGACCTGTGTCTGGCCTCACAGGTAGGGTTGATGCTGTCCAGGCATCCCCACATCTGCAATGTCTATATAGTGAAAGCCTCGCAGCAGGGTGTCCTCGCGGATTTATCCAGAAAGACCAGACGCATGCGCCAGTTCTCCACGGACGGGACGAACATGGTCAATGCGGATGAGAACGACCGGTTCGTGAGCGATTTCGGCAGGGAGCAGCTCTGCGCCGTACATGCGCACTGCAATGTGATATGCTGGGGCCGGTGCGAGCGGGAACGTCTTGACATACGCTCTGACGTGAGCGCGGCCCTCTCCTCGATGGGCGTGGACGCGGTCAGGGACATTCATTCGGCTCCCGTCCTCTGGTACGCGTCTCTGCCAGGAGCGGAGACGGAGCTGAGCCGAGACCATCTCATGCTCACCGAACTCCATGCGGCCCTCGCTCTAATTCAGTACGAATCCTTCGACAACGGTCTCAAGAAGGGAGCCCTGCGTCTCACAGACCGGCTGAGGCATATACCGCTGACGCTGGATGTTCAGGAAGAGGCGGAGAAGGCGCATCTCGTGAGCAACTACAACATCTTCCTCGACGGAGCGTCGGGAACCGGAAAGTCATTCACCACGTCAAGCCTTCTGTACAATATGTACTCTTACGGCGAACACGTTTTCATCATTGACATCGGAGGTTCATACGAGCAGGTATGCGCTGTCGTGGCGGAGGAGAGCGGAGGGCGGGACGGCATCTACAACAGATGGGACAACACACATCCGTTCTCGTTCTGCCCTTTCCTGAATTTCCGCGGCTGGATAACGGAAGACGGCACAGCCCGGCGCGACGACCCTTCGTTCAATTTTCTCATTTCGCTTCTGAAGACGCTCGGGACCGACGGAAAGAAGGGAATCATACTTGGAGACTTCGAGGAATCCATCATTGTCCAGCTCATCATGTCGTTCATCGCTGACTGGACACACGGCGACAATGAAAGGGACTTTCCGCTCTTCGACGAGTTCGTGCGGTGGGTGCGTGAATTTCTCATATACGGGAAAGAGAACCCAAAGAAGAAAGGCACTATGCGTCCGTTTCTCACAAAGACCGGCGTGCGCGTCGGGCCGGAGGCGTTCAGAGGAGAGCAGTTCGTCGAGTCGCTAGCGTCATACGCCATTGACGGTCAGTTCGGATTCCTTCTCAATGCAGCAAAGCCGAAAGACCTGTTCACAAGTAGGTTCACAGTGTTCGATGTCGGAGAACTGAGCGGAGTGAACAACGACAAGTTCTATTCCCTGTGCGTGCTCTGCATAGTCCATTCGTTTGACCTGAAGATGCGGTCCAAAGATATAGACGGATTCAAGGTGATGGCCATCGACGAGGCCTGGAAGGCAATATCAAACGAGACAATGGCCCCGTATCTCCGCGAGCTGTGGAAGACAGCCCGCAAGATGTCGACATCGGCGATGGTAATCACCCAGGAACTGGATGACATACTCACATCAGATGTGATACGCGAAACCATACTCCAGAATTCGGACATCAAGATACTTATGAGCCAGGAGGGCAACCGGAACAGTTTCGAGAAGATAAGCGGGCCTCTGGGCCTGTCCCCGATGGACGTGAACCTCATCTTAAGCATGGCCGGAAAGGAGAAGAAATCCCGCGACGTGTTCATCAAGTGGGGTGGAGTACGGTCCGGGGTCTACACTGTGGAAGCATGCCCTGAACAGCTGTGGGCCTTCGAGAGCAACCTTCAGAAGAAGCGGCCTCTGATGGAACTGGTTTCCGAGACCGGGTCGATGTTCGAGGCCATACGTGAAATGACGGATGCTGGCAGGCTCCCGTAATGCCGATTGCGATGAGGAAACGGATATTCATAGTCATTGAGGTCATTGCATCGCTCCTGATGTGCCGCACGGCAGCGGCGCAGGAGGTAGTCGTGGATCCCACACATATCGGCGTGGCCGTCGAGAACACGGCATCATCGCTCGAGGAGATGATAACGATGATCGAGGAGATGTTCACGCTGAACGGGAAGCTTGACGACCTGTACGGGCTGGCGGAGAAGGTAAGCGAGGTCGCTGACCGCTTCAGGGAGGTCGGCTACCTTGTCGACATGACAGACTCGTATAACGACCTTCTGAGGCGAACCCACGAGTACTCGACAAAAGTGAAGAATTGGGGCGCCGAGGGTGACCTTTATGGCTATGAGAGGCAGCTGAGATATTTCTACCGCTGCGAAATGCAGGGAATGAAGCTCTTCAATCAGTACATCGAGTATTTCAGGAACCTCAAGACCTCCGACGCGGACAAGGCGGAGCAGGCGCAGAAGGCGCTCAAGGAACTGGAAGAGAGGCGCGTCGCCGTCACCCGCGAGATGGATGCCGCGGAGCAGTCACGGCAGGTGGCCGGCTGCATGGTGGACGCTGTTAAGTTCCTTGACAAATCTATGGACTCCGGGGACTATGCGGAGAGCTACAGGCATCTCGGGAACGCAGACTATGCGGCAACGTCGTGGATCATGGTCGTCCGGGTCATAATGGGCATAATACTGTTGTTCCTGGCCGTGTCCGCCTTCATAATCATCTTCAGAGGGCAGGAGATGGGCACACTGACCGGGGCCATGGCCTTGTTCAGGTGGTTCATCGCCGCCGTCACCGCATGGATGTTTCTTGAACTTTACAATTCACTTATAATATGACGGCCATGACCATACTTGCCACTACGGGAGGAATATGGGGCATCCTGCAGAGGGTGACCGACGAGATCGTGGACGAGCGGTTGGCGACCTTCCAATCGCTGGCTGTCATACTTGCGGCCATGCTGGCCGCGCTCTCGCTCATCAGAACGACATCAGATTATGTCCACGGCGAGAGCCGTTTCGGCTGGCAGCTTATGCGGCCGATAGTGATGCTGCTGTGCGTGATGAACTTCTCGCTGGCATGCACGGCCTTCGAGGGAGTGGTGAACATCTTCACGAGGGAGATAGCGGAGTCCTCGGACTCAAGCATATCGGATCTCAACGACGCGATAAGCGATTCGTTCAGCGAGCTCAAGACGATGCAGACCGACATGGCGAAAACGGCGGACGAGATGGCGGAACAGGAAGGATGGGGGCTGTGGAAGAAAATCAAGGAAGGAGTCAAAATCGCGGCCTCGTCTTTCTTCAAGACATCACAGGTGACGGCATTGTCTGCCCTCGCCTTTGTCGGGAGGCTTATAACTGAGATGGTGTTCTTTGTGTTCCAGATGCTGGCGGCGCTGTATCTGGCCATCCTACGGCTGGCAGGGCCGTTCATCGTCGCCCTGTCGATACCCGACGCGTGGAAGGGCGGCCTTGCTGGATGGCTGGCGAGATATATCCAGATATCGCTGTGGATTCCGATAGGGTTTCTGGTGATATGGATGCTCACGGCGTTCTTCGAGGCCATCTGTGACAGCATCATAAGCGGCGGGCTTGAATCGGGAATCTTCATCATCGGCATAGGCATGATGGTCGTGACGGTGTCAGCGGTGATGGCCGTCCCGAAGATAGCGTCATGGTTCATCAATTCGGCAGGATCCGGGAACGCTCAGTCAAGTCTGGAGCGCTCACTTCAAAGCATAGGGAGACGAATAATGAAATAATCAACAGATATGGAAAAGATAATCAAGGAATTAGTCACAATCAAATCCAGCGCGGCGAACATGAGAAGACTGTCCGTAACGGTCATGTGCGTCGCTGGTCTGGTCTGCATCGGATCGGTCGGCGCGGCTCTGCATTTCACCGCATCGCGGATGTCGAACATCTATGTGCTGGATCATGGCAGCGCTTCCTCCGCCTCCATCGGTGATGAGGACAGCCAGCGCGAGCTTGAGGTGCAGGACCATGTGTCCAGATTCCACGAGCTGCTGCTCAACCTGTCCCCGTCCAGCGATGCCATCAAGACGAACATAGACCGGGCACTCACCATGAGCGACCGTTCTGTCTACAACTATTGGCAGGACCTCTCCGAGCAGGGGTTCTACCAGAGGCTCGTAACGGCGAACATCAGCCAGCAGTTCGTCATCGACTCCCTGGTCACCGACATGAGCGCCTATCCATATCGTGCCGAGACCTACGGAAAGATGTACCTCATGCGCGAGACGAACGTGACCGCATACGACATCCGCACATCCTGCCGCGTTGTTGACGTCGAACGATCGAAAGGCAATCCGCACGGGCTGATGATAGAGCAGTTCAAGGTGGAGTCCAACGAGAAGATAGGAACACGCAAAAGGAACTGACATGGGACTTATGAAGGAGCTTGTCCATATAGTCACCGAGAAATTTACAGTCAAGCGGGGTGACAGCGGAGCATTGGCGATGCTGCTGGCTGGCGGATGTCTTATCGTCGCGCTTGTCAATCTGATCATCATTATGGCAAAGTGACTATGAAGCCGAGCATCAATCTTACAGGCAGACAGAAAATTGGCGTCATGATATTAGGAATCGTGGCGATCGCCTGCATCATCCTTCTCCCTATGATTAAAAAAGAACGGAATGGAGAAGAACAGCACGGGCAGCCGATGGTGGAGATACAGGATCCCGAAACCGTGGAGCCGGAATCGTCAAAGATCAAAGCCTATCGGTCCGGAGCCTCATCCAGTGCAGAGCGCATATGGGCCGACCTTGATGACCGGCAGGAAGACCCGTACACGGCAGATTCAAATGACCAGCAGGCATCTAAATCCATAGGCGCGACTCCGGATGACGTGTACGAAGACATAACCTCCGATAAGCGTCAGCCTTCAGGTCGGGAGTCCGGCATTGCCGAACAGAGAAAGCGCACGCGCGGTGGCGGAGAGCCCAGACCTGGTGATCCCGATTACCGGGAGTACAGGATGAGGCAATACCACGACTATGCGGATGCGGCTGTCATGCGCGGCGAGGCCGTGAAGGACAGCATCAGAAATGCATCATCGCAAAACGAGAACCTTGCGCATTCGGAAAAGCCGTCAACGGTCATAGGTGACAGCGCCCCGGTGCGGAAGTCCTCGGCGATGTCCTCGCTTGACACCGATCCAGGAAGCGGCTTCACATCCCTTTCCGATGCCGATGACAGCATATCGACGGATATGCGGTACCCCTTCGAATGCATGTTCGTGAGGACCGAGAAGATTCGGAACGGTTCGAGAGTGGCAGTGCGTCTTCTGGAGGATATGGTCGTTGGAGGCACACTCATACCGAAGAACACTCATCTTATGGCGATGTGTTCAATCAGCGGAAGGCTGAACCTGACCATATCCAGCGTGGAGATGAACTCGAAGATCTACCAGCTTGGATATGAGGCATACGACACTGACGGAGGAAAGGGAATATACTGCCCGGATCTTGGAGGTGACACTCGCCGAAGTGTTCAGGGAAGGGGTATGTCTTCCGTCGGACGGCTCATCAGCGGGCGGATGACGCGTCTCGCATCGGAGGCTGTCCAGACCGGAGTGTCGATAGCCCAGTCGAAGAGCGGCGAGGTCACCGTGTCTGTTCCGTCAGGATACAGATTCTTCATAGTAAAGAAACAACGATAAAAGAAAATGGTATGAAAAAGACAGTACTGCTAATTATTTCCCTGCTGTGGGCGATGCTCGTCCATGCCCAGCAGGACACGTTGAGAGTGTCCACCAGGTTCACCACGCACGTCATCTTCTCGACGGACATAACATACGCAGACATGTCCGACAGCCGCAGCATCGCGGCCAAGGTCGTCGAGCAGAACAAGAACATGATTGCACTCAAGGCAAAGTGCGTCTTCGGCGAGCCATGTTCGGTGTCCGCACTCGAATCCAACGGAAAGATGTGGACATTTATCGTGGTTCACGATGACAACCCCGAGAGCCTTATCGTGGACACAAGAAGTTCCGGGAAGGAGACCGGAGAGGTTCATGTGGAGAAAAGCCAGTCTGAGGGAAGAAAAAGACAGAGGGGCACACACTCCAAGACTTCCACAGCAAGCACATGGAAAAGTGGAGACGCACCGACTCTGGACATGGTCAGCGGTATGGGAAGGGAACTGCACCACATAGGGACATCCGGATACGGCATAACTCTCCTTTGCAAGAACATATACTCGTACTCTGACATCACATACATGGTGTTTTCGGTGGACAACACCTCCGGGATCAGCTATCAGGTGACGGATGCCACATTCGTCATTGAGAGCCGCAGACAGTCCAAGCGGACGGTGGCATACGATCAGACCGTATTCCCGAAAAACAGGTACGGCAACATATCCGCCGGACCCGGAGCCAAGGGAAGGCTCGTCTATTCATTCGACAAGATGACGCTCTCCAAAGATCAGGTTTTGAGAGTGTATTTCTATGAGGACGGCGGAAAGCGCAACCTTGTGATGACCATCAGCCCGAATGACATAAACAAGGCTAAGAGCCTAATCAAAACATAACAAGAAGAATGAAAAAGAAGATTGATAGCCTGGAGCAAGACAAACCCTTGTTGACCGTGACGGTTGGCGAGTTCTCGTCAATCATCCGGGAACTCCTGAAGGAGCGTGTGGCCACCTCAGACAAGACCGTATGCGGGTTGAGCGAGCTTGCTGGGGTTCTCGGATGCGGAAGGTCAAAAGTCTCCGAATTGAAACGCCTTGGCGTTCTGGATGATGCCGTGGTGTCTGAGGTCGGACGCCAAACAGTTTTCGACGTGGAAAAAGCCAGGGCTTTAGTGACAATACACAAAAAGAACTTAAAATAACAAATTATAAAAGGTAGGATTATGGCAAAGAAAAAATCTGATGAAGACTACGGTCTTGAAGATGTCATCAAAGGCATCTCGGGTCTCAGAAGAGAACTCAAACAGATTCGGCAGGGACTGCTTGCCGAGAACAAGATGGCTTACACCAACCAGGACGTCATGGACATGTTCGATGTAGGGACCAAGACCCTGAAAAAATGGCGCGACAGCGGGGAACTCAGTTTCACGCTGAAAGGGAGTATCTATCTTTACTCAAAAAAAAGATATAACAGATTTCCTGAACAGGAATCATTACAAGATCTTCGACGACAGCCGTTCACTGAAGGACGTTGTCAATGATATCCGCTGAACAGATGGGGCACTTACGTGAGCCCCATCTGTTTTTCTCTAGAAACCAAAATCCTGAAGGTTTTGTATGTCCGAGGCAACCTTCTCTTTGAGGAACTGCGCATAAGTCTTCTCTGTAGCGGTTATGCTGCTGTGCCCAAGCAATTTTGACAGCATATAGACCGACATCCCACTGTTGATGGACATTACCGCAAAGCTGTGCCTTGCCACATGCATCGTGAGCGGTATAGGCATCTTGGCGTTACGGCCTATGGTCGCAAGCACTCTGTTCACGCCCTTGTCCTGTGCATTCCGTCGCATGAACAGCCTGTGCTGATTAGTTATGTCAAAGTCTTCAGGAAGACGGTTGAACACGAAACGTCCGTTGAGATGGTACCCCTTCCACCTGTTCAGAATCTCCATCGCATTCTTGCTCAACGGAATTTCCACTTGAGCCTTCTTCTTGGTTTTAACCTGCACTTTCTGAAGAGTCCTTTTCTCAAAGTCAATGTTGTCCCATTCAAGGGTGATCACGTCGGAGAGTCTCAATCCACAGGCAAAATATGAAAAGAAGAACATGTCAAGGATTATCCTGGCGTTGCTGCTCTTCACATCCTGGCAATAGGCGTGGAATTCTCTCATCTGTTCCGGCGTGAGATACTTCACACGATCCTCCTTCACCTCGTCTGGAGCGTATTTCGTCGGACGGGTAACGATGAAATGCCCGACAATAGGGGCTGTGACCAGTTTCGACACTACACCGTTCTTCTCAGCGTAGTCAAGAGCCGAGTACAAAGGGACAAGTGTCTTGTTTATTCCCTCCTTGCTGGTGTTCTTCTTTATATGCACACGGTATTGGACGTACTCGTCAAACAATTCAAGTCTAAGTTCATCGATTTTCGGGCGGCTGATGCGCTTGAAGTTCACGATAAAGAAATCGAAGGCCAGAATGTTCTGCTTCTTGTTGTACCAGGAGGTATATCCATATTTCTCCGTTCGGTAGTAGAGATCGTTAACCTTCAGGGCGTAATCAATGAAGTCCGGGCTCTCAGGTTTCTCTAATTCTTCCTTTTTCTTGACACCAAGTATTTCCTGAACAGTTGACAATCTGACCGGAGGATCCTGCTTCAGCAGTTTCGAGCGTATGCTTCCTGCAATGACAGATAATTTGCTGTTAAGGAAAGAAGCATTGGGATTGGAGGCCAGGACCATCTCCTTTTCCGCATCCCAATCCGCCGGACGTATCCAGACATCAGTGGATTTTTTCAGCCGTTTGGCAGAAAATGGAACAACGACATAGATACACCTCTCGCCTTTGCTGTTTGAGGCATTCACCATCATCAGCCTCACTTTAGGAATCTTGAATAAAATACTACTCATATCTATTTATCTATCACAAAGTTACAAATAAAATTCCAAACTCGTCAAATGCCATCTAATGCCGTCAAATGTCATCAGATACCATTCTCGAACTTCATTTTGCATACTCCGGATATAAATCGAGCGTATCCTTCAATATTTTCTTCTTTTGTTCCCTTCCACCAAATGCCGCCAAATGCCAATAATCGGCCTTACACATCGTTCTGCTCCTGTTTCTTAAAAATGTCCTTTTTTTCATTAGTCCGTTTTTAAGTCCTACTTCAAGTCCGATTCCAATACTGCCATACGCCACGTAGAGCCGCCTGCGGCATATACAAAAAAACAAAGCATCAGCCCGCAAAACGAACCAATGCTTCATTAAATAGCTAATATTTAATCGATTAGCCCCTAATACTCCTCCTCGTTAAAAAAGAAATCGTCCTTGGTGGGGTAATCGGGCCAGATGTCTTCGATGGATTCGTAGACTTCGCCGTCGTCCTCAAGTTCGGTGAGATTCTCGATGACCTCCTCGGGGGCGCCGGAACGGTTGGCATAGTCGATAAGTTCTTCCTTTGATGCTGGCCATGGAGCATCGTCCAGGCTACTGGCAAGTTCAAGTGTCCAATACATATTCTCGAACAATTAAATTGTTAATAATCTTCAATATAAATCAAAATGTCGCAAAAAGCGGCTCTATTTGCCCCAAAGATATGCAAAAAATCATAACAATAAGTATTTTTTGCCTAATTTTGTAGGCTTGGAAGTTGTCTCAACAACCGTACCAAAAGAAGAGCTTAGGAATATGTCATACGAGAAAAAGGAAATATACGAGGAAAAGACAACCGCGGAGATCGCTGTCCACGTCAAGGAAATCCTCCGTCTGTTAGGTGAGGATCCTGACAGAGAGGGACTTGTGAAGACCCCGGAGAGGGTCGCCAAGGCGCTTCAGTTCCTCACGCAGGGATATTCACAGGACGGGACGCGGATCATCCAATCCGCCATATTCGATGAGGAGTACCGCCAAATGGTCCTGGTGAAGGACATTGAGCTTTACTCCACCTGCGAGCACCACATGATGCCGTTTCTGGGGAAGTGCCACGTGGCGTACATTCCCAACGGCAAGATCACGGGGCTGAGCAAGATAGCCCGCGTCGTGGAGACTTTCGCGCGCAGGCTTCAGGTGCAGGAGAGGCTGACGGTCCAGATCAGGGACTGCATCGACAACGCTCTGCATCCTCTTGGGGTGGCTGTGGTCATCGAGGCGATGCACACATGCATGTCCATCCGCGGCGTGCAGAAGGCGAATGCCATCACCACCACATCGGCGTTCTCCGGAGTCTTCCTCAGCTCGGCGCGGACAAGGAACGAATTCCTGAACCTGATCAGGTAAACCACGGAATTACCTATCAATGAATATGATGGCTCAACAAATAGAGCGGTTCAGGAATATGGTGGTCCAGGTAATATGACGATAACGAACTAAATAACAACTGATATGTCAAACAAGATAATACTCACAGGCGACCGTCCGACCGGACGCCTCCACATTGGCCACTACGTCGGCTCCCTGAGGAACAGGGTGGCCATCCAGAATGCCGGCGACTACAAGAAGATGTTTGTCTTCATCGCTGACGCGCAGGCGCTTACCGACAACTTCGACAACCCGGAAAAGGTTCGTCAGAACATCATCGAGGTGGCGCTGGACTACCTGTCAGTCGGCCTCGACCCTGACAAAGTGACAATATTCATCCAGAGCATGATTCCTGAGCTCACCGAGCTGACATTCTACTACATGAACCTTGTCACGGTGGCGCGGCTCCAGCGCAATCCGACCGTCAAGGCGGAAATCCAGATGCGCGGCTTCAGCCAGGACGGCGAGGAGCAGTCGTTCGGAAGCGGGCTTCCTGTGGGCTTCTTCTGTTACCCTATCTCACAGGCGGCGGACATCACAGCCTTCAAGGCTACCGATGTGCCTGTGGGTGAGGACCAGAAGCCTATGCTGGAGCAGGCGGTCGAGATCGTGCGCAGCTTCAACCGCATCTATGGCGAGACTCTCGTGGAACCGAAGGCTGTCCTGCCGGGCAACGCGGCATGTCTCCGTCTCCCGGGAACCGACGGCAAGGCGAAGATGAGCAAGTCCCTGGGCAACTGCATCTACCTCTCGGAGACCGCCGAGGAAATGCACAAGAAAGTGATGTCGATGTACACCGACCCTCAGCACATCAATGTCAGCGACCCTGGCCACGTGGAGGGCAACACCGTCTTCACCTACCTCGACGCTTTCTGCCGCGACGAGCATTTCGGACTCTATCTTCCTGAATATGCCAACCTCGACGAGTT
>OQVL01002074.1_pt1 | contig 12189 bp, 8 predicted proteins | sample 1691501 | NCBI WGS metagenome assembly OQVL01 (sample SAMN03418253, study PRJEB22391) | human gut metagenome | biome: human-gut; feature: organic feature; material: feces | host: Homo sapiens | place: Tanzania | collected 2013-01
AATTTGCTAATATTCAGCAGTATTACCTACTAATACTCCTCCTCGTTAAAGAAAAAGTCATCTTTGGTCGGGTAGTCCGGCCAGATGTCTTCGATGCTTTCGTAGATTTCGCCGTCATCATCGAGTTCCTCGAGGTTCTCAATGACTTCGAGAGGGGCTCCGGAGCGTGATGCGTAGTCAATCAGCTCGTCTTTGGTCGCCGGCCACGGCGCGTCTTCAAGTCTATAGGCCAGTTCAAGTGTCCAATACATAGCTTTATGAGTTTAAAACGTTAATAATCAATAAATAAATCTTCCCGTTTCATTCGGGGCGGCAAAGATATATAAAAAATAGGTAATATGATACCTTTTTTTACTTAATTTTGCATTGCCGTGTGTCCGGATGTCCTATGGCAAAAACAGTTCCATTTGTGATGCTGGAGACAACAGGCATAAAATAGAGACAAAATGGCATATAGACAGGATGAAAACTATGACCCGGATGTGACGGCGGAAATCGCGGGACATTACTTGGAGATATTGCGGTTGCTCGGTGAAGACACCGGACGCGGCGGATTGTTGAAAACTCCGGAAAGGGTGGCGAAGGCGATGCAATTTCTTACAAAAGGATATGGCGAGGACGGAGCGGAGATACTGCGCAGCGCTATGTTCGAGGAAGACTATAGTCAGATGGTGCTGGTTCGTGACATCGAGCTTTATTCCACCTGCGAACATCATCTCATGCCCTTCATCGGGAAAGCTCACGTGGCCTACATACCGGACGGGCGTATCACCGGACTGAGCAAGATTGCACGCGTTGTTGAGTGCTATGCACGTCGTCTTCAGGTGCAGGAGCGGCTGACGGTGCAGATCCGTGACTGCATACAGGACACGCTTGAGCCACTTGGCGTGGCAGTTGTCATTGAAGCCTCGCATAGTTGCATGTCCCTGCGTGGTGTTCAAAAAGCAAATGCGCTTACGTTAACCTCGGCGTTCTCTGGGGCGTTTCTCAATTCGGAACGCACGCGCAATGAGTTCCTCAATCTTATCAGGTAGTCCGTTTGTCCTTTTCCGAACATCGAGTGCGGAACATTGAATGTCCGTTGTTTCCAGATTTTTACTACCTTTGCACGGTTTTTAAGGTTTCTTTACAGAACTCTAATTATGGCTATACCATATCAACTTGTCAATCTGGGACTTCGTGTCCTTTCATTTTCTCCGAGAATGTCGTTGAAGATAGCTTCTCGCGACCCTAAACATGCAAGCGCGAGAACACTTCGAAGAATCCTTTGGAAAGCAAGAAATACCGTCTACGGACGTGAACACCACTTTCGTTCAATCCTCAAGGCGAGGACTTCCGAGCAACTTTTCAGAATGTACGAGAAATGTGTCCCGGCAGCGGGCTTCGAGGCTTTTCGCCCATATGTCGAGCGTCATAAGCACGGAGAAAGGGACGTCCTGATTCCCGGCAAGCCTCTGATGTACGCGACTACTTCCGGGACGACGTCGCTGCCTAAGTGGATCCCGATTTCCGAGACATATATGGAGGATGTCTATTCAAAGATGTCTCATGTGTGGCTTGACAATTTCGCCAGGCTTCGGCCGAAGTTCCTCAGTGGCGGACTTGTCGTCTCGGTGGCGAAGGTTGTCGAAGGGTATGCCGAGGACGGGACAATCTTCGGCTCCGTGTCCGGTGTCACGGCAAAGGAACTGCCGGGATTCATCCGCGAGAGATTTGTGACCCCGTCGGAAGTTTATGACATCAAGGACTATACAGCGAGATACTATACGATGATGAGACTTGCCATCGCTCACAGCGTCACATACATCGTCGCTCCGAATCCGTCGACAATCCTTGAACTCATCCATAATGCGGAAGACTATTTTGACGATTACATCCATGACATAGAGCTGGGCACGCTTTCTTCAAAGTTTGCAGTTTCTGATGAGATCCGCGCCGCACTCGCTCCTGCAATGACGCCGGATCCGGAGAGGGCGGAATTCCTCCGCAAGGTGAAGGCGGAGCATCCGGTGCCTCAGATCAAGGATTGGTGGCCGGAACTGCAGTTCCTCTCTTCATGGAAATGCGGTAACACGGCGATTGCCTCCGCAAAGGTCGCGGAACAGCTCCCGGCATGTTGCTGCTACCAGGAACTCGGCTATTTCGCTTCCGAGTGCCGCTTCGGACTTGTGCTTGACGAAGGCATAGACTCGACGCTTTTCCCTCATTATCATTACTATGAGTTTGTTGAGGAATGTGATCTTGACAAACCGGAACCGCGTTTCTATCGCCTCCACGAACTGAAGCAGGGCAAGCGCTATTGTGTCTATGTGACGACGCTATCGGGACTCTACCGCTACAATATGAACGATCTTGTCGAGGTTGGCGGCTGGTATCACAAGACCCCGAAGATTCATATGGTGCAGAAAGTCAACGGAATAGTGAGCATCACCGGTGAGAAGCTCTACGAGAAACAGTTCATCGAAGCAGTGCGCATGGCGGAGAAGGAGACCGGATGGAAGGTCAATTTCTTCATAGGATTTGCCGATCCGGAAGAGTCACAGTACGACTTCTACTACGAGTTCGACGACCGTCGCATCCGTGCCGCAAAGGCGGAGAAGTTTACTGAAATTGTAGATAAGCACTTGCAGGAGATGAACATAGAGTACGAATCAAAGCGTGCCTCGCATCGTCTCAAGGCTCCGAAGGCTATTGTTCTTCGCAAGAATGCCTATGACCTTTTCAAGAAAATCAGTCTCAACGAGGGGGCCCGTGATGGCCAGTTTAAGCTCGTCATGCTCCTTCAGGACGCCCGTCGCCAGCGCTGGATTGACTCCCTAAGCGAGGAGTAGGCATTTTCCCGGAGAGCTTATTCGAGCGGGAACAGCTTAATTATTTTTGTCGTAGGCGAGGATGCGTGCGTCCTCGTTGTTAGTTTGTTTTTCGTCATATTCGCGGTCCCAGCGACGGTAGTATTCAATTTGAGGGTCTTCGAAGAGGCTCATCTGGACGGCACTCTCACGGGTGAGTTTCGAGATTCCGAGGCCGACCTGCCGGACAGGGGTGTGGCCGTTCCATATTTCCGAGAGCATTTTGCGACCGGCGTTGAGAATGAGCGCCGTCACTTCTGTCGGCTGGGAGAGCGTGCATTGTTTCTGCGCAACGCTGAAGTCGTTGTGTTTCACGAATATGGAGACAACCGAGCCGCGGAACCCCTGACGTCGCATCCTATGGGCGACGATGCAGGCGACCTTGAACAATTCCCGGTCAAGAGCCACCGTCTCCGTAATGTCCTTTGCGAATGTCCTTTCCGCGCTGATGCTTTTGGCCTCCTGCTGCTCGGTCTCCACGGGCTCATTGTCGTGCCCGTTTGCATTTTCGTGCAGCTGAGTTGCGTATTTTTTCCCGACAATCTTTGCAATGGCGGCTTCCGGCCTTTTCGCGAGGTCGCCTATGGTGTAGATTCCGTACGAGGCAAGCCGCTCGCGGGTTTTCCTCCCGACCCAGAGCAAATCCCCGACTGGCAGCGGCCACATCTTCCCGGGTACTTCTTCTTCCCAAAGCGTGTGGACCTTGTCCGGCTTTTCGAAGTCGGAGGCCATCTTGGCGAGCAGTTTGTTCGAGCCGATGCCTACATTGACGGTGAATCCGAGTTTCTCGTGAATCTCGTCCTTAAGTCGCGTCGCCACTTCCACGGGATCCTTCTTGTAGAGCCTGAGGCTCATGTCGATGAAGCATTCGTCAATCGAGAACTTCTGAAGCACAGGGGAGTAGCGTCGGCAGATGTCCATAAACCCGTCCGAGCACTTCTTGTACCACGTCCAGTCTCCGCGGACTATGACAAGATTTGGGTAGCTGCGCAGAGCCATGCTGACTGGCTGGGCGGTCTTGATTCCGAGTTTCTTTGCCGGCATAGAGGCAGCTGTGATTATGCTCCGGCGGTCGGTGGGGTCACCGGACACGACAGACGGGACTAGTCTGATGTCAGACCCGCCTTCCGACAAAAGCTTTACCGCGCTCCAACTGAGGAACGCGGAGTTTACATCTATATGAAAAATGATCCGCCGCCACATGACGCATCCTGATTTACACGAAAACGCTGCCGGAGTTCGTCAGACACGCTCAAAGAACCGAAGGTTTGCCCGTTCAGCCCTGAGTTCTCCATTCTCGATGCGGTGGATGATTTCCACGATCTTGTCATTGCATGGGGTAGGCACCCCGACCTTGCGGCCTTGGGCGCAGACGGCTCCGTTGATGGAGTCTACCTCTGTCTTCTTGCCACGCTCGATGTCCTGGAGCATGCTTGCCTTGAGAAGGGCGTGCTTCTTTATAGCGAGCGGAATGATGAAGAAGGAGACGGCTTTCTTGAACGGATTGCGGTAGTCGAGCAGTTTCACGATGTCCTTGCCCTGTACAGGCTCAATCTTGATTCCCGATGCGTCACAGACATCGATGCACTCCTTGATGAGCCTCTGGACAATGCGGCGTGACGGCTTCGGATTTGCGGCCTCGCCGAATGTGCAGCCCAGCACCGCGCTCATTCCCGAAAATGCCGCATTTATGAGCAGCTTGCTCCAGCGCGTCCCGAGGAAGTTCTCATCGACCTCGACCGGTCCCATCTTCTCGAGCAGGGCTTTTACATCGGCAAAGTGGTTTCCCTTGCCTTTGAACGTGCTTCCGAGCGAAAATGTGAGGCTGTCAGGTGAGCTCGTGAGTTCGCATACTCCTGGTCCAAGCATCGTCGCACCCCAGGCGACCGTGCATCCGAGCACCCGATCCTCACCGACGATTTCTGCAATCTGCGGCTCCGGAAGGCCGTTCTGAAGAGTCACGATGACTCCATCTTCTGCAAGATAATCCTTCAGGAATGTCACCGTCTTGGCGTTGTCCTGCTGCTTTGTCATGAGGAATATGATGTCGTAGACTCCGGTCATCTCCTTGTCTGTCAGTGCTGTCACTTTCTGGGTAAAGTCCAGTGTTCCGACCACATGCGCCCCTTTTTCGCGTAGCGCCTCCACGTGCTTCTCGTTATGGTTGATGAGGTCTATCTGTCCTCCGTTTTTGCTGATGAATGCGCCAAGTATGGTTCCGAGCGAACCTGCGCCGTAAATTGCTGCTCTCATAATTCTCAAAGTCCGCGATTAGTGCGAACCGCCGCAAATTTAGTGATATTTTCTTACTTCTTGCCCAATCATGGGCTGGAGAAAATGGTTGTTTAGTTCCTGCATAAAGGTTATATTTGTGGACACAAACGTGATTTTAAGGATTACTCATTATGAAAAAGGGAATTTTCTTTCTTGCTGCCGCCATGTGCGGGCTTGTTTCATGCGCTTCAGAGCAGGGCGTGGGGATTGTTGCACATAGAGGGTACTGGAACTGCGAGGAGGGCGGAATGTCCCACAACTCCATCGCTTCGCTGAAGGCTGCCTGCGAACACGGCTTCTGGGGAACTGAGTTTGACGTGAACATAACTGCCGACGGACAACTGCTAGTCTTCCACGACAGCGCGATTGACGGCAAGATAATCTGTGAGCATAATAAGTCTGAATTTGACGGCTACCGCCTTCCGAATGGTGAGCCCATACCGCTGCTCGGCGAATACCTTGACGTCGCGAAGGACTGGCCCGGAACGACTTTAGTGCTGGAACTCAAGCCGCATGCGGATGAAAACCAGCAGCAGGACGCTGTGGACGGAATAGTCTCTTGCCTCAAGTCCCACGGACTGTTCTCTCCGGAACGGGTCATCTTCATTTCTTTTTCCATGAACGAATGCCGTCTTTTTTCGAAAGCGGCTCCGGGATTTACCATCCAGTATCTTGGCTCCGACAGCGACATCGAGACGATGAAGGCTAACGGCGTCAACGGAATAGATATGCACTTCCCCGCATTTCTTGGCGACCCGAAGTGGAAGGAGGATGCCAGAGAAAACGGCTTCAGTATCAATGTCTGGACGGTCAACAAGGATGAGGACATACGCCGCTGCCTCGGGGCCGGCGTGGATTTCATTACGACAAACGAACCTGAGCTGACGCGCCGGATAATGAAGGAACTGGGCATCCGGGAGCGTATATAAGAACCTTTGCACGAAAATTTGTGTACTTTGCGTGAAAACTATTGACGCAAAACGTGGCGTTTCTCTATCTTTGCAGATAACCAAATTGTAATGCTAAGATGAAGAATCGCAAAATACTCCTGGTCTGCGCATCGCTGGCTCTTTTCTGCCTTGCAACTGGCTCTGCGGCTGCTTCTGAACCAAATGCCGCCCCACGAAAATCCTCTCTCGGCAAGATTCGTATCGAGTGGGAAGACGCAAAACTTCTTGCACCCGGAGGGTATGCACGTGTGCATCGCCTGAATGATGGACGCTATATGGCAGTCTATTCCCGTGGTGGAAACGGATGCTTCAAAATCTGTGCAAACGGATGGAGCGGATGGACTCCACAACGGGTGGCAATACACCATGACAGCTATAGGGCTCCCGCCAAGGTTGTTGTTTCCAATGCCGAGTTCGCACAACTTAGCGCGAGCAACCCTCATCATCCGGGACGTATCATCTATGCGGTAAACATCCGACCGGCTGAGAACCGTAGTTCACACACGCCATATACCATAGCAATCTCCACCTCTGACGATGCCGGCGAGACATGGAGTGGTGTCCGTGACATCTACAAGTCCAAGGTCTGGGACAAGGACGTTCTGCGCGGGTGCTATGAGCCATGTGTGCTCGAACTTCCGGACGGCACTGTGCAGGTCTATTTCGCTGACGAGACTCCCTACTATGAAAGGCGTCTGCCCTATCAGAACATTTCCGTCGTTGAGTCAAAGGACGGTGGCGACACATGGGGACCGGCACGCATAGTCTGCTACAACGAGAAGTTTCGTGACGGAATGCCTGTGGCGATGATTTACGGGGACTGGATTTATGTCGCGATTGAGGCCAACGGCCAGAACATTAAGTTTCATCCGCAGATTGTCTGCACAAAAATTGCCGACAACTGGAAAACACCAGTCTATGGCGCATCAGCCAACCGTTTCGACCCGTTCCGCACATCAATGGAAAGCGCCTACATCTATTCTGGTGCTCCTTATCTAATCCGAACCGACAATTATTTCGTCCTCTGCTACCAATCGTCCGAGGGCGCTCTTGAGCCGACGACGAAAAATTCCGTGATGGAGTTGGCCGTGTGCCGCATTGACGAGATGAAGGGACATGAATTCCTCACTATGAGAGAGCGCATACGTCCTTTCGACATTGACCAGACACGAGACAATGGCCTATGGAACTCTCTCTGTGACCTCGGTAATGACACCATTCTTGCAGTCACGCAACTCAGCGGCAACATATATATAAGGAAAGGAAAGATTGTCACGGAGTGAGCAAGGCATCATAAATATCCCTCTTCTTCGCGGGTGCCTGAAACTCTGTGGAGTTTGTGTCAGCTCTGGCACCTGCGGGAACGGGATTTCATAGGTAAAACGTGATGAAGACAAGGACCATCATAAAGACTCTCGTGGTGACGCTGCTGGCTGTAGCATTGCCGGAAACGTTGCGTGGAGAGGCGGGACACTATAAATTTACCCACCTGACCACCATGAACAGCGGCCTGTCCTACGACGGGGTGAACCGCATCATGCAGGATTCACGGGGTTTCATTTGGATTGGGACCTATCGTGGGCTTAACCGCTACGACGGGAGGCGTTTCGATGTATTCACGGCCACCGACCTCGGACTGACGACCGACTACATCAACTGTTTCGCCGAAGACCGTGACGGGAACATCTGGGTTGGCACCGACAACGGCGTGAGCTGCTACAATTATGTCCTCGATCGCTTTGAACCCCTAACCCGCGCAAGCGACAGTGGGGAAACCATCCGCAACAAGGTGACCTTCATAACCTCGGATGGCGACAGGCAGATATGGATGCTCGTGAACGATCAGGGTGTATTTGCTTATGACACGAAATATTCTCACCTTCACCACATAAGCTATGACAGTCTTGGAGTTTCCGGATTCAGAAAGATGCTCGTCTCCAGTCACAGTGGCGTATGGCTCTCCCGTTATCATTCCTCCCTCTACCATTCACCTTCCGGACTTCGGGACAGTGGCGTGATTGACCCTTTCCCGGACGGCGGTTGGTTCGACGGTGATGAAATCGAAGGCATATACGAGGGCGCTGACGGACAGGTCTATGTGGCGAGCACGCTTCGCGGAATCAGCGAGATAGACCCGGTGTCAGGCTCAATACGCGGTCTTTTCCGTCTGCCTGAGGGCACCGTTTTGCTTGACAGTTTCTTTGAGAGGCAGAGGTGGCTCTGGCTTACGACGACCGACGGCGTATGGAGATACGACCTCATGGGGACAGGCGTCCGTCGGATTGAAAGGGACGCGGCAGACCGATTCTCCCTTTCCGGGAACTATGTCACCTGCGCCTTCGTAGATGACGGCGGCGGCGTTTGGCTCGGCACCAAGGATTGCGGGGTCAACTGGTCCGGACTCGCACAGACTAACTTCCGCAAACACTACACTGCTTCCGACGCGTCGCTTGAAGGCTGCATCGTAAGCGGTTTTGCTGAAGAGTCCCCATCGAAAGTCTGGGTGACGACCGAACAGGCCGGACTACTTCTCTGGAATCCCGAGACCTCCGATGTGCAGCGCGTCTCAACGCCAGGCATTCCGACTATGGTCTTCTCTCCGTGCATTGATGGTAACTATTTATGGTTCGGCTCGTTGCATGGCCTCTACAGGCTGGACACCCGAACCTATACCCTGAAATCCTACGGTGTTCTCCGGAAAAAGAGCGGCCGCAACGATCACAAGGTTTATCTTGTGCACAAGACAAAAAACGGGGTCATTTACGCAGGGACTACACTCGGACTTTTTGAATATGATAGGAAAAATGACCGTTTCGAGGATACGGAGAAATTCGAAGGCGTGTTCACGACCTCGATGGACGAAGATGCTAAGGGAAACCTGTGGATTTCGTCTTTCGCGTCGGGAATATATCGCTGGAATCCTTCGAATAATGAAATCCTCCACCTTTCGTATGGTGACGGACTTCCGGACAACAAGGTCGCGTCCGTGCACGTCGATGCGAACGGGCGTGTTTGGGCGATAGGGTTCAGTCACGGCGTTTCCGAATATATCCCAGAAACCGGAAAATTCGTCACCTACGACCGGGAACGCTTTCCGTCCCTCCCTTCGGACGTTTTCTTCCGTTGTGTCGAGGACCGCAGCGGCTGCCTCTGGTTCGCTTCCGACGCCGGCCTTGTCCAGTTCAACCCCGAAACCTCAGGATTGCGTCTCTACACGGAAATAGAGGGACTGCTCGACACCAAGCTCACCAACAGCGCCCTAAGGCTCTCCTCCGGTGAACTCTGCTTCGGCTCCAACAACGGATTCATAAGCTTTTCCCCCAAAAGGCTGCGCACCGGCGGGCATCCTGACATCATCATCTCGCGTCTTCATGTCGGCGACGCGGCCGTCACGACCGATGACAACCTTGACTTGCTGGATGACATAAGGCTCGATCATGACCAGAATTCCTTTGGCTTCGACTTTTCCGTTCCGGATATGTCCGCGGCATCTTCATCGTGGCTCCAGTGTCGTCTGAAAGGGTATGACTCGCAGTGGAGGGATATCTCTGTGTCGCGCTCAGCATTCTGGTACAGCGTCCCGGCGGGCACATACACCCTCGAACTCCGTTCGTCAATCTCATCGTCCGAATGGCATGAGGCTCATTTCCCTCTGAAAATCGTCATCCGCCCTCCGTTCTGGGCCTCCTCTTGGGGCATCACCCTGATTGTACTTATCGTGCTCCTGATTGTGGCCGCGGTTTTCCTCGTGGTGCGCTACAATGCCGAGCGCAAGAGCCGCCAGATGGAGATTGACTACCGTCGTTCGAAGGAGGAAGAGGTCTTTCGTGAGAAGATAAACACCGTCTCGCAGATTGTGGGACTGCCGAAAAAGGACCAGGACTTCCTTGCCGAGTTTGACGGCATTGTCCGGGAGAATCTTTCCAATGCATTGCTTTCCAATGAGATAATTGCGGAGAAGATGGCCGTAAGTCCTTCAACCCTTGTGCGCCGCATCCGTCGTCTGTTGGACACGTCTCCGAACAACTATGTCCGGAACCTCCGTCTTGTCGTGGCCGCCGAGATGCTGCGCGAGCCTCACGGCAACAATATTTCGGAGATATGCTATGCGGTGGGATTCTCAAATGTCTCCTATTTCGCAAAATGTTTTAGGGAAATGTACGGAAAGACACCGACTGTCTTTGCCGAGGAAATGAGGGGAAAGGAAAGTGTCCCTACGGAATCATAATGTCCTTGGTGATGCAGAAGGCTTAGAATCATAGAAATAATAATACAAGTAACTGATAATCAAAAAGAATATGAGAAGTAAACTTTCATCTGCCTTTGCTGCGGTGATTCTTCATGCGGTCGCACTGGCCGCCGTTCTTTCGACAGTCTCCGGCTGTGAGAAGTCCGGGGACGGCTCTCTTCCGAAGCCCGAACCGGCTGTAGAAGAGAGTGTGAGTCTAAGCCTCGGCAGCGGGGCAATCACGAAGACCATTCTTGGAGAGCCTGACGGTTCTTCCTATCCTGTCTATTGGTGTGAGGGCGACCGCATTGCCGTGAACGGAAAGCGCTCCGAACCTCTTCACGGAATTGGGGATAGGGTCACAGACGCAACATTCAGCGTGTCCGGAGTCAGCGCCCCTTATGGCGTGGTCTATCCGAGCTGGATTTGCGGGGCAATGGATGGTGAAACAGCCGAAATCACTCTCCAGACAGTTCAGAGGTGGACTCCAGGCTCTTTCAGCAACGGTTCAGCTGTGCTCTACGGACGCTCGGACGCCAAAGACTTCACGCTCACCAATCTCTGTGGGGTGGTGAGAATTTCGGTGGATTTCGGGAAATATGAAATTGCCGACATCACGCTCACAAGCCTCGGAGAGCCGCTTGCAGGAAAGTTCAATCTGAACCTTGCGGACGGAAATTTGACTGCGGTTGATGCCGGGCAGAGCATCTCGCTTTCATTGCCGGAAGGCGGATTTGCCGCAGGCTCTGACGGCGATCCGGATTCTGATGCCGCATCTACTGTTGGGGACTCCAAGGCAGTTGAACTGAACTTCTGCGTGCCGGCAGGGGAATATGCCGAGGGTTTCAACCTTACGATTACCGAGAAATACGGACGCAAGATGGTTATCGAGATGCGCGAAAATACGGCAGTGACTTCCGGCGTCATAGTCGGCTGGACGGAGCAGACATTCGTGCCGAGCGGTGCGCTGATAATCACCGACCCTGAGTCGTGGAACACTTTCGCGGCCGCAGTGAACGCCGGGGACTATTCTCAGTGGAAAAATCCGGAAAGCGGTGAAATTTCCATCGTCGCTAACGTCACTTCCGCCGATGATCTCGTCCAGATTGAAAGCTGGGACGGCGTTCTGAACGGCGGAGGTTACACAATTACCCGCAATTCCATTTCAAAGCCGCTCATCAAGAGCATCACGGAGACAGGAGTCGTGAAGAACCTCAAACTTGGAGGACTGCGCACAAAACCGGGTGCCAATTCGAGCGCTGCTCTTGCGGCTACCAACCTCGGACTTGTTGAGAACTGCGAAAACAGAGCCGCTTTGACTGTTACTGTCGACGCTGCCTTACATTTCTGCGGCCTTGTCGAGGCAAACGGGGGAGTGATGCGCGACTGCACCAATAGTGCCGACTTCGAGATAAACCTGCCGTTCTCTGCAAATCATGAATTTATGGGAGGTGGTCTCGCATTTCGCCCTGATGCAAAAGGGGCGGACGGCACAACCAGACTCGGAACATTCGAGGGCTGTCGCAACACCGGCAACATAACAGTGAAGAAAGAGGCCACGGCCGCTTCTGACCTTTACAAATGTGCTGTGGGAGGTATTCTGGCCTCCGCATACGGCGGTACGGCTGAATCATTTGTCACGCTGAAGAATTGTGTGAATGATGGTAACATCACTATTTGGGAAAACACTTTCAAGAACGGTGGGACGCAAGGAGCTTACTCAATCGGCGGTATTATCGGCCGGATTGCCCCTCTTTCAGGAAATACATCTTGCAGTTATGTTAATCCGGCTCCAGGTGCCGCAGCCGGTTTCTATGCTGAAATCATTGGCTGCTCCAACTCCGGGACAATCGATGTGTGCAGTTCCATCGACAGCGGCGCTTCTTCT